>OOAQ01001800.1_pt1 | contig 14109 bp, 10 predicted proteins | sample 1671051 | NCBI WGS metagenome assembly OOAQ01 (sample SAMN06348117, study PRJEB24527) | human gut metagenome | biome: human gut; feature: ankylosing spondylitis patient; material: feces | host: Homo sapiens | place: China | collected 2015-10
CCCCGATGCTCTCTTCCGGTCCCCCTACAACATAGCGGCGCGGAGGGCTTCCTCGACGGTGGTGATCCCGGCGCGGACCTTGCGGGCCGCGTCCTGAGCGAGGGTGTTCATGACGCCCTGCCGCTGGGCGATGGCGGAAATCTCCTGCGCGTGGGCCCGGCGGACAATGGCTTCCTGGATTTCCGGCGTCACGGGCATCACTTCGAAAATACCGATCCGGCCCAAATAGCCCGTGTTCCCGCAGTGGTAGCAGCCTTTCCCGCGCCGGAAGGTTGCCCCTTCCGCATCCTTGATCCCGAAAAGCCCGAGCAGGGCGCGGGGCGGATCATAGGGCTCGGCGCAATGGGGGCACACTTTGCGGACAAGGCGCTGGGCAAACGAGCAGAGGAGCACGGAAGCGACGAGATAAGGCTCGATGTGCATTTCCATGAGCCGGGAAACCGCGCCGGGCGCGTCGTTGGTGTGCAGGGTGGACAGCACGAGGTGCCCGGTGAGGGCCGCCTGCACGGCGATCTGCGCGGTTTCGCTGTCGCGGATTTCGCCTACCATGATCACGTCCGGGTCCTGGCGCAGGATGGAGCGCAGGCCGGAGGCGAAGGTCATGCCCGCCCGGACGTTGAGCTGTACCTGCCGGATGCCGTCAATGCGGTATTCGACGGGATCTTCAAGCGTGATGGCGTTCACGTCCGGCTTGTTGAGAAGCTGGAGGATGGAATAGAGGCTTGTGCTCTTGCCGCTCCCGGTGGGGCCGGTGGACAGGATCATGCCGTAGGGCCTTTCGATCGTTTGGGAAATGGTCTTGCAGTCCTTGTCGCTCATACCGAGCTTGTCCAGCGTGTAGACGTGGTTGGTACTCATGTCGAGCAGACGCATGACCACGTTTTCGCCGTAGATGGTCGGCAGGGTGGAGACGCGGACGTTGATTTCCCGGCGGTCCACCATCATGGTGAAGCGCCCGTCCTGCGGCACGCGGGTAATGGAGATGTCCATATTCGCCAAAATCTTGATGCGCGAGACGATGGAGGCCCCGACGCTTTTCGGGGGCGAAGGCGTTTTGCGGAGCTTGCCGTCGATGCGGAAACGGATCTGGATGGAATCCTTTTCCGGGCTGATGTGGATGTCGCTCGCCGATTCGCGCACCGCCTGCGTCAGGATGGAGTTGACGAGGCGGACCACCGGGGCTTCGTCGGGCTGGCCGAGCTCGTCTTTGGGCGTTTCACTGGCGATGAGCAGGTCGTCGGACGCCACGGGCTGATCGGGCAGAGCGGTAAAGCTCTCCATCACCCCGTCCATCGTGTTGAAATGGCCGTACAGCGCGGCGTAGAGCTGGGTGAACTCCTGCCGGAGGCACATGACCGGCTCCACTTCGCGGTCCGTGACGATTTCAATGCGGTCCAGCGCGTCGATATCCAGCGGGTCCATCATCGCCACGACCAGCACATCCCCGCGGATGAGCAGGGGGACGGCATTGGTGCGCTGCGCCACGTCGGCGGGCAGGCGGTCGGAGAGGGACAGGTTCAGCGGGAAGCGGGAGGGCGTGTAGCGTTCGATGCCGGTTTGGCGGCACACGGCGTCCACGACGTCGCTCTCGCGGCAGATGCCCTGTTTGATCAGGTACTCGCCGAGCTTCATGCCGCTGCTGCGCTGGCCTTGGAGGGCTGCTTCAAGCTGGTCGGCGCTGAGCAGGCCGGAGGCCAGCAGCAGCTCGCCGAGTCTCATTCGTGTATGCATGGGCTATCTCCTCGCGGCCCCGGCCGAGGGCGCGGGAAGCGCCCCGTTCCGGAGCGAAGGGCTTTCGCTCATGGAAGGCGCGGACGGGAGCGGCGGCAGTTCCCGCGTGGGCAGGATTTCCGGCGTGATGAAGATAAGCACTTCCTCCATCGTCTTGCCCTTGCTCTCGTGGCCGAAGACGTACTTGCCGCCGGGGATGTCCTTGAGCCCGGGAACGCCCGCGTTGATGTCCGTCCCCTTTTCCTTGGTCAGGCCGGAGATGACCACGGTTTCGCCGTTGCGCATGATGAGGGTCGTTTCGGTCTGCTTCTTGATGATGAAGGGATTGCCGTCCACGGAACGGGAGGTGTCCACTTCGTCCTTCTTGACCAGCACTTTGAGCTTGAGGTTGTCGCCGTCGATGACGTTGGGCGTCATCTCGAGGCGCAGGACCGCGTCTTCGAACTTGACCTCGCGGTCGCCCATGTTGCTTGTGGAAACATAGGGGACCTTTTCGCCGTTCTCGGTGTAGGCCATCTTGTTGTCCAGCGTGGTGATGGAGGGCGAGGACAGGATGTTGATGTTGCCGTCCTTTTCCATGAGGTTGAGCTGGACTTCGAGCATACTGCCGCCGACCTTGCCGAACAGGAAGCCGAGGGAGCCCATGTCGTTGGAGGCGATGCCGGAATAGTCGAGGCCGAAAGGCGCGCCGCCGAGGCCGGAGCCGTGCGTTCCGGTCAGGCCGCCGGTGACGGGGTCCTGCCCCTGCGTGCCGGACGCGCCGGAGCCGATCCACGCGTGGTTGCCGTTGTTGAAGGAACCGGAACGCCAGACGCCGCCCCACTGCACGCCGAGTTCGCGGGCGGTTTCCTTGGTGGCTTCCACGATGTAGGCCTTGAGGTGGACCTGCGGGCGCGGGCGGTCGAGGTTGTCCACAAGCCGGATGATGCGCTGCTGATCCTGTTCCGTGGCCTGTATGATCAGGGCGTTGCTGTGTTCGTCCACTTCGATGACGGCGGCCTGCCCGCCTTGCCCGTTGGCGGCGGTAAGGAATTTGGTGAGGCTCTGCTGCAGGGCCGCGGCTTCGGCATAGCGCACGCTGACCACGCTGACGGTGAGCGGCGAGTTCTGGCGGGAGATGAGCTCCTGCTGGGCAAGCTGGTTGTCGAGCGTCTGGAGGTTGATTTCCTTCTGTTTTTCCACGGCGGTCAAGACTTGCAGGATGTTGCCCTGCCAGCGGTATTGCAGGCCGTTGGCTCGCAGCAGTCCTTGGAACACGTCCCGCCACGGGGATTTCTGGACATTGAGGCTGACCGTCCCGCTCACGCCGGGGCTGAGCATGACGTTGACCCCGGCGGCGGCCGCGAGGCTGCGCAGGGCGACGCCCACATCCACGTTGTGGAGCTTGAGGGTGACGGGAATGGTGGGCAGGGGACGGGACGCGGCCTGTTCCTGTTTTTCCGTATGGCGCATGATCACGCGGGGCTCGGGGCGCAGATCGGAGGGTGCGGGCGAATAGCCCTGCGAATCCTGCGAGAGCTGCTTCCAGTGATCCATGAACTCCTGCTTTTTGTCTTGCTTGGGGGAGCAGGCCGCGAGCAGACAGAACAAGGCCAGGAGGCAAAGGATGGAAACGGGCCGTTGTCGCATAGTATTCTCCACTCGCCGCAAGGGCGCGGCGAAGCTGTTCGTTGAGAGGCGCGGCTTATATGTCGTCCCCGGAGTAGGGCAGGGTCCACTCGGCGTTCCGCGACGGCGAATAGAGGCGCACGCCGTGGGAACCGATGAACCGGATCACGTCGCCGGTATTGGGGAGCGTGTCGCCCACGCCGTATTCCAGCCCGCCGATGATGGCGAGAGCTTCCTTTCCGGCCTGCACATAGCCGGAATAGACGAGGCCCGCGGCGTTCGCGGACGCCGCCTGCTGCGCGTCCGGCAGCCCGTTTGCCGGAAGGGTGAACGGGTTGCGCGGGGCCGGGCGCAGCGAGGAGGCGAGGATGTAGCGCTGGCCGTCCGACAGCGGGAGGGCCTGCAGGCGCGCCGTGACCTCTCCGGCGACGGCCCGGGCCTGTTGCAGGGAGCTGTCCGTGCCGGAAGGCGCCGGGGAGGGCAGCAGCGTCGAAAGGCCGAACTGGATGCCTCCTCCCATGACGGCGGCGCCCATGGCCGCCAAAAGTATCTTTTCCCGTAGCGTCATCGTATCAGCCCTTCATCAGTGCCGCGGCGTGTTGGCCTGTTGCGTGAACGTGGCCCAAATCCCCAGCGAGTATGCGGGAAGCGCGCCGGAAGGGGTGACGTTCAAAAATTCCATGCCGGAAAGCCACGGCTGTTCGCTCAGCAGGAGGACAAGGCGCCGGAAATTGTCGGGAGGGCCGGAAAGGGTGCCGTCCAGACGGATGCGGTTCTTTTCCACGACGGTTTCGGCGGCGGGGACGAAATGGGAGCTCTGCATCCCGGACAGGCTGACCATTTCCTGCAGCGAGGTGACGATGAGCGGCAGGGTGTCCGGCGTCGGCAGGGTTTTGGTCGCTCCGAGAAGGCGCCGGGTTTCCTCGCGCCGGGCATTGAGCCCCTCCATAAGCGGCTGGAGGGTTTCCTGCACCTGTATCCGGGTTTCGAGTCCTTTGATGTCCGCTTCGAGCTTCCACGTAACATACCAGAGCGGGGCGAGGCAGAACAGCAGCACGCACAGCGCCATCACACCCTGGAGGGCGAGGGCCCTGAGGGGGAACCATGCCGGGACGATCGGGAGACGCATGTTACACCAGCCTCAGCGTTGCGACGAAGGAGAGGATTTCCGTATCCGTCTGCTGCTTTTCCACAACCAGGGACAGAACCATCGGGGAGTGCTCCAGCTGGCTGAGGAATTCCGCAAGCTGGGATTCGCGCTGGAGCATGTCGCCCGCCACGCTTCCGGTGAGCACGGCGACGGCGCTTTCTTCGGGTTCGGATGGTTTCTTCGTGCCGCGCCGCGCTTCCTGCTTGCCGGGATTCACGTCCTTGAACGTAACCCGCATACCCGTGATATGGATGGCCTCGGGGGTGATGGTGGAGAGTTCGGTCATGAGCGCGGCGGCGATGCGGCGTTTCGCCAGTGTCCGGGCCTGCACCTGCCATTTCTGGGTGTCGGCCAGATTGTTCCTGAGTTGATCCGGCGTGTAGAGCACGGGCCACGAGGCAATCCGGCTTTCCAGCTCGGCCTTGTGCGCTTTCTCGTCCAGATAGCCCATGTACAGTTTGCCGCAGAAGGCCAGAAGCAGCATGAGCACGACGGTCGTGAGCCCTATCGAAAGGAACGTGATCCGCATCTGCCGTTCCCTGCTCTTCTGATCCTTGTAGGTCATGATCGCATTGGGCGTATACGCCGGGGCGGAGAGGCTCAGGCCGATGGCTTGCAGCAGGCTTTCGTCGGCGGATCTGGCCAGCGCCTTTTCCAGATCCGTAGCCGCGCCGGGCGTGGTCTGCCCGTCAAAGCGCAGCGGGCGGCAGGGGAGGCCGAGGGAGGTTTCGAACTTTTTCAGCGCAAGCGCCATGCAGCCGCCGGGGGCGAACACAATGACGCCCTGAATGTTCGGCATCCCCATAGCGTTGCGGAAGTGGTCGGCGGTGCGTTCCAGCTGCCTGGCCAACCTTCCGAGAGGCTGGGAAAGGCGCAGAAGCAGGCGTTCCTCTTCTTCGGGCGTGCGGCGCCTGTTTTCGCAGAGCAGGTGCAGGCCTTCTTCATAGGAAATTTCATCGTCCGGAATTTTTTCGGCGAGGGAGGATAGGGACGCTGCGGGCACGGAAGGCGCGACAGGTGCCGAAGCCATGCCCATATCCATTGGGGACAGCTGTGGAAGAGACAGCTCCAGCGGCAGGGATTCCGGCTGCAGGATCAACGGGAACGGGTCCGAGGGCGACGTGAACGATGAAACGGCCTGCTGCCGTTCGGAGTGAGACCCGGCAAGCTCCCCGCCCAACGCCTCCATCGGCAGGTGCCGCGGCATGGGCGGCACAACTGGAGGCGGAGGCGTTTTCTTGCGTCGGCCGCCGTAGGATTCCTGCAATGCCGTGACGAGGCTTCTCAGGCCGGTTTTGATGGTCCGGCTGAGCGCGATGTTGGTACCGGAAAAGATCTCGATGCGAGTGGAGTCCTCTCCTATGTCGGCGAAGGCGAAATGTTCCCACGGCGAGGACAGCCAGCCCGAAGCGAACAGGTTTTGCGCGTAGATGTTCCCGGAGGAGATGCCCGCGGGAGAAACGCCGGCCGCGGCGAGCGTATGCCTGACGGTGTTGACAGCGCCTTTGTTGGCGATCATGGCGGTGACGGGGAGGCGGGGCACACCTTTGTCCAGCACTTCGGCGTCCACGCGATAGTCGAAGATGTTTTCGGCCTCGTCGAACGGTTTTTCCCGGATCGCGGCCATCTTGGCAATGGCGTCGCGATCTTTAGGGCTGACTTTGGGAATGCGGTAATGGCGAAGCTCATCCTGTCCGTCGGGGAGCCGGACCCATATGTCCGCGTCGCGTCCGCCATGAGGCAGGAAGGCGCTCAACGCCTCGCGTATCCTGTCGGCGAGGCCCGGTGTTTCCCAGTCCATGGTTTCCGGGATGCTGAAGCTCTGAATGGCCTCAAGGATCGGTGTGCTTCCGGCGCGGCGTTGTACAAGGCAGATCCTGCCCTTGCCGACATCAATACCCACAACCGAGCGCTCTTTGCCGAACAAAGGACGGAGGGGCGCGGCCGGAGGAATCTGGAGGGGTGGGGCGAAAGAAGCAGAAGCGTCGTCTTTCTGGGGTGTACTGCGGATATGCTCCAGCAGCTTCTGTGTGGCACTGGCCTGGCTTGCGGATAAAGACACGTTAACACCCCGTCGACTATCAATTGGAATTAAATGATATCCGCCAACGGTGACGAGAGCAAGGGCGTTCTTGTCCTTTTTACCGGGCAGAGGCGTTAAAAGTACGCCGGAGGCGGAACGTGGTGTCGTACCCCATTCAATTATGGTTTTTCATATAGAAGATGCTGGAAACGTGTTCGCTTCGGCGCAGGGTACAGGAAGGGAGGGCGGACGTGCCGCTTCTTTTTTCTTCCCGGCAAGATGCCCCGGTTTTTGAACGCGGGGACAGGCGCCCCCTCATGAAGCGAAAAAGGAGGAAGAAGCATATGCTTCTTCCTCCTTTTCGGAGACCGGGAAGGATTACCTTTCCCGGCGGTATCCGAGGCCGGGCCTCAGTTCGTTGCGTTAGTCGCGGCGGGGACGGCGTTCGCGGCGTTCGCCGCGATCCCCACGGTCACCGCGATGATCGCGGTCGCCTTCGCCGCGCGGAGTGCGGGCGGGGCGGGCGGTGTCCTCGGGCTTCCATTCGATGCCCTGTTCTTCGAGGAGGACGGCCTTGCGGCTGGCACGGATGCGGTCGCCGTTGATTTCGATGACCTTCACCAACATGTCTTCGCCGAGGTGGGCCACATCGGAAGCCTGCGCCACGCGGCTGGTATCAAGCTGCGAGATGTGCACGAGGGCTTCGACATTGGGCATGATTTCCACAATGGCGCCGATTTCCAGCACTTTGCGGACCTTGCCCATGTAGTTCTTGCCGAGGTCGGGGCGCTGGTCGTAGTACTGCACCAGTTCCTTGGCCTGTTCCATGGATTCGGCGGTGGGGGCGAAGATGGAGATGCGGCCGCTGTCCTCGATATCCACGGAAGCGCCGGTGGCGGCGGTGATCGCCTTGATGTTCTTGCCGCCGGGTCCGATGATCATGCGGATGACTTCGGGGTTCACGAAGACTTCGGCATGTTGCGGGGCATACTTGGAGAGTTCGGCGCGGGGGCCGTCGATGGCCTTCTTCATTTCGCCGAGGATATGCAGGCGGGCCTCATGCGCCTGACGCATGGCCTTGCGCATGATCTCGGTGGTCAGGCCGGTGATCTTGATGTCCATCTGCACGGCGGTTACGCCTTCGGCGGTACCGGCAATCTTGAAGTCCATGTCGCCGAGGGCATCTTCGTCGCCGAGGATGTCGGTCAGCACGATGAAGTTATCGCCTTCCTTGATGAGGCCCATAGCCACGCCGGCGACCGGATCGGAAATCGGCACGCCCGCGTCCATGAGGGACAGGCAGCCGCCGCACACCGCGGCCATCGAGGAGGAACCGTTGGATTCCAGCGTTTCGGCCACCACGCGGACGGTGAAGGGGAAGCCGTCGCCCGCGGGGATGATGGGCTTGAGGGCTTTTTCGGCCAGCGCGCCGTGGCCGATTTCGCGGCGGGACACGCGGACGGGCTTCACTTCGCCCACGGAGAAGGGCGGGAAGTTATAGTGCAGCATGAAGGTCTTGGTCACGTCGCCGGTGAGCGAATCCATGCGCTGGTTGTCCGTGGAGCTGCCGAGCGTGGTCACGCACAGGGACTGCGTTTCACCGCGCGTGAACAGCGCGGAGCCGTGGGCGCGGGGCAGGATGCCGGGCTGGATTTCGATGGGGCGCACGGTCTTGGTGTCGCGTCCGTCGATGCGGGTGCCTTCGTCAAGGATGCGCTTGCGCACGACCTTCTTTTCGATGTGGCCGATGATGTCGCCGACGGAGGAGAGGGCCTTTTCGTCTTCGCCATAGGTCGGATCGGCCTTGAGGGCTTCGACGATCTTTTCCTTCACGAGCTTGCGGGCGTCCTTGCGGGCCATCTTTTCGGGCACGCGCATGGCGGCTTCGAGGCCGGCTCCGGCGGCAAGCTCTTCGATGCGGGCGAGCAGGGCCGCGTCGTCTTCCTGCGGGGTGAAGGCCATCTTCGCCTTGCCCGCGAGCTCGCGCAGCTTGACCTGCGCTTCGACGAGGGGCTGGATTTCCTTGCGGCCCCATTCGAGGGCGTCGATGATCACGTCTTCGGGAACGAAGGTGGCTTCGCCTTCAACCATGACCAGCGCGTCGGCGGAAGCGGCGAACACGATGTTCAGGTCGCTTTCGGCCATTTCCTTGACGGTGGGGTTCAGGATGAACTGGCCGTTGATGCGGCCGATGCGTCCGCCGGCGACGGCTTCGGCGAAGGGCAGGGGCGACAGCATGACGGCGGCGGAAGCGGCCGTGATGGAGAGCACGTCGGATTCGTTTTCCTGGTCGGAGGAAATGACGCTGGCGAGCACCTGCACGTCTTCGGGGAGGCCCTTGGGGAACAACGGGCGGATCGGGCGGTCGATGAGGCGGGAAACGAGGGTTTCGCGCTCGGACGGACGGCCGATTTCGCGGCGGAAGAAGCTGCCGGGGATACGGCCCGCGGCATACATGCGCTCGGAATATTCCACGGTCAGCGGGAAGAAGCCGCGGTCGAAGTCGAGGGGCTGTGAACAAACGGTAACGAGCACGACGGTGCCACCGCACTGGATGGTAACGGAGCCGTGGGCCTGCGTAGCGACGCGGCCGGTCTCAAGGATGATTTCCTTGCCGCCGATGGTGGCGGAAACCCGGGTGGGGGCTTTTCTAAAACTCATGGTGAATCCTTTTCTCTTCGGGAAGGAGACTCCGGGAACAATATCGATCCAAACGTCGATCCTGTTCGCGGAAACTCCTTCTCATGACGGGTTGAGGTTGATGACGTGGAAAGGGGGAGCCCAAGGCTCCCCCCGAAAACGCACTTACTTGCGCAGTCCCAGCTTTTCGATGAGAGCGCGGTAACGCTGAATATCTTTGCTCTTGAGGTAGTTCAGCAGGTTGCGGCGCTGGCCGACGAGCTTGAGCAGGCCACGGCGGGAGTGGAAGTCCTTCTTGTGTTCCTTGAAGTGCCCGGTGAGGCCTTCAATGCGGGCGGTAAGCAGAGCTACCTGGACTTCCGGGGAGCCGGTGTCGCCTTCATGCTTGGCGTGAGCTTCGATAACAGTCTTTTTCTGGGCGGCGTCCATAACCACAGCGATATCCTCCGAATGGGTTGCGTTAGTTCCAAAGTCCCCTGAGCACTTTCCATGCGGGGCCGCCGGAGACGGCTTCGGCGAGCGCGAGAGGCTGCCCGTCGGGCGAGAGCAAGACGGCGTTGGCGCCGGGAACGCACGGGATGTCCGTTCCGTCCTGTGCTCTGGAGCGCGCGCGGCGCGCTTCCGTCCACACAAGGATCTTGCCGTTTTTCGTGTCCGCCTCTTCCTGCCCGGTCACGGTGATCGTGGGCCAGTGGGGGAGAGCGGCGGTCACGGGGATGACCCGTTCAGGCAGCGTTTCGGGCTCGGCGAGCAGCGTGTCCAGCGGACAAGCCCTGTCGAGGCCAAAGGGGTGGCTATACTCCCGAATCAGTTCCGTGAGCACGGCTCCGCACCCCAAGCGCGTCCCCAAGCTGTGGGCGAGGGACCGTATGTAAGTGCCGGAACTGCAAATGACTCGGAAGGTAACGTACGGAAGCTCAACCCTGAGGACTTCCGCACGCGAAATTTCGATGGTCTTGATTTTGAGCGGGGTTTCTTTCCCCTCCCGGGACAGCTTGTAGAGGGGCTGACCTTGATGCTTGGCCGCTGAATAGGGCGGCACGGGCTGTTCACTCGTGCCCACCCAGCCGGCGATGACGTCGGCCACGGCTTCGGCGGTCACATGGTTCCACGGCGCTTCGGCGGTAATCTGGCCGTCGGCGTCCCACGTATCAGTGGTCTGCCCGAGCCGGACAGTGCCCTGATAGGCTTTGACGCCTCCCGCCATGAGATATCCGGAGATTTTGGTCGCGTGCCCGAGAAGCACCAACAGAACGCCCTGAGCCATCGGGTCCAGGGTGCCTGCGTGTCCTATCTTTTTCTGCCCCAACCGTTTGAATCGGTTGGTACACTGGGCGGACGAGAGCCCGCGTGGCTTGTCGACCACAAGAAGACCGTGCTGTTGTTCCATATGAGGTGAGTACTCTATACATTTTTTTCCCGGTCGTCCAGTGGTTCTTGTGAGAGATGTGGAAGTTCGAAGGCATCCTGGGAGGCAGCGCCTTTCGGAGGACAGGTCCCCTCCTCTGCGTATCCCGCTTCAGCGGCTTTTGACTGGCGGATATCCGGAGCTGTCTGCCGGCCCGGGCCGCCTGCCATGCGACCCCATCCAGAGAGGGGGGCAGGGAAGCGTTGAGTTTCCGTCAGGTTTCCGGTAATCGGAACGGTCATCTTCGCTTCTGATGGTTTCAAGAGGAGATGGATGGTTCAATGGGTTGGCCTCGCCTGACGTTCCCGCAAGGGCGCGGCGGCAAGGCTGATCCCATGCGGATTTTCTCTGCCGAGGGCCGTTTTGCTCTCATGCTCTCCCCCGATTTTTTTCAAAGGATTTTCTATGGATATATCCCTTCCTGATGCCGAATCGACCGTCGAGTTCGGCAGGCAGCTTGGCCGGGCGCTGAACGAGCAGTACGCCGAGGGCGGCGAGCAGGTTCATATCATATTGTTCTACGGCGATCTGGGCTCAGGCAAGACCACGTTCACACGCGGCTTCATCGAAGCGTTGCCCGGAGGGGAGAATGCGGAAGTCTCCAGCCCGAGCTTTACCCTGTGCAACAGCTATCCCACGACGCCCTCCGTCATCCATTGTGATCTGTACCGCTCGGAGGGCGCATTGCCCGATGAAGTGGACGAGGCGCTGGATACGGAATCCGGACTGGTGCTCGTCGAATGGGCCGAGCGGATTGCAGCCGAGAATTTGCCCCCGAAACGTCTGGACATCCTGTTTCAAGTCTGCAAAAATAACAGGTTGGTAACGCTGTCCCCCTATGGGAAGGCGGCGCACTGCGTATTGCAGAAACTGGCTCGTCTCCGCGATTCCGGGGAATGACGGCAAAGAGGAAGGGTTTCTGCCTCACAGGTCACGATGAAGGACTCAGCTATGCGTATTCTGGTACAAAAATTCGGAGGGACGTCCGTAGCCGACATCGACCGCCTAAAAATGGTGCGTGGTAAGGTGAAAGCCGCTCTGGATCAGGGATACAAGGTAGTCGTGGTGCTTTCCGCCAAGTCCGGGAAGACCAACAAACTGCTGGATCTGTCGACCCGTTGGGCCGCAGAGCCTGATCTGGCGGAAGTGGACAGTCTGCTTTCCACGGGCGAGCAGGCCTCGATCGCGCTTTTCAGCATGTTGCTCAAGGACTCCGGCATCAAGGCGCGTTCGATGCTCGGCTGGCAGATCCCGATCATCACGAATGATGAATTCGGCCGTGCCCGCATCCTCTCTATTGATGCCTCCCGCATCCATAAGGAGCTTGAGGCGCACGACGTGCTCGTGGTCGCCGGGTTCCAGGGCTCGACGGAAGACGGGCGCATCACCACGCTCGGCCGTGGCGGGTCCGATACGTCCGCCGTGGCGCTGGCCGCCGCTCTGGATTCCTGCGAGTGTGAAATCTATACGGATGTGGACGGGGTCTATACGACGGACCCCAATCTGTGCTCCACGGCTCGCAAACTCGATCGCGTCACCTATGAAGAAATGCTTGAAATGGCTTCCATGGGTGCGAAGGTATTGCAAATCCGTTCTGTGGAGTTCGCAAAGAAGTATAATGTTCCCGTTCACGTGCGCTCCACGTTTTCTGATGATCCGGGAACGCTGGTCGCCCAGGAGGACGCCATGATGGAAGCCGTGCTCGTCTCCGGCATTGCATATGACAAGGATCAGGCCCGTGTAACCGTATGCGGGGTTCCTGACCGCCCCGGCGTCTCCGCCGCCCTTTTTGCGCCGCTGTCCGAAAACGGCATCATGGTTGACATGATCATCCAGACCGCCAGCCGCGAAGGCGTGACCGACATGACGTTCACCGTGTCCCGCAAGGATCTGGAGAAAGCCATTCAGCTCATGAAGGAAATCGTCGCGCGGATCGGCGGTACGGGCGTGGAACACGACCCCTACGTCGCTAAGGTTTCCGTCATCGGCGTGGGAATGCGCAACCACACCGGCGTGGCGACCAAGGCCTTCGCCGCCCTGCAGCAGGAAAACATCAACATCCAGATGATCAGTACGTCCGAGATTAAGATTTCCTGTCTGATCGACGAAAAATACACCGAACTCGCTGTGCGCACCCTGCACGACGCGTTCGAACTGCACAAGCCTGATCACGCCTAGCCGTCAAGCGAACTGATGCGAAGGCCCGGGGAGTCCTCTTTCCGGGCTTTTTTCATGAGTATCATCCCGGAAAACGCATATTCTCATAGTGCAATAAAACAAAAAGGTTGGATATTGAGAAGAAAACGTTTTGGAAAAAAATTCAAAAAATGGTTGACAGAGAGCGGGGTCTGGGGCAGGGTATGCAAATGCTTCGGCTGCGTGTTGAAAACAACCTGCAGTTGTTGTGTCGTCACTGTGACAGCACGGTAACGGTTTTTTGAAAAAAGCAGAAGAAAGCGGTTGACAGCGAGAAGGGGTCGGGATAAGTTCCCGCTTCTGCGCCGGGGAGAAATCCTCGCGGCGCGCTCCGAAAAAAACTTCGGGGTTTGAAAAAAAAGTTGTTGACAAGCTGGACCGGGCGGGGTAAGTTCCCGCTTCGCCGCTGACGGAAACGCAGCGGCTGAGGCAACGGCCTCTGGTTCTTTGACAAGTGAAGAGCGAGTTGGGAATAAGAAACTTTGAGTTTTAGCCCATAGAGATATGGGCAAGCTAGTTGTTTTCAATCAACTGGAGAGTTTGATTCTGGCTCAGATTGAACGCTGGCGGCGTGCTTAACACATGCAAGTCGAACGTGAAAGTCCTTCGGGACGAGTAAAGTGGCGCACGGGTGAGTAACGCGTGGATAATCTACCCTTAAGATGGGGATAACGGCTGGAAACGGTCGCTAATACCGAATACGCTCCCGATTTTATCATTGGGGGGAAAGATGGCCTCTGCTTGCAAGCTATCGCTTAAGGATGAGTCCGCGTCCCATTAGCTAGTTGGCGGGGTAACGGCCCACCAAGGCGACGATGGGTAGCCGGTCTGAGAGGATGACCGGCCACACTGGAACTGGAACACGGTCCAGACTCCTACGGGAGGCAGCAGTGGGGAATATTGCGCAATGGGCGAAAGCCTGACGCAGCGACGCCGCGTGAGGGATGAAGGTTCTCGGATCGTAAACCTCTGTCAGGGGGGAAGAAACCCCCTCGTGTGAATAATGCGAGGGCTTGACGGTACCCCCAAAGGAAGCACCGGCTAACTCCGTGCCAGCAGCCGCGGTAATACGGAGGGTGCAAGCGTTAATCGGAATCACTGGGCGTAAAGCGCACGTAGGCGGCTTGGTAAGTCAGGGGTGAAATCCCACAGCCCAACTGTGGAACTGCCTTTGATACTGCCAGGCTTGAGTACCGGAGAGGGTGGCGGAATTCCAGGTGTAGGAGTGAAATCCGTAGATATCTGGAGGAACACCGGTGGCGAAGGCGGCCACCTGGACGGTAACTGACGCTGAGGTGCGAAAGCGTGGGTAGCAAACAGGATTAGATACCCTGGTAGTCCACGCTGTAAACG
>OOAQ01001821.1_pt1 | contig 13959 bp, 14 predicted proteins | sample 1671051 | NCBI WGS metagenome assembly OOAQ01 (sample SAMN06348117, study PRJEB24527) | human gut metagenome | biome: human gut; feature: ankylosing spondylitis patient; material: feces | host: Homo sapiens | place: China | collected 2015-10
TGCATATCGCAAATATGCCGTTTCGATAGGCACTATTTTTGAAAATTGCGATAAACAAAAAGACCGCCGTTCTGCCCGCAGGAAATAAGGGCAGGACGGTGGTCTTTTGAACGGACTGTGAATTACAGCTCAGCCAGAGCGCGCTTGAGGTTCTGGGCGATCTGGTCAGGGCAGCTGGTGGGGCGGGGGCCGCAGGTGGTGCCTTCCATGCGGGCGATGGCGTCCTCAGCCTTCATGCCCTTGAGCAGGCGGCTGATGCCCTTCAGGTTGCCGTTGCAGCCGCCGATGACCTCGATGGACTCGATGGTGTGGTCATCGTTCAGCACGATGTGGGTCTCCTTGGAGCAGGTACCCTTGTTGGGGTAGCTGAAAGACTTGCTCATATTCAAACTTCCTCTCTTTATATCCGACTGACAGGCGAGCGGACTCGCATAGTACCCTTATTATATCCTTGTCAGACGAGGAAGTCAATGTGGCCCGGTCACAGAGCGCCGCCCCGGCGCTTGCGGGCCAGTGCCTCGATGCGCGCGATCTGGTCATCCTCGGTGACGCAGGCACCCACCGGGTGGGGTTTGCCGTGGTTCGCGCCGTGGAAGTCGCTGCCGCCGGTGACGATGAGGTCATGTTTCTTGCAGAGCTCAGCGCACTCGGCCATATCCTCGGGGCTGTTGCGGGGGTGATGCACCTCGATGCCGTCGATAGCCCCTTCAGCCACCAGCTCCCGCAGCAGAGGCATACTCTTGTACACCGTCGGGTGGGCGAACACCACCACGGCCCCAGCGGCCTTTGCCGTGGCCAGCACCTCCCGCACCGGAGGGTAAGTAGGGGAGTGGAGGCACTTGCCCCGCGGCTCCCAGCCGAACAGTTCGTGATAAAGCCCGGTGTAGATGCCGTCGCACAGGCCCAGCTGCTGCAGCGCCTGCATGATGCCGCTCTTGAAGAGGACGCCGCTGTCCTGTGCATATTCCAGCGCCTGCTCGGTGCGGAACTGGGGGTATAGCGCCTCGATCTCCCGGCAGCTCTGCAGAGCGCACTCGTTGCGGCGCTGGCGCATGATGTCGCAGTGCCGGCGCAGGGCAGGGCAGTCGAGGTCGGGCCAGAAGGTCAGCAGATGGACGCGGTGGCTGCGCTCGAAGTCGTAGCCGGTGAGCTCGGCGGCGGGGATGAGCCGCACGCCGTCCTGCACCGGGTGGTCGTAGGCGTACTGTGCGCTGAGTGTGGTATCGTGGTCAGAAAGGGCCAGAGCGCTCAGCCCCAGCCGCGCTGCCATCAGGGGCAGGCGGTGGATGGGAACAGAGCCGTCAGAACAGGTGGAATGAGTATGAAGGTCGCCAGCCATAAGTTACTTTCCCTCGATTTTTACAGATTTCTGCGATTAGTGTACCACAAAAATCATCGGGGAACAAGAGAGCCTTACACGGCTTTGCCGCCCACCGTGAGCGTGGAAGAACGGATGTGGTGGGTGAGAACGACTTCGGCATCCTCGCCGCCCATGGCCAGCAGTTCGTCCACCGAGAGGGTGGTGGAGCAGAGGATGGTCTGGAAGGTGATGGTGTCGATGCCCTCAGCCCGCAGCTGGCGCAGGGTGGACAGCGAAGCGTGGAGAGAGGCCGTGAACCGCCCGACGCGGAGGGAGAGGACGTTGTTGCCCCGGATGCTGGTGTAGGAGATGCGCTGGCCGTCCTTGTCGGTGACGACGAGGCCCGGGAAGACCGACTCCTGCACAGAGGCGCCCGCAGAGCCGCCGCCGGAAGAGGAGGGGACCGCAGGGACAGGGTCGGTGGGGAGGGTGATGTCGTTGCCCTCAGAGCCGTAGCGGGTGATGGAGCTGCCCTCAGCAAGGCCGGAGAACTCCTGCTCGATGCCGTTAGCGCCGATGGCCACGTTGTCTTTTCCGGCGGTGGCCGTAATGGTCACTTTGCCCTCGAGGGTGATGTCAGCATCTGCATCGCTTTCGCAGCCAGCACCGATGCCGGCGCCGCCAATAACGATTTTTTCCCCTTCATCTGTACCGCCGCCGACCGCATTGATGGTGGGACTGCCGTTCTCATTGCTCTTGATGGTGATTTGATTGCCATTGTTATCGCTGTTGTTTTCAGCGCCAGCACCGCCGCCTATGGCCGCGCCGCCTGCGCCTCCGGTAGCGTTGACCTTGGTGTTGCCCTCGATGGTCACATTGCTGAGACCATAAACACCACCGCCGATGCCTGCGCCATAAGCGCCGCCCTGCACATTGTCGATTTTGGCATTCTCCTTGATGACCACGTTACCGTTGCCGATTTTATCGGGGGAACTAAATGCGCCGCCGCCGATGCCTGCCGCACCGTAGCCGCCGGTCGCATTCTCGATTTTTGCATTGCCGGAGATGGTCACATTGCCATCGCTGCCATTGCCGCCGCCAATGCCTGCACCATAAACCGTGGTGGATGCATTTTTAATAACAGCGTCGCCGGTTATCGTAACGGTCGCACCGTTATAATAACCACCGCCGATGCCCGCAGCGCCATCACCGCCTGCGGCAGTGATGGTGCCGCCGCTGATGGTCACATTGCCGCTGCCGTTGCAGCCGCCGCCGATGCCAGCGCCTAAATAACCGCCGGTTGCATTGATCTCGCCGCCGGTGATCTCTACCGTGCCGGTGCCGTAGGAACCACTGCCAATGCCTGCGCCCCAATCGTCACTGGTGGCCGTGATATTGCCGCCAGTGATTTTCACCTGAGCGTCATTGCTGCCAGCGCTGCCGATGCCAGCGCCTTTGAATCCACCGGCAGCCTCCAGACTGCCGTTATTATCTTTGTCCTGAATGGTCAGTTCGCCGCTGGTGTCAGTCTTGTTGTGCTCCAACCCGGCATGGCCAGCGCCGCTCTTCAGCTCGTTGTCGCCATCCAGCTCAATGGTGGTGTCGCCGCTGCCGGTCACGCTCACGGCGGCCTTGCTCTGTTTGCTGGTATCGATGTTCACATCCTTGAGTGTGACATCAACCTTATCGTCCTTATCTTTGGCGTCGATGGTCACGGTGTGGGAAGAAGCGCCCTCCTCACGATTTGTGATGATGGTGTCGGTGTCATTTTTGGTGGTATTCTCGTTCTGGGTGACATTGTTGCCGCTCTCGCCCGCCGAAATCGTAATGTCACCATCTTCGATGTACCATGTCCCTGCAAAGGCCGGGGCGGTAAAGGTGGTGAGCATTGCGGCGGTCAGAACAAGCGCCGCTGCCCGCTGAGAGGCCGGACGGGGTGAATTGTTACCCCCCCCCCGTATTAAGAGGCCGACCCAGAACACGCATGGCAAGTTTACGATAAGAGAGCATACAAAAACCTCCTTTGAATGTTGAAAAAATATGGACTTTCGATTGATACAATTATAGCACTTCTGGGGAAGTAAGCAAGCAAACCTGCGTGAAATGCTGCTTTTCGTGCGTGAATGACAAAAAAACTATGAAAAACGCCGGGTTTTGCTTTTCTGCACATGGCATGGTATACTGGAAAAGAAAAATCCGCCAACCCGGCGGGAAAAAGGAGAAACGGAAACATGAAAACCAAATTTGGCATCGTGGGCTGTGGTTTCCTCGGCAATATCGTGGCCGATGCGTGGAAGAAGGGCCTGCTGGAAGACTACGAGCTGGTGGGTGTCACCAGCCGCACCTTCGCTTCGGCAGAGAAGACGGCGGCAAGCGTGGGTTGTGCGGCCTGCGCGGACGTGGATGCTCTGCTGGCGCTGGAGCCGGAGTACATCGTGGAAGCCGCTTCGGTGGAAGCGGTGCGGGCCATGGCCGTTCCGGTGCTGCGCCGGGGCGTGAACCTCGTGGTGCTGTCCATCGGTGCATTCGCCGACCTCGCGTTTTATGAAGAGGTCAAGCAGGCGGCCCGGGAGGGCGGCGCAAAGGTGCATCTGGCCAGCGGCGCCATCGGCGGCTTCGATGTGCTGCAGACCGTCACTCTCATGGCCGAGGCCCTGAAGCTGGACGAGAAGGCCGGCATCGAGACTCACACCGGTGCGAAGGGCTTCCGCAACACCCCCGTCTGGGCCGACCATCTGCTGACCGACACCGAGAAGACTACCGTCTTCACCGGCAGCGCCAAGGAAGCCATTGCAACCTTCCCGCGCCGGGTCAACGTCGCTGTGGCCACTTCGCTGGCCACCACCGGCCCCGACATCACCGGCGTGACCATGCACTCCGTACCCGGTTGGGTGGGCGACGACCACTGCATCACTGCCGAGATCGAGGGCGTGAAGGCCGTGGTAGACATCTGCTCGTCCACCAGCGCCATCGCCGGTTGGAGCGCCGTGGCGCTTCTGCGCAACCTCGCCTCGCCGGTCTGCTTCTATTAAAAAGGAGGGAGTCTCATGTTCAAGAAACTGGTAGCCATCGAGCCGGTCAGCCTCATCCCCACAGCAGAGGAAGCGCTGCATCAGTACGCCGAACAGGTCGAGCTTTACCGCGACATTCCCGCCGACGACGAAGAGATCGTTCGCCGCATCGGAGACGCCGACGCGGCGCTGTTGAGCTATACCTCCCGCATGGGCAAAAACGTCATCGAGCGCTGCCCGAACCTGCGCTACATCGGGATGTGCTGCAGCCTCTACTCGGAGGAAAGCGCCAATGTGGACATCGCCTTTGCCCGGGAAAAGGGCATCAAGGTGCTGGGCATCCGGGACTACGGCGACCGCGGCGTGGTGGAGTACGTCCTCCACGAGCTGACCGGCCTGCTCCACGGCTTCGGGATGCCGATGCTCCACGACGAGCCCGTGGAAATTTACGGCCTCAAGGTGGGTATCGTGGGTCTGGGCGTTTCGGGCCGGATGATCGCCGATGCACTGACCTTCCTCGGCGCAGACATCTCCTACTACAGCCGCAGCCATAAGCCCGACGCCGAGGCCGCAGGCATGAAGTATAAGCCGTTGGACGCTCTGCTCCGGGAGAGCGAAGTGGTCTTTACCTGTTTGAACAAGAATGTTCTGCTCCTGGGCGAGCCGGAGTTTGAGGCGCTGGGGGAGGGGAAAGTCCTTTTCAATACCTCCATCGGCCCCGGCTTTGACTCCGCCGCGCTGGAAAAGTGGCTGGATAAGCCCGGCACCCACTTCTTCTGTGATACCTACGCCGCCGCAGGCCCCGTCAGCGAGGGCTTCTTCCGGCGGCCCAATGTCCACAGCCCGGGAGTCTCGGCAGGCCGCACCAGGCAGGCTTTCGTTCTGCTGAGCCAGAAGGTGCTGGCAAACATCGAGACGGCGCTGGGAGAATAAGCTGTAATTTCTCTGATGTGTTACACGCCGGGAGCGACCACCGCAACCATTGCCCCAACTGCCTGTCCAGCCTTCATGTGGACGAAGAACCCGGCGACCGTGCCTCCGACTGCGGCGGCATCATGGAGCCGGTGGCCGTCTGGGTACGCAAAGGCGGCGAATGGGCCATCATCCACCGCTGCAAACGTTGCGGAAAGCTTAGTTCCAACCGGGTGGCGGCAGACGACAACCCCATGAAGCTCATGAGCATTGCCATGAAGCCCCTGTGCTCTCCGCCGTTCCCGCTGGACTACATCGAGGAGATGACTGCCTTGATGGGCGGCGATGGACGGATGCGGTAAGCCGCAGCCAAAAACGAAAAGGTCGCTGTGTCGGAAAAGTGCTCTGCGGCACAGATGGAAAACTGGAAGAAACTGTGCCGGAGAAGGCATGAAAAAGTACAAAGATAGGGGAGAGTGCTTCGATGGACTATATCAGAGTTACCAAAGAAAACATCGACAGGGAACACATCTGTTGTGCCATGTCCGGCAAACAGAGCCTTGCCAAGAAAGAATGGCTCAAGCAGCGCTTTGAGGAGGGACTTGTTTTTTACCGCAGTGCAGAGCGCGGCAAATGCTTTATCGAGTACATCCCGGCAGAAAACGCATGGGTACCCATTGATGCAGCAGGTTGGCTTTATATCAACTGTCTGTGGGTCTCCGGTTCCCTGAAAGGTCACGGCTATTCCAGCGATCTGCTGGAAGAATGCCTTCGGGATGCCAAGGCGCAGGGCAAAAACGGCGTTTGCATTCTGTGTGCAGAGGGACGCAAACGGGAGTTTCTCGCCGACCCCAAGTTTTTGACCCATAAGGGCTTCAAGGTCTCAGACATCTCCGATTGCGGCATCGATCTCATGTATCTGCCCCTTGCAGAGAATGCCCGGCCGCCAAAATTCAAGGACTGTGCCAAGCATCCCAAGGTGGAGGAAAACGGCTTTGTCCTCTACTATACCGACCAGTGTCCCTATACCTATTATTGGGTGCCGAAGGTGCAGGAGGCTGCAAAGGAACATGGGATCCCGTTCAAAGCCATCCACATCACAGAGAAAGAGACCGCACAGAATGTACCCGCACCTGTCACAACATACGCATTGTTCCGGGATGGCAAATTTGTGACCCAGAGCATCCAGTCGGACAAGAAATTCTTGAAATTGGCGGCAGAATAATTGAATCAAGCAAGACGCCAGACGCTCAGACGCAGTGCCGCCCATAGAATGGGGGTGTGCTGCGTTTTTATTTTGGAGGATTTTATATGGAAGAAATTGTTGTATATGTTCACGGAAAGGGCGGTTCGGCACAAGAGGCCGAGCATTATAAAGCCCTATTCCCTGACTGTGAAGTAATTGGTTTTGACTACCACGCACGATCTCCATGGGAAGCTGCGGAGGAATTTCCTGGATTTTTTGCGGCAGTGCGGAAACGCTGCGGGAAGCTCACACTGGTGGCAAATAGCATTGGTGCGTTTTTATCTTTGTCCTCGTTGAATGAGAAATTGGTGGATACCGCTTATTTTATTTCTCCAGTAGTTGATATGGAGCAGTTGATCTGCAACATGATGCGGTGGGCTGGCGTCTCTGAAGCAGAGCTTGCAGAGAAGCTGGAAATTCCTACAACATTTGGCGAAACGCTGTCGTGGGAGTATCTCTGCTATGTCCGGGAGCATCCGGTTTCATGGGAAATCCCTACCCACATTTTGTATGGTGAAAAGGATGATCTGACCTCCATGGAAACCATAAAAGCCTTTGCAAAAAAGAACAACGCAGAGCTGACCGTTATGCCGGGCGGGGAGCACTGGTTTCATACAAAAGAGCAGATGCAATTTTTAGATAACTGGATAAAGAATAGGAGACCCTGCAAAGAAACAGAAAATAAGGACGGCCTCGCTTCTCCTGTTTATAGTTCTGGGAACCGGGCTGATGCTGATGACTTGCGGCACCAAAAGTCTTGCTGACAGCAGCACAGGAGGCTCGGATCCTTACGGACTGAATGTTGAAAGCATGACAGGAAAAGACAGCTGCCAGATGGAACTGCAGGAGAGCGAAGTGCTTGCCCTGCCTGCAGCAGGGTCGTGCTGTTCGAATCCCTCCGGGTCACAAAGCCAGCGTGTGACTTATGTGTACGCAAAAGAAAAGCAGCAGCGTTAAAATTACGCTGCTGCTAAAAGTGGACCTAGAGGGATTCGAACCCTTGACCTCTCGGATGCGAACCGAACGCTCTCCCAACAGTCTCGCTTTTGTGCACACCTTATGCAATGTGAGAAAAGAAAAATCAACGTATATTCGTCCATATGAAAGGCGCGGTCATGCTGATAGACTTTCTTGGTCGCAAGTATGGTCTCCAAGCCGCTGATTATCAAGATGAAGCTGTTTGGGGCGTAATATGGTTGGCGGACAAGTGAGCTACAGGCCCTTGAGATGTAACTCATATGGGGTTCAGATGTATCACATCCCAATTTACAATAAAATACGATGTACCGTAAAAGCGTAGCTTCTGTTTTGAATGAAAACTGCGCTTTTATTTCATTTTAAATATAGATTAAGAACAAAACAAGCTCCAAGAGACAGTAATCCGGGATTGACAGACATACTTATATTGAGTAAAATAACAATGAGTAACTATATTCTAGTGGAAGGGCGGTGATCTCTTGGCAACGGCTGATCAGGTTAAAAGTCTAATTAAGGCACATATTGAACAGGATGATGAGAGGTTTAAAACAATCACCCTTCAAATTGCAGCTAATGAAGCTAGGCATGGGCATGATACTTTTGCTCGTGAGCTTAAGCAGTATGCAGAAAAAATTGGTAAAGGAAAAAAGAACCTAATCCGATTGAATAACAATGGGAATGGAATGTTCCTCGTCACCGATCCTTCTGAGCGACTTTCGGATTTGGTTGTTTCCTCGGAAATCCAAGAACGGATAGAACGATTGCTCATAGAGTACCGAAATCGAAACAAGCTACAAAAGTATGGATTGAGCAATCGACGTAAAATTCTAATTGAAGGGCGTCCGGGAACAGGAAAAACATTTACGGCATCTGTGATTGCAGCAGAGCTAGATTTACCCCTTTATACAATTCAGATGGACAAAGTCGTTACCAAGTTCATGGGCGAAACAAGTACCAAATTGCGTCAGATTTTCGATAATATTTCAACTTCAACAGGAGTGTATTTTTTTGACGAATTTGATGCCATCGGCGCCGATAGAAGTTTGGACAATGAAGTTGGCGAGGCAAGAAGAATCCTAAACTCCTTTTTACAATTTATTGAGCAGGATACTTCGGACAGTATCATCATTGCAGCGACCAATAATCAAAAATTATTGGATCAAGCTCTTTTTAGACGTTTTGATGATGTTCTACATTATGCGATGCCAACAAGTGATGAAGTCAGAAGACTATTTGAAATTAGATTGGGGACGTTTGATAGTTCCTTTAAAGTATCTGATGAGACCATTCGCATGGCCAGCAAATTGAGCCATGCAGAAATCATTCGGGTGTGTGACGATGCTATTAAGAATTCTATTTTAATGAATACAAAGATAGATAATGTGTATCTTTTAAAAATGCTTAAAGATCGTATAAATGCATATATAGCGAAGGAGGCATGATCTCGTGCCTGTAGAGAAACGCAATATTTTCCTTCATGAAACGCAGCATGCCTTACCGTATGTTTCAAAACGAAAAAGATCGGATGCATCGTTTCCTTGCCGCGAAAATCCAAAGGCGCACGCCGCTTTTATTCTTCAAAAACTTGAGGCCTGCAGACAGCAAGATTATGATCAGAAACAAGTAGCGGCTATTAGGCATAAAGAAGGAATCTATCTTGAATTTTCAGGTGCAGCAGGATACGATTTGCTTACAAAATCCTTTGACAATTATTCTTCAGGTATACGTCTGCTTAATGTACGCGAAGATGGGCAAGACGATGAAAAAATTGTTAGGGCCACTGTTTATGTTCCTGCAGAAAAAACAACATATTTCCTTGATAAAATCCAATCGTATTCAGAGTCGCTAGACACGCTAGAAGCCGGACAAAATCCCAAAAACGACAGTTTAGTTCGGAGTATTGAAGATGTAAAACTTGCTTTGCTCGAGGCGTTTTGGGTAGGAAAAGTAGAGGATATACCTTCTGATGTTCCAGCGTGGTGTGAAATATGGCTCCGATATGAAAAATCCGATCATGCAGCAGCAGAGCAAGATCTTTCTACATGCTGTGAAGAATTCGGAATAGAACTCAATTCAAAGTGTATTGTTTTTCCAGAACGAGTAGTTCGACTCGTCCGAGGTACGCGTACACAATTATCGATGCTGCTTGAGGGGTGCAATTATTTAGCTGAAATTCGTAGAGCACAAGAACCAACAAGTTTTTTTGATGAGTTAACTGGTTCTGAACAAAAAGAATGGGTAAACGATTTGTTATCAAGAACAGAATTTCATCCTTCAAGTGCTTCGGTATGCATTCTTGATACAGGTATAATGTATTCACATCCACTTCTTCAACCAGCGATTGATGAGAACAACGTACAAGCGGTTAACGACCAATGGGGAAAAAATGACCATAACGGACATGGAACCGAAATGGCTGGCGTTGCATTGTACTATGATCTCAAGGACAAATTAAGTACTTCTGACACAGTTGATGTGTATCACCATCTGGAATCTGTAAAAATTTTGCCTCCTCACGGAGAGAATGATCCAGACTTGTATGGTGCGGTGACCGGGCAAGCTGTATCTTTGGCGGAAATTTCCAATCCGAATGCAAATCGTAGCATTTGTATGGCAGTAACATCATCACAATATAATACTAACGATGGAAGTCCAACATCGTGGTCTGCTGCTGTAGACAACATTTCATCCGGTGTGGGTGAAGAAGATGCAAAGCGGTTATTTTTCATTAGTGCTGGAAATGTTGATCCTTCTGAAATGCACGATTCAGGTTACCCCAATGCCAATGAAGTACATGTCGTTGAGAGTCCCGGCCAAGCATGGAATGCTTTAACTGTTGGAGCATACACGAAAGATGTCTGTGTTGATGATGAGAACTACAGAGGTTTTACTCCTGTTGCAGATAATGGACAGCTTTCGCCGTATAGTGCTACTTCTTTGATGTTCTCTAAAAAATGGCCAATTAAGCCAGAGATACTTCTCAATGGCGGCAATATGGTGACAAACGGTACCGATTATGATTCGTGTGCAGATTTATCATTGCTGACTACAGGAAAAAATCATTTGGTAAGGCCCTTTTCAACAATTTGGGCTACTAGTGCTGCTACTGCTCAGGCGGCATATATGGCTGCTCAGATATTTGCTGAATATCCCGATGCTTGGCCGGAAACGGTACGCGCACTATTAGTGCATTCAGCTCGCTGGACACCGCAAATGGAGCAGCAATTTTGTACAGACACAAGGAAATCCAGTGGTCGAAGACACCTGCTTCGCACATGTGGATATGGGGTTCCTGATCTTGAACGAGCAATTCAATGTGTAGACAATTCTGTGAATTTAATTATTCAAGAAGAAATGCAGCCATATGAAAAAGCGAATGGAGTATCTCAAATGAAAGAGATGCATTTGCATCAAATTCCATGGCCTTCAGAGGTACTTCAATCACTTGGAACAGTTGAAGTTGAGATGCGCGTTACTCTGTCGTACTTTGTTGAACCCGGCCCCGGAGAAAAAGGCTGGAAAGATCGTTACCGTTATCCTTCTTGTGGACTTCGTTTTGATGTCATCAATAGCAATGAGACAATAGAAGATTTCAAGAAAAGAGTTAACGTAAAGATGCGTGGAGATGATAAGGCTGACAGCGGTGACGGTAGTAGCGGTAGTGAGCGTTGGTTTCTTGGTTCGGACAATCGAGATGTCGGCTCCATTCATTCAGACTTTATTAAAGCAACTGCAGCAGAACTAAGCCAAGCAAAGTATTTGGCCGTCTACCCTGTAGTTGGATGGTGGAGAGAACGAAGCTACTTAGGAAAAGTTGAAAGTAAAATCAGATATTCCTTAATCGTATCTATTTCTACTCCGGATGTATCTGTGGATCTGTACACCCCAATTGTTGCACAGATTAATAATCCAATCGAAGTGGAAATCCCAACAGAATAACACCCTTATATAAAAGCGCAGCTTCTACTCTCAATGAATGGAAGCTGCGCTTTTATTTTTACTCACAAAACATTTCAAAAGGAGAATGCCCATGGATAAAGACTTTATGCTGAACTACTACGACAAAATGGTACGTCCAATATGGACGGAGCTGATGAAGACACCTCGCTATCAGAGGGTGGCTTGCGAACACGACAAGCTCGAACGTGAGTTCCGGCGGCTGTTGGATGAAAAACTGGGGCGGAAATATCTTGAACTGGACGATGCACTGTTCCGGGTGATGGATGACATCGCAGAAGCTATGTATATGAAAGGTGCCACAGATCGTGAGTTGATGATTCGTTAATACCATGAGTTATGACTACTTCTATGGTCAGTCAGGCGAATTGTTCTCCTACTTCCGAATCCCCAAGGCACTGTTCCAAGACCACCGTTTCCGGCAGATCTCCACCGATGCCCGGACGCTGTACGGCATTCTGCTGGACCGCATGAGCCTATCTGCAAAGAACGGCTGGCTGGACGAGCAGGGTCGGGTGTATATCATCTACACCGTCCGGGAAGTGCAGGAATCCCTCTGCTGCGCCGAGCACAAGGCGGTCAAGCTGTTCCGGGAACTGGAGGACACCGACCTCATCGAGCGTAAACGCCGTGGTCTGGGCAGACCCAGCCTGATCTACGTCAAGGACTTTTCCTCCGGCTTGCCCAAAGCGCAAGTACAGAATTGCCCAAACAGCAATTCTGGTGCTGCCGAAAGCGCAATTCTGGTGCAGCCAAAACCGCAAGCAAATAAGACTGATAAGAATAAAACAGAGTGGAACGATCCTGACCCTATCTATTCCGGGGGCATCCGGGAACAGCTTGAGGACTATTTTTATCAGGTATTGGAGGTGAACCTCCTGCTCCGGCTCTGCCCGGACGATGAGGACACCATCTACCAGATCGTAGACCTGCTTGTGGATACCTGTTCCACCAAACGCAAGATGTTGCGGATCGCCGGAGATGACAAGCCCACCGAGGTTGTACGCAGCCGGCTGAAAAAGCTGAACGCCGACCATATCCGTTTCGTGCTGGAATCTCTGGCAGAGAACACCGCCCCGGTGCGGAACATGAAGCAGTATCTGCTGGCAATGCTCTACAATGCGCCCACCACTATGAACCTCTACTATCAGAACAAGACGAACCACGACTTTGCGCGTGGTTCACCGAAGGCGGGGTGATGTTATCGCAAAGAAAGCTACGATTATCGCAGTCACCAATCAAAAAGGCGGTGTAGGGAAAAGCACCACCTGTGAGAATCTGGGCATTGGGCTGGCGATGGAGGGCAAGAAAGTTCTGTTGGTGGATACCGACCCGCAGGGGTCGCTGACCATCAGCATGGGCTGGCAGCAGCCCGATGAACTGCCCACTACCCTTTCCACCCTGATGCAGAAAGCCATGAACGACCAACCCATTCAGCCCGGTGAGAGCATTCTGCATCATGCGGAGGGCGTTGACCTGATTCCGGCAAACATCGAACTGGCAGGGTTGGAAGTGGCTCTGGTGAACAGCATGAACCGGGAAAAGATGCTGAAACAGGTGCTGGACAGTGCCAAACGGGAGTACGATTTTATTCTGCTGGACTGTATGCCCTCGCTGGGGATGCTGACGATTAACGCATTGGCGGCGGCAGACGCTGCCCTGATTCCAGTGCAGGCGCAATACCTGTCCGCAAAAGGTCTGGAACAGCTTTTGCAGACCGTCCAAAAGGTTCGGCGGCAGATCAATCCGAAACTGAAAATCGAGGGCATTTTGCTTACCATGACCGACAGCCGCACCAACTACGGAAAGCAGATCAGCAATCTAATCCGGCAGGCATACGGAAAACATCTGAAGGTGTTTGAACAGACCATTCCACGGTCCGTCCGTGCAGCAGAAACCAGTGCGGCAGGCAAAAGCATCTTTGCCTATGACCCCAAGGGCAAGGTGGCAGAAGCCTACCAATCTTTAGTGAGGGAGGTGTTGGCCGATGCCGAAAAACAGCTTAAACGTGTCGCTGAAAGGGGCAGATGACATTTTCTCCACCGAGGAATCCCGGCAGGAACAGCAGCGGGAGCAGGTGCAGCAGATTCCCATCGGAGAGCTGTTCCCTTTCAAAAACCACCCCTTTAAGGTCTTGGACGATGAATCCATGCAGCGCACGGTGGAGAGCGTGGAACAGTACGGTGTGCTGTCTCCGCTAATTGCCCGTCCCCGCCCGGAAGGTGGCTACGAGATCATCTCCGGGCATCGCCGTCAGCACGCTGCACAGCTTGCCGGGCTGGATGCCCTGCCCGTTATCGTCCGTCAGATGGATGATGATGCCGCTGTTTTGCTCATGGTGGACAGCAATCTCCAACGTGAGAACATCCTGCCCAGTGAAAGGGCTTTCGCCTACAAAATGAAGCTGGAAGCCCTAAAAAATCAAGGTGCTAGGTCAGATTTAACTTCGACACAAGTTGTGTCGAAGTTGCGAAGCAATGAACAGCTTGGTGCCGAAAACAATCAAAGCCGTGAAACCGTCCGGCGGTTTATCCGCCTGACCAACCTTGTCCCTG
>OOAQ01001825.1_pt1 | contig 13938 bp, 10 predicted proteins | sample 1671051 | NCBI WGS metagenome assembly OOAQ01 (sample SAMN06348117, study PRJEB24527) | human gut metagenome | biome: human gut; feature: ankylosing spondylitis patient; material: feces | host: Homo sapiens | place: China | collected 2015-10
AAAAATACTACGCCCTCCCCGGCGACCAGGAGGACCTGGTCTCCATCGGCACCATCGGGCTGGTGAAAGCAGTGGACACCTTCGACTCCACCCGCCGGGCGCGGTTCTCCACCTATGCCAGCCGGTGCATCGAAAACGAGATCCGGATGCAGTTCCGGCGGGAGCGCAAGAGCGGGCAGACCGTCTCCTTACAGGAAACCTTGGAGGCAGACGGGGACTCGGCGCTGACCTTAGCGGACGTGATACAGGACAGCTTTTGCATGGAGGAATGCTGTGAGAAGAAGGCAGACCTGCACCGGGTGCGGCAGCTGCTGGAAATGCTGCCCGCGCGGGAGCGGCAGATCCTGCTGCTGCGGTACGGGCTGGCCGGGCAGCCGCCCCTGACCCAACTGGAGACCGCCGGGCTGCTGGGCATCAGCCGCAGCTATGTGTCCCGTCTGGAAAGCCACGCGCTGTGCCAGCTGCGCCAGCATTGGGACAAAAAACCGGCGCAGAAGTGAAACATTTCTCCTGTGCCGGTCTCGGAATCCTTATTCGGTCAGCGCGCTTGCCTGGATCTCGTCCAGCTGCTCAAAGGTGTACAGCCGGTTCAGCGCCTCGACCAGCTCCTTTTTGGAAAGGCGCGGCGGCAGGCCCAGTGCATTCAACAGCTTTGCCTTACGCTCTGCGCTGCCCGGCTTGCCGGAGAGCCCCCATTCGTACAGGTCCGTGTAGGTGATCTGCCGACCTTCCGGGCGGGCAGGCGCTGCGCCTGCCTCAGCCCCGAGGGCATCCCGCAGAGCCTGCAGAACGATGGCATCCTCCACACCTTCCACCCCCAGCAAACCTTCCTTGCCGGGCTGCTCCTTGCGCTTTTCCTTGCCATGAATGGCGGGCACATAGGCCTGCACCACGTTCTTTTCGCCCACCAGATTCGTGATGTAATTCCGGATGCGGAAGCCCGCCGCATCCGAATCCGTCAGCAGAATCAGCCCGTTTTTCTGCGCCAGCGCTTTGAACAGCTGCTGGCGCTTTTTGTCTTTGTAAATGCCAAATCCATCCGTCAGCAGGATCATGGCATCGGTCAGGTGCGCAAGGCGGGCGGCATCGTATTTGCCCTCCACGATCAGCACCCGGCCGGTATGGATCATTTCATTCTGCATCATCGTCCACTCCCTGCCATGGCCAGCCGGCACAGCGCCGTTTCCAGCAAGATCTGCTCTTCCACCGGCTGGCTCTTCAGGCTCTGGTCCAGCTCCAGCAGCACCTGCAGGCAGGCTTCGATCTGCCCCAGCGTGTAGTGCGACGCCGTTTCGGCCGAGCGCTTGAGCCGGTAATCGCTGCCCTTGTAGCCAAAGTCCTTGAACACCGTACTGTAGTTCTTTTTGCGGGCCGCGCCCAGCTTGACCCGGTACAGGTCCACATAGCTGCCGATCATGGCCGCCGTGATGGCAATGGGCTCCTGCTGCAGGCGCAGAAGGGTCTGCAATTTCTTGCAGGCACCGGTGGCGTTTTTGGCGGTGATCATGCGGATCATCTCAAACACATCGGCTTCCAGGCTCACGGTGCCCATATCGGCCACCATAGCAGCGGTCACGGTCTGGTAGCCGGACAGCGCACAGAGCTTGTCCACCTCGTTTTCCAGCAAAAATGGATCCTCGCCACAGCGTTCCAGCAACGCAGCAGCCGCGCCGTCCGGCAGTGAGGTTCCCTGTGCCTTTGCCCGGTCGATCATCATGGCCTTGAGCTCAAAGGGCCGGGGCTTGGCCAGCTCTTCAACGTAGCCGATGGCCTTGCACTGGGCAATGAGTTTCTGGGCCGATTTCCCGGCCTTGAGCTTGCTGCGCTCCAATGGGAACACACTGCCCAGCACCACCACCGCATTTTCCAGGCTGGCCAGCGTACTGCACAGCTCATCCAGATCCTTTGCGCCGTATGCGCCCGGGTCCACCTCCGGCAGCACCACCACGCGGCGGGTGCCAAAAAAAGAGATGGTGCCCGCCGCCATGATCAGTCCTTCGATTTCCGGAGCCGCACCGTCCAGCACGGTTGCGTCCTCGTCACTGTCTGCCGAGAGGATGCGGACAGCCGCATTCACCGCCTGCCGCACCAGATACCGCTCTGTGGAATAAAAATAGTACACCGGGCAGCCTTTGTCGGCCAGCTGCCGGAGTTTTGCCTCGGTCGCCAAACCCGCGGCCCCCTTTCGGATGAATTGTTATAATACCCATATAGTGTACCACATTCCGGCCGGATTGCAAAGCATCACTCTGCCCGCCAGCCGCCGGAAGGGCGCAGGCTGAGGGAAGCATATACCGCTTCCCCGCCCTGCATCCATTGGTAATGATCACTCCGGCTCAGCAGCTGTTCCCATTGCACGGCCTCCGGCTTTGCCGGAGATGCCAGCAGCCACTGCACCCGGACCGGTTCGGCCAGCGTCACCGTCCCGCTCACGGTCACGAACTGCTGCTCCCCGATGGTCAGCCGCACAAGGCAGCCGAACCGGGTACGCAGGGTCTCCACTGCTGCGGTCTGCGTCTGCCGGGTGACGGCGCTTCCCACCGGCTGCACTGCCACTCGGCACATCGTCCGGGCAGGCAGCGTGCAGGCATTTTCCGGGTCCAGACGCAGGTCTGCCAGCAGTTCCACCGTGGTCACGCCCCGGCGGGCCAGCTGGTTTTCCACCGCCCGCTGAGTGGATGCCCCACCCCGGAACAGCACCACGGCTGTGTGATTCTGGCTGACCACCACCGCCGGGCTGTTGGCACTGCCCACAAGGTCGATGTGCACCACATCCCGGCACAGGGCGTTGCCTGCGCCAATGGCAAGGACGACCGTCATCAGGATGCCCGGTACAGCCACCCACAGCCGTACCTTCCAGAGATGTGCCAGCCCGCACAGAGCCATCAGCAGCAGACAAACAAGGGCTGCATAGTTTGTGTCAAAATACAGCCCCGCGCCGGGTTTTGTGCTTATCCACACAGTCCAGCGGTTCAGCAGGCCGGTCAGGGCTTCCGCAGCCTTGCCCAGCAGCAGATACAGCGGCCCGGCCACCGGGACAAGCCCCGCAAAAGCGGTGCCAAGGCTCAGCAGAAGCATGGGCTGCACCAGCCAGAGCACCGCCACGCCGGAAGCCACCGCCCACAGGCTCACGCTCAACCCCCGCAGCACCAGAACTGGAAAGGTCGCCGCAGAGGCAAACAGCGAGATGCAGGCGCTCTCCGCCAAACCCCAGAACCGGTCCGGAAACACCTTGAGGTACCACGGCCGCCTGACCGGATTCTCCGATTTTTTCCAGAAATTCTGACACCACCATTCCCGGATACGGCGTATGCAGGCACCGCCCGCGACGGTTCCCACTACTGCCGCAAAGGATAGCTCGAAGCCGATATCACACACGGCATAGCTGTTGCGGGCGGTCATCAGGATGCCCGCCGCCGCCAGTGAGGTGAGGGCGTCCGATGCGCCATAGACCCACACACCCAGTGCGCTGACCCATACCGCTACAGCCGCCCGGCAGACAGAAGGCGTAAAACCGGTGACCCCTGCCAGCAGCAGCGCCAGGAAGGCCGTAAACAGCGCCTTGACCCGGCGGCTGCGATAACTGCGTTCCCGCCTGCGTCGGCCGAACACCGACCCGAACACGTCCCCGCACAGAATGGAGACGTGCATCCCGCTGACCACCAGCACATGGGAGAGTCCCGCGCCCCGGTAGGCGCTGCGCAGGGCGGAGGAAAGATGGTTCCGGTCACCCACCGTCATGGCGGCCAGAACCCCGCCGGCATCCTCGTTCATCTCACCGCGCAGGCTGGTACTGAGCCGCTTTTGCAGGCGGCCGGTGCGCGCCCGGAAGCTGCTGCTTTTGCCCAGCCGGGCAAAAGCCTGCGGCTCCCTTGCCCACAGTACAACGCCGTCGGCAAAGAGGGTTGTACGGTCGGCAGGCTCCGGCGCTTCCAGTGCAAAGCGCCCCTCCACCCGCTCCCCGGCTTCACAGACCGGCAGGGTATCGCATTCCACCCGGAACTCTGCCGCCCGGCCGTTGACCCGTTCCACCCGCAGCACCGCATCCACGATACCCGGATAATAGGATGCCGACACCGATTCCACTTCTGCCGTCAATGCTACCGTCTGCCCGGCGTATTTTTCCAGCGTTTGTTCCAGACGGGCATTGGTATGTCTCGCGGCAGCCAGTCCGGCCGCCGCACCCAGCAGCAGGCAGAGCAATGCTTTGCGGGTGCGGTCCGGGATGCACAACAGCAGGCAGACGGCTACAAAAAATGCCGCAAACGGCACAAAAAGTTCCGTTTGCGGCAAAAAAGCGCATATTAACGCAACACCCAGCATTCCGGCGCAGAATACGCAGAGCGGGCGTCGCATGGCGGCTTAGTGGAAGAACAGGGGCAGCGGCTCCAGGAAGATGATATCCTTGCGCTCTGCTGCGTCGCCCTCGGCCAGAACAGCAGCCTGGCCCACGATGGTGCACCGGGTCTGTTCTGCCAGATCGTCCAGTGCCTTCAGGGAGCCACCGGTGGAGATCACGTCGTCCACCACCAGCACGCGCTTGCCGCTCATCTTGTCCAGCTCCTTGCGGTCAATGACCAGCTTCTGCTTGCCGGCGGTGGTAATGGACTGATCTTCCACCACAACGGGGTCCGGCATATACAGCTTGACGCCCTTGCGTGCACAAACGTAAGGCTTGCCGCTCTGACGGCTCATCTCGTGGGCCAGCGGGATGCCCTTGGCCTCAGCGGTGAGCAGGATGTCAAACTCCGGGCACTTCTTGAGCAGCTCGGCGGCAGCGGCCACGGTCAGCTCGGCGTCGCCCAGCATGATGAAGGCCGCAATGTCCATGTGGTCGTTCACCTTGCAGATGGTCAGTTCACGGGTCAGGCCTGCAACATGCAGGGTATAAGTGTCAGCCATAATCAAATTCTCCCTTTCATAATCGGCATCAGACGGGCAGCTTTTCGCCGCCCAGAACATGGAAGTGCAGATGCTTGACGGTCTGGCCGGCATCCTCGCCCACATTGGAAATGACGCGGTAGCCATTTTCCAGCCCCTGCTCCTTGGCCAGCTTTGCGATGACGGCAAAAATATGGCCCAGCAGAGCACCGTCCTCCTCGGTCAGCGCAGCGGCCGAGGTGATGTGCTTTTTGGGAATGACGAGGAAATGCACCTTGGCCTGCGGGTTGATGTCGTAAAACGCCACCACCTGCTCATCCTCGTACAGCTTTTTGGAGGGGATCTTGCCCTCCGCGATCATGCAGAACAGACAATCTTCCATGGGAAACACTCCTTCCTGATCTTTGCCTTATTTATTCGCCCAATGCCTTCTTGACGATGGCACCCACAGCAGCCAGTGCCTCGTCGATCTTGGTCTCGTCCTTCAGGCCAGCCATTGCAAAGTCCGGCTTGCCGCCGCCCTTGCCGCCGGCAATGGCAGCCAGCTCCTTGACCAGCACGCCAGCCTTCAGGCCCTTTTCCTGTGCCAGTTTGTTGACGGTGACAGCCATGGTGATCTTATCCTCGGCCTTGCCCACCAGCACAGCCACCACAGGGTTCACGGCCTTGTCACGGATGCTGTCGCACATGCCGCGCAGGGTGTCGCCGGTGGTGCCGGTGAAGTAAGCGGAAGCGATCTTCACGCCGTCGGCATCCTCAGCGTTGTTGAACAGGCTGTCCACCTTGGAGGCGGCGATCTTTGCCTTGAGCTCTTCCAGCTCCTTGCTCATGGCCTTGTTCTCAGCCATGACAGCCTCGGCGCGGACAGGCAGTGCGGTGACATTGTTAGCCTTCAGGGTATTGGCCACGTTGTGCAGCATAGCCTCCTGCAGGTTTGCGCGGATCAGCAGGTTGCGGCCGGTGACAGCCTCAATGCGGCGGATGCCGGCAGCAACGGAGCTCTCGCTCACGATCTTGAAGCCGCCGATCTGAGCAGTGTTCTTCACATGGGTACCGCCGCAGAACTCGGTGGACCAGCCCTCGATATCAACGACGCGCACGACCTTGCCGTACTTCTCGCCGAACAGAGCCATCGCACCCAGCTTCTTGGCCTCCTCCACAGGCATCTCCTGGACGGTGACGTTCATGGAGTCAAAGATCTTGTCGTTGACGATCTTCTGCACCCGTGCCAGCTCCTCGGGGGTCACGGCACTGAAGTGGGTGAAGTCGAAGTGAGTGATGGAGGCATCCTGATAAGAGCCTGCCTGATGCACATGGTCGCCCAGCACCTCACGCAGGGCAGCCTGCAGCAGATGGGTGGCGGTGTGGTTGCGGGCAATGGCCATGCGGTATTCCTTATCGACCTTTGCGGTCAGGTGGTCACCCACCTTCACGATGCCGCTTTCCAGCATACAGGTGTGGACGTAGTAACCCTTGGGGGTCTTTTTCACGTCCAGCACGCGCAGGCTGCAGTCGGCACTGGTCAACACGCCGTGGTCAGCGGCCTGGCCGCCCATCTCGGCGTAGAACGGGGTCTTGTCCAGCACCACCAGCACGCCTTCCTTGGCCTGCTCGTCGGTAGCAATGGCGTCGGTCAGGGTCTCCTCGTCGCTCAGGGCAACCACCACGCTGTTGTCGTTCAGGGTATCGTAGCCGGTGAACACGGTGGGCTCGGCGGTCAGGCCGCCGAATAGATCCTCGCTCCAGCCGGAAATGTTCTTCTTCAGGCGCTCGGCGCGGGCACGCTCCTTCTGCTTCTTCATCTCAGCGTGGAAGCCGTCCTCGTCGATCTCCAGACCCTGCTCGGCGGCGATCTCCTTGGTCAGGTCCAGCGGGAAGCCGAAGGTATCGTTCAGTTTGAACACATCCAGACCGCTCAGCAGGTGCTGATGTGCCTTCTCCAGGCCGTCGATCATGTTGTTCAGGATGTTCATGCCGGCGTCGATGGTACGGGCAAAGTTTGCCTCCTCGGTGCCGATGACCTTTTTGATATAGGCGTCATGCTCGCGCAGCTCGGGGTATGCACTCTCGCTGGACTGGATAACGGTCTCCACCAGGTCCACCAGGAAGGGGTGGTCGATGCCCAGCATCCGGCCATGACGGGCTGCACGGCGCAGCAGGCGGCGCAGCACATAGCCGCGGCCCTCGTTGGAGGGCAGGATGCCGTCGGACACCATGAAGGTGCAGCTGCGGATGTGGTCGGTGATGACGCGGATGGAGATATCGGTCTTGGGGTCCTGCTTGTAGGTCTTGCCTGCAATGCGCTCCACATGGTGCAGCACGCTCTGCACGGTATCCACCTCAAACAGGTTGCCCACGTTCTGCATCACGCAGGCCAGACGCTCCAGGCCCATGCCGGTGTCGATGTTGGGCCGGGCCAGACGCTCGTAGTGGCCCTTGCCGTCGGCATCGAACTGGCTGAACACCAGGTTCCAGATTTCCATATAGCGGTCGCAGTCGCAGCCCACGCCGCAGGTCGGCTTGCCGCAGCCGTACTCCGGGCCGCGGTCAAAGTAGATCTCGGAGCAGGGGCCGCAGGGGCCGGAGCCGTGCTCCCAGAAGTTGTCTTCCTTGCCCAGACGCACCATGTGGTCCGGGGCGATGCCCACCTTCTTGGTCCAGATGTCGTAGGCCTCGTCGTCCTGCTCATACACCGAGATGTGCAGGCGGTCCTTGGGGATGGCCATCCACTCGTCGCTGGTCAGGAACTCCCATGCCCAGGGGATCACCTCTTCCTTGAAGTAATCCTGGAAGGAGAAGTTGCCCAGCATCTCAAAGAAGGTGCCGTGGCGGGCGGTGATGCCCACGCGCTCGATATCCGGGGTACGGATGCACTTCTGGCAGGTGGTCACACGATGACGGGGCGGCTCCTCCTGTGCCAGGAACCACTTCTTCATGGGAGCCATACCGCTGTTGATCAGCAGCAGGCTGGGGTCGTTCTTGGGCACCAGCGGGAAGCTGTCCAGACGCAGATGGCCCTTACTTTCAAAAAAGCTCAGGTACTTTTCGCGCAGTTCATTCAAACCGGTCCATTGCATAAGTTTTCTCTCCTCAATTGTCCTTGGCGTTTGCACGTCAGATTTTTTATGATGTTATGGCAGAGGGGCAGACAGGCGCAAAAAACAAAACAGCCTCCATCCCGATCAAGGGACGAAGGCTGTGCTGCTCAAAACTCCGTGGTACCACCCAAATTGCAAAGGATAAATTGTCCCCTGCCGCTTTCGGCGCGTTAACGCTGCGCAGCGTCCGGTTTGCATTCGCCGGAAGCTCCGGGGTGGCGCGAAATGGACCCGACCGGAACGCCTTGCAGCCTGCGGGCGTTCTCTCTGGACGGTGGTGTGTACATTTCTGGCCCCATCATTGCCATCTGTCATAATTTCACATCACACAAGACGGGCACTCAGCCCCCTTGCGTACAGTTAAATTATAGCATGAGCCGGGCATTTGTCAACTCTTTTCCGGCAAAAACCTTTCCTTACAGACGAGGCAGGCCAGCGGCAGCGCCTGAGAAATCACGGCACCCAGATGCGGCGCACTTCCTGCACCCTGCCGCCCTGCACCACCAGCGTGGTATTATACACTGTCCAGTTGTCCGGGTCCGCATTGATGGCAGCCGCCACGGCCGAAGCGCCGGTGGTCTCCATCTCTTCGGCCTGCGGGTCAGCAGAGCTATCCTTCAGCACTACGCCACCTGCCAGCGGCATCGTCTTTTCGCCCATCTCATAGTAGACAGGGTAATCGTCAAAGGTCATCGTCCGGTAGACATCATCTTCCAGCTTCAGGTCAAGACCGTACTGCTCCTCCATGCCGCCATTGATGGTGACAAGATGGTACTGATCGTTTTTCTCGATACTCTCCACTGCAACGGTCACAAACTGGTTCCATGCAGCCCCCTCTTCGTGGAGGGTGATCTGATCCCCAACGGCAAGTTTTTCAACATCTTCTTTTTTATAAAGGTCATAGCTGAAGATCTTTGCAGTCAGGTTGCCGCCCTGCACACCGGAGGTGATCTCCGCCGGAATAAAGGTGACCGTGTCCTCCCTGTCGAGGTCATCCAGCGTCCACGTCAGCATGTTGATGGGCTCCGTGACCCCTTCCTCTGCCACATGGGAGGAGGCCGGCACTGCACTGGATGCAGGCGTGCTTGCAGCTGTACCGGAGCTGCCGCAGGCCGTCAGCGCGATCCCCACCGCAAGAAGCACAGTCAGGGGCAGAATTTTTTTATTCAGTCTCATATTCTTGGCCTTCTTCTTATTTCTGTGGGAAAGGTCTGTTCCGTTCCCCGCCCGTATCATATGCCACCCGCACGGAAATGTCAACTTTTCCAGCCCCATGCGCTTGACGTGCGGTTTGTGTTCCGCTACAATAAAAACGAACCAGAGAACTTTCTTATTGCAAGACAGAGAGGAATTTTTCCGTGAAAATTTTAAAAGTAAAATGTCTGGCCCCTACCCGGCTGGACAACTATCTGATGCAGCAGTACCCGGCCCTGAACCCGGGCCGCCTGAACAAGGCCCTGCGTGAAAACAAGATCAAGCTCAACGGCAAAAAGCAGCCGCTTTCCACCCGCGTGATGGCGGGCGATGAGATCAAGCTGTTCATTCTGGACGAAGTTCTGGACGCCGACAAGCGAGTGGAGGGCCCGGCGTGGAAGAACGCCCGCGGCCCGGCGCAGGTGGTGTACGACTGCCCGCAGATCCTCATCGTGAACAAGCCCGCCGGTCTTTCCGTGGACGGCCCGGACGATGACACCCTGCTGAACCGCGCCCTGCTCTACCTGAACCAGCAGGGGGAGTACAAGGAGAACGACCTGTACACCCCGGCCCTGTGCCATCGGCTGGACACCGGAACCAGTGGTCTGGTGATCATCGCCAAGACCCCGGAGGCCGAGGAGCTGTTTCTGGCCGCCATCAAGAACCGTGACGTGCAAAAGACCTACCTCTGCGTCACCTTCGGCCGCCCTGTGCCGCCGGACGCCACCCTGGGCGGCTACCTGCTCAAGGACGCCGACCGCGGCATCGTGAAGATCGTGGAGGACAAGCAGCCCGGTGCCAAGGAAGTGGAGACCCAGTACGAGACCATTGCCGTTTCCGGTCGTCTGGCCCTGCTCAAAGTGAAGCTCATCACCGGCCGCACCCACCAGATCCGTGCCCACATGGCCAGTATCGGCTGCCCCATCCTGGGCGACAGCAAGTATGGCAACAACAGCGCCAACCGGGAGCTGAAGCTCAAGTATCAGGCCCTGTGCGCTTATGAGCTGACCATGCCCCGCTTCACCCAGCCGGATTTTGCCTTCCTCAGCGGCAAGACCTTCCGCGCCCCGAAGCCCTGGTACTACAACCAAGTGCTGGACGGAACACTGAAGTAAGACTCAAATCAACAGACAAGGCCCCGTGTGCATCAGCACACGGGGCCTTGTTTTGATTCAAGCAAATTTTATGCCGGATAATTCAGGGTGTCCAGCAAGGCGTTCAGGTAGTTCTGCGGCATGGCACCGGTGCTCTGGGCACACAGCAGATAGGTGGTGGCACCGTGCTGGAACACGGTGTACTGGGCCGTTACATTGCCTGCAGCATCCTTCACGCTGTAGATCTGGTAGACCTGACCGTTGGCTGCGGTGTAATCTGCCTTGGCATACGAGGCACCCGGCGCGGTGACCGACTCCTCCACCGCAGCTTCATCGCTGCCATCCCAGCGGGTGCTTGCCGCAAAGGTCAGCGACACGGCACCGTCTGTGCGGTACTGGTTGTACATGGTATTGGTGATCTTCTGGGACGGCTTGAACGAAACCACCACATTGTCCGTCCCGCCGCCCTGCGGAAGGGCATCAAAGGTGCTGCTGGACACAAACTTCATGCCCAGCTGGCTTTCAGCATCCGCACGGCTGTTCATGTCGATCTCCACCACGCTATTGCTGGTGCGGCGGGCCGTGGTCTTGACCTGCGCCTTCACATCTTCGCCGATCTTGGCGGAATCCTCCACGGCAGGCATCTGCAAACGATAGCTCAGACGGACATTGCCGCCGCTCTTATCCACGCTGCTGGCATTCACAGCCCATGCGGCCGGGCAAAGCAGCGACACTGCACAGGCGGCAGTGAGCAGCAGACCTGCGATTCTGCGCATCTTCATAAAGCATTCTCCTTTCGGCGGGGGCACCGATCCGGTGCCGCCATATTCTCCCAGCTTTAAAATAGCAAGAATATGCGCCGCTGTCAAGTGGCAAATCAGCTAAAAAGTTGGAATTATTTTTGGAAATCCCACCTAATTTTTCCCGCGGACACGCAGAAAAGGCAGTGCACCGGAGCCCCGGCACACTGCCCTTTTCTCATTTTCAGCTCGTCGGTACAGCGGTCAGGAAGCAGCTTCCTGCACCACCACATACACGCCTGCCGGCACACAAGCCGCCCAGGCACCGTCCTTGTCCAGCCAGCCGAATTGCTCACAGATATGATCGGGGCACTGGCTGTCCAAAAACGCGATCGCGCCGTCTTTTACCTGCAGGTGGACCACATAGTCGCCCACATCATACAGGTAATCATGATCTTCGTCCAGCGAGAGGGTCTCAGATGCGCCGCTGCCAAAGTCAACGACTGCTTCCAGACCCGTGCCCTTGCTGCCGCGGGCCGCGCGCCAACCGAAGTACAGCGCCGCTGCCGCGGCCAGCACCACCAGAGCAAAGATCAGGTTCTTCTGCCACGGCTTCCAACGTTTTTTGCCGGAAGCTGCGTCAGATTTTTCCGTCACACTCATGCAGCGTACTTGCTGGCAGCAGCACCTGCAATGCGGCCAAAGACCACGAAGTCGGCCACAGCGTTGCCGCCCAGACGGTTTGCACCGTGCACACCGCCGGTGACCTCACCAGCAGCGAACAGGCCGGGGATGACAGAACCGTCAGCCTTCAGCACCTCGGTGTTGGTGTTGATCTTCAGGCCGCCCATGGTGTGGTGCACACCAGCGGTGACCTTGATGGCGTAGTACGGAGCGGTGTTCAGGGGGTTGGCGAAGCTGGTGCGGCCGAAGTCGGGGTCGTTCTTGGCCTCAACATAGCCGTTCCAGGTCTTCATGGTCTCGGCAAAGGCAGCCTCATCGACGCCCATGGCCTTGGCCAGCTCTTCGTAGGTCTCACCGGTCACGGTGTAGCCCTTCTTGATGTAGCCCTGGATGACGCTGGAAGCATCGACCATAGCCTGATCGACCACCAGCCAGCTGTAGCTGCCGGTCTGTGCGATCTCGGCTGCGGAGACCACGTCACGGGTGCCCACTTCGTCGATGAAGCGCTTGCCCTCGGCGTTGATCAGCACGGCACCGTCGCCGCGCAGGCCCTCGGTGATCAGGGCAGCGGTGTTGGCTTCCACGGTGGGGTGGATCTGGATCTGATCCATATCCACGGTGTCGGCACCGATGGCGGTTGCCATCTTGATGCCCTGGCCCTGAGCGCCGGCAGCGTTGGTGGTCATGAAGCCCTTCAGCTCAGGCTTGTACTCAACGACCATGTCCAGGTTTGCGCCGAAACCGCCGGTAGCCAGCACAACAGCCTTGGCATTGACGGTGACGGTCTCACCGGAAGCACCGGTAGCCTTCACGCCCACAGCAGCGCCGTTGGCATCGGTCAGGATCTCGGTAGCGGTGGTGTTCAGCAGGGTCTGCACACCAGCCTTGTCGCAGTTCTCCTGCAGCAGAGGGATCATGTAAGAGCCAACGGAAACGGTCTTGCCGTCGCCGTCCACGGGGCGATGGATGCGCTTGACGGAGGCGCCGCCGAAGCTGGACACGCTGTGCAGAGTGATGCCGTGCTCGTCCAGCCAGTCGATGGCGTCAGCAGAGTTGGAGCACAGGGTCTCCACCAGCTCAGGGTTATTCAGACCCTTGCCGCCGATCATGGTGTCCAGCTCCATCAGCTCCACGCTGTCGAAGTAGCCCTTGGGGTCAGCCTGATAAGCAGCCCACTGCTCAGAAACAGTCTTAGCCAGAGCGGTGATGGTAGCGTTGTCGGCGTACTTTTCAGCAGCAGTCTTCAGGGTCTTTTCCACGCCTGCGGACTCGCCGAACTCGTTCTCGTCCTGGTACACGGTCTTGCCGGCGTTCATGCCGCCGGTGGCACGGACGGAGTTGCCGCCCACCATGGGCTGGCTCTCCAGGATGACAACGCTCTTGCCCTCAGCAGCAGCGGTGATGGCAGCAGTCATGCCTGCGCCGCCTGCGCCCACAATAGCAACATCTGCGTCAATGGTGGAGTCCTCTGCCTTGGTGGTGTCGGCCTTGACCTCAGTCTTGTAGTCATCTGCGTTCAGACCAGCTGCAACCAGAGCGGCGGCAGCAGCCTCCTTGATGGCGTTGGAGGTGATGGTGGCAGTGGACACACCGTCCACAGCGATGCTGCCGCTCTCAGCAATGGCAACGGGCAGCTGCTCCAGAGCCATGGTGCCGATGCCGGGGGTCTCGTCCTTGCCCTCGGCGGTGCAGCCGGTGATCTTGCTGTCGGTCAGGGTCAGGGTAACGGTCACGTCGCCGCCCATGCCCTTTGCGGTGCCGGTAAAGTCACCGGAGACACCCGCAGCAGAGGAGGCGGAATTGCTCTTTGCACCGCAGCCGAACAGGCTCAGGGCCATGACGGATGCCAGCGCAAGCGCAGCAATGCGTTTTCTCATGATTGGATTTTCCTTCCTTCTTCTTGGTGTTTGCTTCATAGTTTGTCTATGCGAACATCTATCAGCATAAAAAGGGGAAGCTGCGCATTCGGAACGCAGCTCCCCCTCTGCCGAACTTAGGGAATGGTTCAGGCGTTGGCCTGAGCTGCAGCAACAGCACATGCAACGGTAGCGCCGACCATGGGGTTGTTGCCCATGCCGATCAGACCCATCATCTCAACGTGAGCGGGTACGGAGGAAGAGCCAGCGAACTGAGCATCACCGTGCACACGGCCCAGAGAGTCGGTCAGGCCGTAGCTTGCGGGGCCTGCTGCCACGTTATCGGGGTGCAGGGTACGGCCCGTGCCGCCGCCGGAAGCGACGGAGAAGT
>OOAQ01001844.1_pt1 | contig 13842 bp, 8 predicted proteins | sample 1671051 | NCBI WGS metagenome assembly OOAQ01 (sample SAMN06348117, study PRJEB24527) | human gut metagenome | biome: human gut; feature: ankylosing spondylitis patient; material: feces | host: Homo sapiens | place: China | collected 2015-10
ATGTGTAAGGATTTCAAGTCCGTTTTCCGTCATAAGAAATGTATGTTCCCATTGTGCAGAAGGAAGTTCGTCTTCCGTAACTACTGTCCATCCATCTTCTTCATCTATAAATACTTCCCAAGTCCCGGCATTAATCATAGGTTCGATAGTAAAGACCATGCCCGGTACTAATAACATGCCTGTCCCCTTTTTTCCAAAGTGCTCTACGTCAGGCTCTTCGTGGAATTCCACTCCTACACCATGTCCGCAGAGGTCACGCACAACAGAAAAGCCATTTTTTTTGGCATGTTTCTCTATCGCATGACCTATATCGCCTATAAATCCAAAAGGTTTGGCTGCTTCCATGCCGATTTCCAAGCACTCTCTGGCCACTTGCACTAATTTTTCTTTTTTAGGAGTAGTCTTTCCAATAATAAACATACGTGAGGCATCGGCATAATAACCATCCAAAATAGTGGTGCAGTCCACATTTATAATATCCCCTTCTTCCAAAATATCAAATTCATTAGGAATGCCATGACATACCACTTCATTAATAGAGGTACAACAGCTTTTGGGAAAACCTTCATAACCTAATGTAGCGGGAATACCACCGTGTGATATGGTGTAATCATACACCAACTTATCAATTTCGAGAGTGCTCATACCGGCATGAATTTCTTTTTCTACTAAATCTAGAACTCCGGTATTAATGATTCCGCTTCGGCGTATGCCTTCTATTTGCTCAGGCGTTTTAATCAGTTCTCTTGTGGGAACCAAATGTCCTCTATCCTGATAATAAAGAACCTTTCTATCTAAATCTGTGATTTCCATTCCTTTAGGAACTCTCCAGTTTATTTTATTCCTTTTCATTTATTTTGTTTATAATCTGGTAAACGCTTGTTATTGACTGACAAAGATAATATTTATTTGTTTATTATATAACAGTCTATGAGATAAAAGTTTAATTCGCTTTGAAAAGATATGTGGAAATGGGGCCATCTGAATAAGAAGAAAGGCGTATGCCTAGCATTCCACCACCCGATACACATTCCCCTTGGCGGTATGCACCCGCTCGCCCAACTGGGGTAGAATGCGGCTCAGGCTGTATGCCGTCATACCCCTCATGGCCGAGGGATGGGCGGACTTCATCCGCTCGAACAACTGGGTGGCGGAAAGGGTCAGCACCTTCTGAGGATGGTCCTCTTCCGTGGCAAAGCGGAAGCAGAGGCGGAACACCTCCTCTTCGGGTACATGCTTGTAGAACAGGGCGTTGTGTTGCTGTATGGCTTGTTCCTCCTCTTTATTGAACCAGCTGCGTTCGCCGGACAGCAGTTCCGCCTTGAGTTGGGCGTACAGTTGCTCATGCTCTATGGGGGTGGTGCAGTCTATGGCATGCTCCAGACTGACACAGAGAAAACGGCGCGAGCCGGTGCGGTCCACCAGCAGGTCTTCCCGGTTGCTGGTGCCGATGAACGAAGCGATGCGGGGAAGTGCCGAAGCACTGCGTTTGTAGGCCTTGCGGATATTCAGTGCGGAAGCCTGCATCAGGTTCTTCAGCAGGGGCATTTTGGATGCACCCAACTTGTCGAATTCATCCAGATTAATCAGGCCGTAGGCAGCTAACCTGGCTTCGGCGGATGCCGGGGAACTGAGGTCATAACTCTCTGTATAGTAGGCTTTCAGCGCATCGGGCATTAACAGGCGGCAGAACGTACTTTTCCCCAGTCCCTGACGACTGCTCACCAGCAGGGGAGCCACACTGTTGGCACGGTTGGTATCCGGATGGAACTGCATCCATTGGGCGGAGAGTCCCAGCATCCAGCGGTGGAAACCGTTCACCCATACCGGGTCGTCGGACACCCGGCGGGCAAGTGCGGATACGCGGTCCTTGCCGTCCCATTCGGGAAGTTGTTCAAAGTAGGCGGTAAAGGGATGGTATTCGCTGATGCGGCGCGAGCGCACAAAGCGTTGGATGTCTCTGTCCCAGCAATCTATGCCTGTTTCAATGGTCTCCATGCTGAGCGTGTTCATCCACCGTTCGTCCACCTTGGTGTAGCGCAGATGGGTGTCGGGGATGTTGTTTGCCACCTCGGTTTCCTCGGTAAGTACATTGAAGCGGAAGCGGTAGCGGGAGGTGAGGAAAGCGGTCACTTCCTGCATCAGGGAACATGATTTCGCTTTCTTCACTTCCTCTTTCGAGGATACCGGCGCGGCTTCTTTTCGATTGCCTTCCGAAGAGATCACTCCGATTTTCTTTTCAATATCTTTCGAGAATTCTAATCCTGCTTCTTTTCGAGCACTTCCCGATGGTGCGGATTCCTCCTCCGTTTTTTCAATTAAGACTGCCGGGCATCCGGGAGCTTCGTTCCTGCTTTCCGACAAATTGCCCTTGCCGTTTTCAGTCAGAAGAACCTGTGATTCGACTACTTCCTTCACTCCGTCTTCATCGGACACAATATAATGGTAAGTGCCCGCCAGCGCATTCCCATCGGTGCGCGGAGTCCAGTCCAGCACCAGAGCCACCCGGCCCTCGCGGATATCCACAGCCAGGTGCACACCGGGAATGGTCCGACAAAGCGGCATCAGTCCGTTGAGGGCGGATACGAGGTCACGGCGCGGTGTTCCGTCGGAGGGAACAGGGGTTGACAGGAATTTGCTTCCGAAGAAGACTGTTTTGAGAGTGGCGAATACATTCATAAGGCACTTTTTTAGGTTTGACGAACTACAAATATACAACATGAAAAAGCGTTTGTCAAGAGGGGAAGACAAATAAATCAAACCCCGGTACAGGATATGACAGAGTCTGACACAATGACATATATACGTGTGGGCTTATGCGTATATATGTGTAGCCCGATGCGTATATACGTGTAGGCTGATGCCACCGTATGTGTAGCCCGATGCGTACGTACACACTTTATAATTGAATTCAAAATGTGGATAATGCTGTCGTTTCGTGCGTAGGGGCGAGGTTTGCTCGCCCGAAAACAGTTTGCTTTGTGTCTTCGGGCAGGCGAACCCTGCCCCTACAGCTGACGATGGGATAGGCCGATTTAGTTTTGACATACTCCCATTATTCAATACAATCGGATAAATATTTACTCCCGACGTCCCATATAAATCATAATATAATAAACCAATGTAGCCAATGAGCTAAGTGCAGCGACTACATATGTATAAGCAGCCGAACGTAATGCGTCTTCCGCCGCCTGATGATTATAGGAATTAGTAATACCCGCTTTACTCAACCATACCAGTGCACGATGGCTCGCATTTATTTCTACCGGTAATGTAATAAAACTGAAGAGGGTAGTCATGGCAAACAAACAGATACCGGCCAACAATAACTGCGGAAAAGTATTTACCATCAGAATTCCTCCCAACAACACCCAAGTCATGATAGAAGATGAGAACTGAACCACCGGAACAAGTGCAGAACGCATTTTCAACGGAGCGTATGCACGCGCATGCTGCACAGCATGTCCACACTCGTGGGCAGCTACGGCAGCAGCAGCCACACTATTGCTTCCATATACACCTTCACTTAAATTCACTGTTTTGTTAGCCGGATTATAATGGTCGGTCAACATTCCCGGGGTACTTGTCACTCTGACATCATAAATACCGTTGTCATGCAACATCTTCTCTGCTACTTCTTTTCCGGTCATGCCATTTGATAGTGGCATTTTAGAGTATTTCTTAAACTTACTCTGTAAACTAGCTTGTACGATATAACTAATAATCGCAATTCCAATAAATAATATCCAATACATTGACATAGTTTTGTTCTTTATAATTTCGTTGTTAAATATACAGGTTATTATACACAAATAGTTTGCCACCCTTCCCGTTTTAGAAAGAATTAAGAATATTAGCGGGTTATTGACAGTCAATTGGCAGACGTTCCGCCAAATTCAATTAAAAAATATATAAAGGAGACAAAAAGAATTGCCATGTGATTATTGATTTATATTTTTGAAACAAAAATAAGAGATATGGAACAAGAAATTGGAAATATATCCATTGCCCTCATCCGCAAATTGAACCCTGCAATGAAGGGCATAGGAAATGATTTTATAATGGACAGTACAGAATATTATATTCCGGATGTCAATTCTATATTCAAATATCCTCTTCGCCTCGACGGTATTATCATCGCAGTGCGAAAACAAGGAAGTGCAACTATAAACATCAACCTGCGTGAATACAACACGACTAAAAACGATTTAATTCTTTGCGCTCCCGGCGACATCCTTCAATCAATTCCCAAACCGGGCATGCATCAAACCCAAATGTTCCTCATCTCATCTGATTTTTTAAAAGAGATGTATATCAACCTGAATAGTTTCATGCCTTTCTTTATTTCATTAAAAGAACAACCTATTTTCAGCCTGACGGATGAGGAGGTAAAAGAGTTGGAGGCTTTCTATACATTAATAGAAGAGACTATTGACCGGAATGATAATTTCCGTACAGAGATTGTACGGCGGCTGATGGGTGCCTATCTTTATAAATTAGGTTCCATCCTGCATCGCAGACAACCGGAATTCTTATCTGTCAACCCTAAATCCATGAAACGAGAAGAAATACTATTCAACCAATTCATTAATTTGCTAACCGAACATCATCGCAAAGAAAGACGGGTGGACTTCTATGCCGAACAGTTGTTTTTAAGTCCGAAGCACTTCTCTACCGTGGTGAAAAAAGTAAGTGGGAAAACAGCCGGTGAGTGGATTGACGAATATGTAATTCTGGAGGCAAAAGCATTACTTAAATATTCGGTCATGTCTATTCAGGAAGTAGCCTATTACATGAATTTCCCAAATCCTTCCTTTTTCGGAAAATATTTTAAGCATCACACCGGAATGTCACCAAGTGAATATAAAGTGCAATAGCAGAAGGAGGAAAAGATAAAATTATCAAGAAGAAAAGATAAAAGGCAGATACATTCAACTAATATGCCGATAAAATTGTTTAAGTTTGCAGAAACGTTTGTACAAAACACACGATGAAAAAGAAATATATCCGCTGGACAATATGGACGGTAGCTTCTCCTTTCATATTGTTCATTCTCTTATGTATACTGATTTATTTGCCCCCCATACAAAACTTTTTGGTGGACAAAGCGGCTTTGTATGCCTCTGAATCAACCGGAATGAATATAAAAGTGGGAAGAATATCCTTATCCTTTCCGCTCAATTTGGTAGTAAATGACGTGGAAGCTTCTTCCCAACACAACGATACATTGCTCAGCGTAAAACGCCTTCAGGTAAATGTACAGTTGTTGCCATTGTTAAAAAAACAAGTGGAAGTAGACGGTATCTCTTTAAAAGGAGCCACAGTCAATTCCAATGACCTTATCAACGGAATGCAGCTACAAGGAACCCTCGGTGAATTGTTCATATCCAGCCACGGTGTGGCACTCGACCCCGAAACAGCCATAGTGAACAAAGTACTGCTTAAAGACACCGACTTGTCTCTTTGCCTGAATGATACCACAGCTGCCGATACTGCTAAGACCGACACTACCTATTGGAAAATAATCCTGCAGAACATTGATTTGCAAAATGTATCTTTCGCTTTACAGATGCCGCTTGACAGTCTCGCACTCAGCACATCGCTGGCAAAAGCATCTTTACGCAACGGATTGATAGACCTGCATAAATCCGCCTATTCCCTTCAAAGTTTTAAAATAGAGAACGGACAAGTAAACTATGACTCGGGAGCACCGTCTCCTCTTCCATCAGACAGCATTGCTCTGAGAGGATTGGATCCTTCCCATATCGCACTGACCGGCATCGGCGTGCAACTCGATTCTCTTCATTATGAAGGTCGTGACATGAAAGCCATCATTAACCGCTTTGTCTTAAAGGAACGCTCGGGATTGGAGATTCAATCCACCCAAGGACGACTGCTCTCCAACAAGCAATCGCTCCGCATCCCTTCTTTGCGTCTCGCCACTTCCGATTCGGACTTCGAATTAAATGCATCCATCGACTGGGATGCACTCGAAATGAAAAGTGAAGGACGGTTGTCTGCCCGATTAATGGCTGATATAGGCAAACAAGACATTGTACGCTTGATAGGCAACATGAATGAACATTTCGTACAGAAATATCCGGCCGAGCCCTTACGCATCCGTACAGGAGTGGATGGTGATCTCAACCAACTCAAATTGACTGCCCTGAGTGCCGAACTGCCCGGTGCATTGGAGCTTTTTGCCAAAGGTGAATTAACCCATCTGACCGATACTCTGAAACGCGGAGGAGACATAACACTTGAAACGGAAGTGGAGAATATGGATTTCCTGAGCGTTCTTGCCGAAGGAGTTGCCATCCCTGACGGTACGCGTCTGGAAGGTAAATTCACCATGTCGGGTTCCAAAATGGGTACAGATCTTTTATTAAAAGAACCGGACGCTCGTATATTGGCAGTGATTGACACCATCCCCATTACCGTCTATAATGACAGTATCTCTATTGCAGATGATTTCAAAATGGAACATGCCGCCCGGATCTATGCCAAGTACGACCTTTCACGCGAAGCTTATGAAGCCGATGTTGCCATCAACAATCTGAACCTGCACCGATTCTTACCGCAAGACTCACTCTTTGCAGTATCTGCACGTTTGGGGGTCAAAGGAGAAGGACTGGACTTCATGTCCCCCCGAACCACCTTCAATGCCTCGGGCAGTATTGACCGTTTCCATTACGGCAATTATATCCTGTCGGGCATCCAACTCTCGGCCGGACTCGAAAAACATATCATCAATACAGCTTTATTAATCAATAATAAAGTAATGGATATACGGGCGCATCTCGATGGAAGCCTGAAACCGCATAATGCAGCAGCCACACTGAAACTGGATATCGACCGCATGGACTGGCAGGCGTTGCACTTGATAAATGAGCGTATGCAGACCTCGCAAAACATCACAGTCCACCTCACAACAGACATGGCAAACAAATATTCTGTGGATGCATCCATGGCCAATATCACCATCACCACACCTAAACGTACTTCGCATCCCAAGGACCTTTTATTGGGATTTACCACAGCCGGTGATTCTACCCGGATGTATTTGCGTGCCGGTGATTTCGACCTTTCTTTAGAAGGAGACGGACACATCACACACTTATCCCGTCAGGCAGAAACACTGATGAAAAAACTTTCCGAACAATGGGAGCATAAACATATTGACCAGGAAGAAATGAAACAATATTTACCCGGTCTGTGTTTCCGCGTCACTTCGGGACAAGACAATCCGGTTTGCAATTACCTGTCCATGATGGGCATCTCTTACCGGAAACTTTTTATGGATATTGATTCCTCTCCGACAGAAGGTCTGAACGGAGAAGCATTCCTTTATAGCCTGAGTACAGACAGTATTGTATTGGATACACTCTATCTTGATATTCAACAAGACATGGAAGGCATCAAATTCCTAAGCGGAGTTGTCAACGGACCGAAGCCTGACCAGGAAGCTTACGATGTCAGTCTGGAAGGAAATATAGGTACCAATCAGGCACAATTAATCATCCAATATCTGAATGCCCGTAAGGAACAAGGCATTTATATGGGAGTTCAGGCCGATTTACGTCGACGGGGTATCCGCATGCGTCTCTTCCCCGAACATCCAACATTAGTTTATCGTCCTTTTACAGTAAACAAAGACAATTACATTTTCCTGACAGACCGCGGACGCATCCATGCCAATCTCCATCTGCACGATGATGAAGGTACGGGTCTCAGCTTCTATACCAATCGGGAAGACAGCATTGCCAGTCAGGACATGACAGTTGAGCTCTCCCGAATCAACCTGAAAGAATTCCGTCGTATTCTGCCGTATATGCCTGATATGGAAGGATGGATTGGAGCAGAAGCGCACTATATCGAATCCGGTCCTTACATGATGGTAAGCAGTGACTTGAAAGTCGATGAATTCAAATATGAAGGCACCCCTCTCGGCAATTGGGAGTTTAGCGGTGTATACCTGCCCGGTGATGAAAAAGACCACCACGTAGACGGATATATTCGTCACAACAACAAAGAGATAGCTCACCTCGGCGGTATCTATCTGCCCACAACCGACGGCAAAGGCAACCTGAGTGCAGATGTTGCATTCGAACACTTCCCATTGAATGTCATCAATCCATTCATACCCGATAACATGATAGAATTGGGCGGTGACATTGATGGAACACTTGCCATGAAAGGCGATCCTTCCAAGCCTCTGCTCAATGGCGAATTGTCACTCGATTCCGTATCAATATTCATGCCCGAACTATCTGCGCTCTTCCGCTTCGATAACGAACCGGTGCAGATGGTCAACAGTAAAATGACGTTTAAGGACTTTGATATCTTCACCAAAGGAAAAACTCCTTTCACCATCAACGGTAACGTAGATTTTTCCAATCTGGAGCGTATGACTACCGATTTAAAAATGAAAGCCCGAAACTACGAATTACTGAATGCCCCCCGCACCAAACGGGCTATGGTATATGGCAAAATGTATGTAGACTTCGACGCTACTCTCCGTGGTCCCATAGACGCCCTCATGATGCGAGGCAACATGAATATATTGGGAAAGACAGATTTCACGTATGTGATGAAAGATTCTCCTCTGACCGTGAACGACCGCTTGGGAGACATGGTAACTTTCGTCAACTTTAATGACACTACGGAAGTAGCGAACGAAACCATCCAGCCGGTGTCCATCAATGGCATGGATATCGCCATGACGATGCATATTGACCAAGCCGTCCAAGCACACGTCGATATCACACCGGACGGCTCCAATTATATGTTGCTCGAAGGAGGCGGAGACCTTTCTTTCCAATACACCCCGCAAGGTGAAATGCTGTTGAACGGACGCTACTCGCTCATCAGCGGTGAAATGAAATATGAAATTCCGGTCATTCCACTCAAGACATTCAACATCCAAAACGGCAGCTATGTAGAATGGACAGGCAATGTGATGAATCCCCAACTCAATATTACTGCCACAGAGCGAGTTCGCGCTACTGTCGGCGAGGACGGACAAAGTCCTCGTATGGTCAGCTTCGATGTAGGCATCGCCCTGAGCCAACGATTGGAAAATCTGGGACTGGCCTTCACCCTTTCAGCTCCCGAAGATGCATCAGTACAAGACCAACTGACTGCCATGACCCCTGAAGAACGGGGCAAACTGGCTGTTACCATGCTCGTCACCGGCATGTATATGGCAGAAGGCAACTCTACCGGAGGATTCAATATGAACAATGCCCTCAACTCCTTCCTGCAAAGTGAAATCTCGAATATTGCAGGCAAGGCCCTTGATATCAGTTTGGGAATGGAAACCGTTGACAATGCCGAAGACGGCGGAAAGCGGACGGATTACAACTTCCAGTTTGCCAAACGTTTCTGGAACAACCGTTTCCGTATTGTCATCGGTGGAAAAGTGTCTACCGGTAATACAGCCCAGCAAGATGAAACATTTATTGATAATGTTTCCATCGAATATCGTCTGGACAATAGCGGCACCCGATATGTCAAAGTATTCCATGACAAAAACTACGAAAGCGTGCTCGAAGGTGAAATCATCGAAACAGGAGTCGGTATCGTTCTGCGAAAGAAAATGAGTCACCTGGGTGAGTTATTTATATTCAGGAAAAAGAAAGATTAACAAAAATGACAAGGATAAAAAAGAGAAGAATTCACACTGACCTGCTGTTACTGACAGCTTTTCTATGCCTACTGGCCGGTTGTTCCACCACGAAGAATCTGCCCGAAGGCGAAACCCTTTACGTAGGTGTAAAGAACATAAATGTCATCAATGAAGACAAAACTCCCGCCGGAGTACAAACTCTGGAAGAAGTAGAGGCAGCTCTGTCCTACCCTCCCAATAATGCCATTTTGGGAAGTAACTCCCTGCGTTTTCCCATTCCATTCGGTTTATGGATATATAATGACTTTGTGAAATATCAGGAAAAGAAAGGAGTGGGACACTGGATATTTAACAAATTGGGCTCTACTCCGGTTTATGTTTCCACTGTTAACCCCGAAACCCGAGTAAAAGTAGCAACCAACCTGTTGCGCGATTATGGTTTCTTCAATGGTTCAGTATCCTATTCGGTCGACACCCTGAAGAATCCCCGAAAAGCAAAGCTCAATTACGAAATCAATATGGCCAATCCTTATTATCTGGACTCTATTGCCTACCTCAAATATCCGGCACGAGCCGACAGCTTGATCCGTGCCACCTACAACCAACGCATATTACGCAAAGGAGATAATTTCAGCGTGTTGAAATTAGAAGAAGAACGCCAGCGGCTAAGTACTCTTTTCAGGAATAACGGATACTACTATTTCCGCCCCGAATTTACCACCTTCCGTGCAGACACACTGCGCAATCCCGGTTTTGTAAGTTTGCAGGTAGTACCGCAAAAAGGAGTGCCGGCAGAAGCACGCCGTCCTTATTATATAGGAAAAACCTCTGTTTACCTTACAGGATATAAGGGAGAACAGCCGACAGACTCATTGACCTTTGCAGATATGACCATTCATTATCACGGAAAGAAGCCCGGTATCCGCGAATTGGTCTTGCGTAAACGTTTTCTGTATAAAGAAGGACAACTGTATTCCCAAATACGTCAGACCTATACTCAAGAAGCATTGGCGCGCCTGGGAATCTTCAAATATACAGAGTTCCGTTACACCCCCAAAAACACCCGTCCCGACTGTGACACCCTGAACGTCAAGGTAAATGCCATGTTCGACCTTCCCTACGACGGAGAGCTGGAATTCAATGTCACAACCAAGAGCACCGACCAGACAGGACCGGGAGCCATTTTCAGTTTGTCACGACGCAACTTTATGCGTACAGCCGCCAAGCTTTCTTTCCAATTGAAAGGATCTTATGAATGGCAAACCGCATCCAACAGTGTGGCAGGAGACAAATCGAAAATGAATTCATACGAACTGGGAGCATCCTTCTCCTTGGATTATCCTCGTCTGTTACTACCGTGGATGAAGAACAAATCAAACCGCTTCCTGTTTCCTTCACATACATCTTTCAAGCTCTATGTAGACCAACTGAACCGTGCCCGTTTCTTCAAGATGCTGTCATTCGGTGGAACCGTCAGCTATGATTTCCAGCCATCGCGCACCTGGAAACACACCGTGACCCCTTTCAGGCTTGCATTCAACACTCTGCAACATACCACCAGCGAATTTGACTCCATTATCAATGTAAACAAGTCATTGGCTCTCAGTTTGGGAAATCAATTTATCCCTGCCATGAGCTACACCTTTACATACGATAACGCTCCTCTGAAAAAACGACATAACCTATGGTGGGAAACCTCTTTCACCTCTGCCGGTAATGTAACTTCACTCGTTTATGCTGCCTTCGGTAAAGAGATGAAAGAAAAAGGAAAAGAATTATTGGGAAGCCCCTTCGCACAGTTCCTGAAAATGACCTCGGAAATACGCTGCCTGTTCAAAGTAGGAGAAAAACAACATATAGCTACCCGCCTGATGGGAGGAGTACTCTATGCATATGGCAATCAGACTGTTGCCCCCTATAGCGAGCAGTTCTATATCGGAGGTGCCAACAGTATACGCGCATTTACGGTTCGCTCCATTGGTCCGGGTACCTTCCATCCCAATGCAGACAACCGTTATGGATATATCGATGAAACAGGCGACGTAAAACTGGAAGCCAACATAGAATACCGTTTTCCGATATTGGGCGACCTATATGGCGCCACCTTCCTTGACGCAGGCAATGTATGGCTGATGAAAAAAGACGAAGCGCGTCCCGGCGGAGAACTCACCATGCGAAACTTTGCAAAAAGCGTGGCACTCGGCACCGGCGTGGGATTACGTTATGACCTGACGTTTCTGGTTATCCGACTCGATTTGGGGATTGCCCTGCACGCACCATACGACACAGGAAAAAGCGGCTACTACAATATACCGAAGTTCAAAGACGGCCTTGGCCTTCACTTCGCTATCGGCTACCCCTTCTAAAGAGAGGAAGGGACAAAAAAAAACGAGGACACCCCGATATCGCATCGTAATGTCCTCCACAATCATTGAGGGATATATATTTTAATACTTTTGTAGTCAAACCAATGGCACAAAGATAGAAATATTATTCGGAAAAAGATATTTTATCAATATTAAAATTCAAAAAAAGAATGTTTTTTTCTTTTTCCGCTCACAAATACATTTTCCTTCATATATTTTTGTAGCTTTGTAGTCAAAATATCAATTTTTAAATAAATAGACTATGAAACCTACATTATTCTTATTGGCAGCCGGAATGGGTAGCCGTTATGGTGGCCTCAAACAATTGGACGGACTGGGTCCTAACGGCGAAACTATTATGGATTATTCTATCTATGATGCCATTAACGCCGGATTTGGTAAACTTGTTTTTGTTATCCGCAAAGATTTCGAACAGGATTTCCGCGATAAAATCATTTCTAAATACGAAGGACACATTCCTTGCGAAATGGTCTTCCAAGCTTTGGACGCACTGCCCGAAGGTTTCACTTGTCCTGCCGACCGTACCAAACCATGGGGTACCAACCATGCAGTCATGATGGGCGCCGATGTTATCAAAGAACCGTTTGCAGTAATCAATTGTGACGATTTCTATGGCCGTGACTCATTCCAGGTAATGGGTAAATTCCTTGCAAATCTTCCCGAAGGAGCTAAAAACACCTATTCGATGGTAGGCTTCCGTGTAGGTAACACACTGAGCGAAAGCGGTACTGTTTCTCGTGGTATCTGCGAAACAAACGAAAAGAATCTGCTGACTTCCGTAGTAGAACGTACCAAAATTCAGCGCATCGACGGAGAAGTGAAATATATCGACGATAATGGAGAATGGACAGCAACAGCCGACACTACTCCGGTTAGTATGAATTTCTGGGGCTTTACTCCCGATTACTTTGCATACAGCCAGGAATTCTTCAAGACCTTCTTAAGCGATCCTAAGAACATGGAAAACTTGAAGAGCGAATTCTTTATTCCGTTGATGGTAGATAAATTGATTAATGACGGAACAGCTACCGTTGAAGTTCTGGATACTGCCAGCAAATGGTTCGGTGTAACTTATCCCGAAGACCGCCAGAGTGTAGTAGACAAAATCCAAGCATTGGTAGATGCCGGTGAATATCCTGCCAAACTGTTTTAATCATATATCATAAAGTGAAAAAGAGGACACATTATTTGAATGTGTCCTCTTTTTCACTTTCTATACCCATACTAAAACCTTTTCAGTATCAGTGTATATACAAATTACAGTATTCACTAAAAGATGCAATTGCAAACAACTTATTTGATATTTTCAAGAATAAAAACAAAGGAATTAGAATTTGCTGTAGCAAACTGAATTTAATGCCTTCATAGTGTTTATAGCAACGATGCTTTAATCTGCGAGGTTATACCTCTTGTGCGGAGTAACACATATCCCGGCTTTTTATTCTTTTCATTCAAGCTTGTTATCAGTAGAAAGACATAGTCCGTGGTGGAAGATTCTATTGTTTTTTAAAGGAACGGATGGCTGTACCATAATTCCGCGCCATGCTGTAGCATCCTATCTTATGGACATGAGCAATTTCCTGTTTGGCAAATTTCAAAAAAAGACATTTGCGGTACATCTGTCACCTTAGAAAAAGACGAAATTTTGTTATTACCTTCTTTACATGTACGAATACTGAAACGAACATATATTTTTATCATAACACTACTTTCTGCTTTTTAATAACACGACAATCTATGGCAACATCAAAACTATTTTGTACATTTGTCCACTTTATTATCTGCAAACTTATACATATATATTATAAACATGAAAATAAATAAAGT
>OOAQ01001872.1_pt1 | contig 13703 bp, 8 predicted proteins | sample 1671051 | NCBI WGS metagenome assembly OOAQ01 (sample SAMN06348117, study PRJEB24527) | human gut metagenome | biome: human gut; feature: ankylosing spondylitis patient; material: feces | host: Homo sapiens | place: China | collected 2015-10
AAATGGCTCTTACTTGTTCTTATCTGTGTCTTTAGATCAAAGATAAGCATTTTTGAATATAAAAAACAAACATTGCTCCTATTATTTATCAATTAATGATCATCCAGTTCTTTCACCGGCAACGCTACAATCTCCTGCAACACACTAACGGCAGTTTCCACATTAGTCACATCCTTTATCAGCATACTCCGTCGGCCGTTCTGCTCACGCAGGTCACAGCGCCGGGTATATTTCATCATGTAATCTATCATTTTGCCAAACGCCTGACTCTGATAGAACGGACTATCCGCATTGGAGACAAAGAATAGCGTCATACGTCCGCCCTTCAAGAAGACTTTCTCCACTCCCAATCGCGCCGCCAAGCGACGGAGGGGAACGATGCGAAGCAATTCCTGCGTTTCCGGCGGAACAGGTCCGAAGCGGTCTTCCAGGCGGAAACGGAAGGCATCCACGTCTTTATCCAGCGTCAGTCCGTCCAGTTCGCGGTAAAGCAACATACGCTCGCTGCTGCCCGTCACATAGGTGGCCGGCAACAGAAGTTCAAGATCGCTTTCTATCTGACATTCGTCTACAAATTCTTCTCCACTGATCTGACCTTCTCCCTTTATTTCATCTGCATACAATTCTGCAAACTCATCATTCCTCAGTTCATGAACTGCTTCGGCAAGAATTTTCTGATACGTTTCGTACCCCAGATCGGCAATGAAGCCACTCTGCTCTGCTCCGAGCAGGTTTCCGGCTCCACGTATATCCAAATCCTGCATAGCGATATGGATGCCACTCCCCAAATCACTGAAGTTCTCAATCGCCTGCAAGCGTCGTTTTCCTTCTGCCGTCAGACTGCTCAACGGAGGCGCCAGCAGATAACAGAAAGCCTTTTTGTTACTGCGCCCTACACGTCCACGCATCTGATGGAGGTCACTCAGACCAAAGTTCTGCGCTTGGTTGATGATGATCGTATTGGCATTCGGAATATCGATACCGCTCTCTATGATAGTAGTCGCCAAAAGCACATCATAGTCATAATTGACAAAGTCAAAAATGATCTGTTCCAGCTGTGTGGGCTCCATCTGTCCATGCCCGATGGCAACACGGCAATCGGGAATATGACGTTCGATCATCGCTTTCAGTTCCGGAAGGTTCGCAATCCGATTGTTGACAAAGAAAACCTGACCGTTGCGGCTCATCTCAAAATTAATCGCGTCCGTAATCACTTCCTCATTGAAGGTATGTACTTCTGTCTGAATCGGATAGCGGTTAGGCGGAGGCGTAGAGATTACACTCAGGTCGCGGGCTCCCATCAGCGAGAACTGAAGCGTACGTGGAATCGGCGTGGCAGTCATGGTCAATGTATCCACATTCACCTTTAGCTGTCGCAGCTTCTCCTTCACAGAGACTCCGAATTTCTGCTCTTCATCAATGATCAGCAAGCCTAAATCTTTAAACTGAACATCTTTTCCTAAAATACGGTGGGTGCCGATAAGAATACTGACTTCTCCTTCCTTCAGTCCTTTCAATACGGCTTTGGACTGAGCTGCCGTACGGGCACGGCTCAAATATTCTACCCGGCAGGGCAGATCCTTCAAACGTTCGCGGAATGTCTGGAAATGCTGATAGGCAAGAACAGTCGTCGGCACAAGGACCGCCACCTGTTTATTATCGGCTACGGCTTTGAACGCTGCACGGATTGCTACTTCTGTCTTTCCAAAACCCACATCTCCGCACACCAAGCGATCCATCGGACGGTCGCTTTCCATATCGGCCTTCACCTCCATCGTTGCCTTACTTTGGTCGGGCGTATCTTCATAGATAAAGGAGGCTTCCAGTTCACGCTGCAAGAAGCTGTCAGGGCTGTAAGAGAAACCCTTTTCCTGACGGCGCTGCGAATATAGTTTAATGAGGTCGCGGGCAATATCTTTAATTTTCGCCTTCGTACGGTCTTTCAGTTTCTCCCAGGCACCGGTACCCAGTTTATTCAGTCGCGGAGCTTCTCCGTCCTTACCTTTATATTTGGAAACTTTATGAAGGGAATGAATGGAAACGAACACGACATCCTCATTCTGAAAGACAAGTTTCAGCACTTCCTGCGTAGTATCTCCATTCGGAATGCGTACCAAACCGGAGAAACGACCGATACCATGATCCGTGTGAACCACATAATCTCCCGGAGTAAACTGATTCAATTCTTTGAGGGACAGAGCGACCTTACCCGAACGGGCCTTGTCACTTTTCAAGTTGTACTTATGGAAACGGTCGAACAGCTGATGATCCGTAAAAATACACAGATGCAGCGTATGATCCACAAAGCCTTCATGTATCGTACGTACTACAGGAGTAAACTGAATCTTATCTCCCCGGTCTTCAAAGATGGCTCTGATACGGTCGGTCTGCTTAGTGCTGTCACTACAGATATAAAGTGAATATCCCTGTTCAAGATAGTCCTTGAAAGAACCGGCCACCAGATCAAAGTTCTTATGAAAAATAGGTTGTACGGAAGTATGGAAAGAGATCTTTGCATCCGGCGTACCAGTCGGTTTATTCCCAAACTCCATCCGGCGGAAATCGAGGGCACGTACCGTAAATTCACTGCCATCAATCAGCTTGCCCTCCAGCGTGATACCGCCATTTTCTTCGGCTTCCTGTACGGCAATAGCCTGTGGCGTCAAAGCCTCATCGTGCACTACCTGGATACGCTCGCGCAACCAAAGGAAGTCACGCATTGCCAAAACGGTTTCTTTAGGAATGAAATCAAGAAAAGAAGTTGTCACATCTCCCGTCACTGCCAGGTCAGGGACTATAGCCACTCCCTCTTTCCTCTCACGGGACAACTGCGACTCTACTTCAAATGTACGGATACTCTCTACTTCGTCACCGAAAAAGTCAATACGATAAGGATATTCCGAAGCAAACGAAAAGACATCAATGATACTACCCCGAACGGCATATTGTCCCGGCTCGTACACATAATCCACATATTCGAAACCATAGCTATGCAGCACGTCTGTGATAAAAGTAGTGTCCAGCTTCTCTCCCACATTCAGTTTCAAGGTCTTATCGCTCAATTCCTTGCGGGATACCACTTTCTCTGCCAGCGCATCCGGATAGGTAACGATGCACAAACCTTCTTCTCCTTTCTGCAACCGGCTCAGTACTTCTGTACGCAGAATCTCGTTGGCCGCATCCTTTTGTCCGTACTTGATGGAACGGCGGAATGAAGACGGGAAGAACAACACTTTCTCTGTTCCCAGCACTTGTGTCAGGTCATGATAAAAATAGCCCGCCTCTTCCAGATCGCCCAGTACAAAGACAAACGGACACACATCTTGTTTCACCAATACAGAAGAGAAAAGAGAAGCGGAAGAAGCACATAAGCCCCCGCAAAAAATAGTTTGAACGGACGCATCCTTCAGCAGTCGTTCCATGACTGCTGTATTAGGATGAGCGGCATATTGTTGTTGCAACTCAGTTATTGTCATAGCTATAAAATTTCACCGCAAAAGTACGAAAAAAGAACCGGGATTGATATAGTCACACCGAAGTTTTCTTCTTCAAGATTGTTTCAAGGCATGAAACTATTGGTTTCAAACAATGAAACTAAAAGTTTCATGCCTTGAAACCAATAGTTTCACACCGGGGAAGAAATACAAACGCGTTAAATTATCCTTAGTCCCTCTATAACTAAAGGAAAAGCGCTACATTTGTCTTAAAAATAGGACTTCTATGCAATTATCAGATAGCATCGTTATTATCCCGACCTATAATGAACGGGAGAACATAGAAAATATTATCCGTGCCGTTTTCGGTTTAGACAAGGTATTCCATATACTGGTTATAGAAGACGGATCTCCGGACGGCACTGCAAGCATTGTGAAAACTTTGCAACAGGAATTCTCCGAACGCCTCTTTATGATCGAGCGCAAAGGGAAGTTAGGATTGGGTACTGCTTACATCGCAGGATTCAAGTGGGCGTTGGAGCACGCATACGAATATATCTTCGAGATGGATGCCGATTTCAGCCATAACCCGAATGATCTGCCCCGTTTGTACGCAGCTTGTGCAAAAGAAGGAGGAGACGTATCTGTCGGCTCCCGTTATGTAAGCGGCGTGAATGTAGTCAACTGGCCGATGGGACGGGTGCTGATGTCTTATTTTGCCTCCAAGTACGTCCGCTTCATTACCGGTATTCCGGTGCATGATACGACTGCCGGATTTGTATGCTACCGCCGTCAGGTTCTGGAAACAATCGATCTGGACCATGTTCGCTTCAAAGGATATGCTTTTCAGATCGAGATGAAGTTCACTGCTTACAAATGCGGATTCAAAATCATAGAAGTCCCCGTCATCTTCATTAACCGTGAGTTGGGAACTTCCAAGATGAACAGCAGTATCTTTGGAGAAGCCATATTCGGAGTGATCAGGTTAAAAATAAATAGTTGGTTCCATAAATTCCCGCAAAAGAAATGAAACGTATACTGATAAAAAACGCCGTAATTGTCAACGAAGGAAGAAAAGTTCCGGGATCTGTTGTTATTGAAGGTGAGAAGATTGCCGAGATCTTAGTTGACGGACAAGAGGCTGACATGCCTTGTGACGAAACGATTGACGCATCCGGCTGTTATCTTTTGCCGGGGGCTATTGACGAGCACGTACATTTCCGCGATCCGGGGCTGACTCATAAAGCAGATATCACAACGGAAAGCCATGCCGCGGCAGCCGGAGGAGTTACCTCGATCATGGATATGCCGAACACAAATCCTCAGACCACAACTTTGGAGGCGCTGAATGACAAACTGGCTTTGCTGGCGGAAAAATCATCTGTCAACTTCTCCTGTTATTTCGGAGCGACTAACAATAATTATCCGTTATTCAGTCAGCTGGACAAAAACCGGGTATGTGGGGTGAAGTTATTTATGGGTTCCAGTACGGGAAATATGCTGGTAGACCGGATGGCAAGTCTGCGCAATATCTTCGGAGGTACGGATTTACTGATTGCAGCACACTGTGAAGATCAGGGAATCATCAAAGAGAATACGGATAAATATAAAAAAGAATACGGATGTACCTTTGTCACTTCATCCGGTCATCCGCTCGGAAGAGGCTTGCTACCGTTCTTCCGCTTTGGCGGTACAATTGGCACGCGAGACCAATGCGCGTCTGCATATTATGCATATTTCTACTGCCAGAGAACTGAGTTTATTCTCCAAAGCACCTTTGGCAGAGAAGCGTATTACTGCCGAAGCGTGTGTGTCTCATCTAATTTTTACCGAAGAAGATTATCAGCCCGTATGCTTCATGATTTGAATATCCGTGGCTCCATGCCGGAGGAAAACATTCAAAAAAAACTGGAAAAAATACAAGAATCAGAAAATATCGAGCTGGATCCTTTACAGGCGAAGGCGGTGATGGAGGCAGTCAACAGCGGTCTGATCGACGCTATTGCGACCGACCATGCTCCGCACTCCTTGAGCGAAAAAGAAGGGGGCGCATTAAAAGCCATGTCCGGCATGCCGACCATACAATTCTCTTTGGTCAGTATGCTCGAATTGGCAGACAAAGGCGCTTTCAGCATCGAAAAGGTAGTAGAGAAGATGTCTCATGCTCCTGCACAAATGTATGAGATACGTAATCGCGGATTTATCCGAAAAGGATATCAGGCGGATCTGGTTTTGGTTCGTCCCGACAGTGCGTGGACTGTTACCACAGACTGCATCCTGAGCAAATGTAAATGGAGCCCGCTGGAAGGTCATACTTTCCACTGGAAAGTAGAAAAAACATTTGTGAACGGTCATCTGTTATATGATAACGGAACCATTGACGAGAATTATCGTGGACAGGAGTTAAGATTCAGATAAACAGCAACTCGTCACTTATAAACATATGATTTTATCTTATAAGATACATAACGTCGCCCCCTACATCAATTGGATTTACTTTTTCCATGCATGGGGATTCCAACCTCGTTTCGCAGCGATCGCCAACATTCACGGTTGCGATGTCTGCCGTGCTTCATGGCTGACTACTTTTCCGGAAGAAGACCGCAACAAGGCTTCCGAAGCTATGCAACTGTTTAAGGAGGCCAACCGGATGCTGGATTTACTTGACAAGGATTATGAAGTGAGAACTATCTTCAAACTTTGCAAAGCAAACTCGGACGGAGATAACCTGGTGATTGAAAAAGAAACCGGTCAATTCCTAGTTTTCCCTTTGCTCCGCCAGCAGACGCCTAAACGGGATGGAAGCCCGTTCCTTTGCCTGAGTGACTTTATCCGCCCTCTTTCTTCTGGCATTCCGGATACAATAGGTGCCTTTGCTTCTTGCATAGATGCAGATATGGAAGGCCTGTACGAGCAGGATCCCTACAAACATTTACTCGTCCAGACTCTTTCCGACCGTCTGGCAGAAGCTGCTACGGAAAAGATGCACGAATATGTACGCAAAGAAGCGTGGGGATACGCCAAAGATGAAAGTCTGTCAATGCCCGATCTGTTGGTCGAGAAATATCAAGGGATTCGCCCTGCCGTAGGCTACCCGTCCCTGCCCGATCAATCCATCAATTTCCTGTTGGACGAACTGCTGGATATGAAACAGATAGGCATCACACTGACCGAGAATGGTGCCATGTACCCTCATGCTTCGGTCTGCGGTCTGATGTTTGCCCATCCGGCTGCCGAATACTTCTCTGTCGGAAAGATAGGAGAAGACCAGCTCGAAGACTATGCCCGCCGTCGGGGAAAAAGTACGGAGGAAATGCGAAAATTCCTGGCTGCCAATCTGCAATAACTTTCGTTTACTTGTGATTTTTCTCCTTTTCGCACGACTAACTAACCAGAAAAGTAACCCATTTAATTCATGAGAGAACGAACAACAGAGGCAACCAACCCTATTGAGCAGGAGTTCTTATCGGTCATCCGCGAATATGAACGGGTGATCTACAAGGTATGTTACTTATATACCAATCCTAACGCCCCGCTCAATGACCTCTATCAAGATGTAATACTCAACCTCTGGAAAGCCTATCCCAAGTTCAGAGGAGAATGCAAAATGTCCACATGGATTTACCGCATCGCTCTGAACACGTGTATCAGCTTTTTCCGCAAAGAAAAGAATGTACCGGAAATCGTCACCCTCACCCGCGAAGCGGACTGGATGATAGAAGAACATGACCCGATCCACGAAATGCTGAGGCAACTTTATCAAATGATCAATCAGCTGGGACAACTCGACAAATCAATTATCCTGCTTTATCTTGAAGACAAAAGTTACGAAGATATTGCGGAGATCACCGGACTGACGGTGACCAATGTGGCTACCAAACTGAGCCGTATCAAAGACAAACTAAAAAAAATGAAAAAGGAGTAATCATATATGGAACTGGAAGAACTGAAAAAATCATGGAATGCCCTGGATGAGCACTTAAAAGACAAGGAGCTGATCAAAGAGGAAGAACTTGGCAAACTGATAGGACATGCAGACAAAGGTATCCATGCCATTGCCCGGCTGAATATCAAACTCATCCTGATTTCTTTGCCGGTATTGGTCTTATTCCTGCTGGAAGTCCTGTTGCACGGCAGACTGAATCCGATCTATATCATTATCATTCTATCGTGGATTCCCGCACTCTACTGGGACATCACCACCACCCGTTTTCTACAACAGACGAAGGTGGACGAAATGCCTCTGATAGAGGTGATCAGTCGTGTCAACCGCATCCACCGATGGATGATTCGGGAACGTCTGATTGCTACTGCTTTCCTTCTTATACTGGCAGTACTCTCATTTATTTATTGGCAGATATGGCAATATGGAATAGCCATCATTCTGTTTTTTATCCTGCTTTGGGGAGCTGGGCTGGGGCTGATCTTGTGGATTTATCGCAAGAAATTCCTGAACCGTATTCAGGAAATCAAGAAGAACCTGGACGAACTTAAAATCATAGACAACTGACCAGTCAGATACTTCGCCTATTTCAACTAAAAATTTAATATCCGTGCTGTTATGTTGCAACGTCTATTTATATTTTTACTTATTTTCCTTATTCTACCGGACATTTATCTGTATCTCAGATTTATCGTTCATCTGACGGCAAAACGCTGGCTGAGAATCCTCTACTGGCTGCCTGCTTTCCTGTTATCCACAGGATTACTTTATCTGGTTTACTTCTCCAATAACGCCTTTGCCGAACGCCATACACAGGCTATTGGATGGTTTTCCATCTTTTTCTTCCTGTTTACGGCTCCTAAACTATTGCTGTCTCTCTGCACGATTATCGGGGTACCTTTCCACAAATGGCTACGGTGGCCCCGAACTCCCTTTATCTGTACCGGGCTGACATTAGCCGTGATTTCTATCGTAATGATCATCTACGGGTCTTTTATCGGACGCACGCAGTTTGACGTCAAAGAGGTAACTTATTCCTCGCCCAAGCTTCCATCGGCTTTCGATGGATACCGTATTGTCCAGTTATCAGATATTCACATCGGAAGTTGGCAGGGAAATACTTCCGCTATTCAGAAGTTAGTAAAACTGGTGAATGAGCAACAGGCCGATCTTATTGTCTTTACCGGAGATCTGGTTAATCATCGTGCAGTCGAACTAAATGATTTTCAAGATATACTGTCCGGACTGAAAGCCAAAGATGGAGTCTACTCCATTTTAGGAAATCATGATTACGGCCCTTATTTCCGCTGGAAAAGCCAGCAAGAGCAAGACGATAATCTGAATGATCTCCTGCAAAGACAAGCCGCTATGGGCTGGAAGTTATTGAATAATTCTCATACGATTCTGATTCAGGGCAGCGACAGTATCGCCCTTATTGGAGTTGAAAACGAAGGAGAACCGCCTTTCTCACAACATGGTGATCTGACTAAGGCAATGCAGGGAACCGAAGGAATGTTCCAGATACTTTTAAGCCATAACCCTACCCACTGGAGACGGGAAGTACTCCCACAAACAGACATCGATTTAATGCTGGCAGGGCATACCCACGCTATGCAGTTAAAATTCGGGAATCATTCTCCTTCCTCTTATATCTATCCCGAATGGAGCGGGATGTATCTGGAAGGGACACGTGGTTTGTACGTAAATGAAGGCATCGGCTATGTCGGACTTCCTTTTCGCTTCGGTGCATGGCCGGAAATAACGGTGCTTACCCTACGACGGTAAGCACGCTTTTTCCACTGATCTTCTTATGTACCTGCACCTGAACTGAAATACGTTCACTCATTTCTTGTACATGGGAAATGACGCCGATTTTCCGTCCCTGCATCTGTAGCTGCTCCAAAGCTTCCATGGCTGTTCTCAGGCTGTCAGCATCCAACGAACCGAATCCTTCGTCGATAAACAAAGATTCTACTTTCAGATTATTGCTCGAAAGCGAAGATAAGCCCAATGCAAGTGCCAGTGAAATCAAGAAAGATTCACCTCCCGAAAGCGAATATACCGTACGTATCTCGTCACACATATCGCAATCAATCACCTGAAGCGCCAGTGTATCGGGAACTTGCTGTAACTTATACCGTTTGGAAAGATAAGCCAGATGTTTGTTGGCATGAAGCAATAACAGATTTAAAGTATAACTTTGGGCTATGACTTTAAATTTAGCACCGTCGGCACTACCAATCAATTTATTCAATTTAGCCCAACGTACGGCAACTGCCTGTTTTTCGGTAAGTTCTTTGGTTATCTGCTCAAAGATTGTTTTATTCTTTGCCTGCTGCAACAGACGTGCCTCCGCAGTCGACAACGTACGTTCCGTATTAAGATTATCTTCCTGCTGTTTCGCTATAGCCTGAGGAAGCTGTTCCGGAAATTCAATACCTTTCTGTTGCTCCCGAAGTTCTTCAATGCCAACGGACAATTGTTTCATTTCTCCCTGCAGGCCGGAAAGATGGTTTTGTACTCCCTCCACTTGTTTACGAGCCTTTTCCAACGCCTCATTCAATTCTTTTTCTCTTCGGGCAACAGCAGCCTCAGCTTCGTCCGCACTCTTCCCTTTTAATAACAAAGAACGTTCCTGTCGGAGTGCATCCAACGCTTTAGCGATCACTTCGAATCTTTGTTGCTCATCAACAGCTGCTTTCTGTAAAATAGCCGACTGTTCTTTAGCGGCTGATACCTTTTGCGCAGCCAAACGACACTGTGAGACATTCTCACGCAGAGCATCACAGTGTGTCCGCAATTTCTTTATTTTCTCATCGTTCTGCTGCCATTCCGCATACAGATGCTGATAAGCTGAAATACGTTCCGCCAACTCATTTAACCGATTCTGTATATGTTCTTCCTCTCCAGCCGGCAATCCTTCTTGTTGTAAAACGGACAACTGTTCTTTTATCTGTACCTCAGTTGCCCTTTGATGGGTTAAATCTCGTTGCAGGACAATGCTGCGATTATTTATCTGCTGATAAGCAGACACTGCGGTATTATATTCCTGTTCCATATTCCGGTAAAGAGTATCCACTACCTCTTGTTCCCGATGATAAGGATGTGTCGTACTTCCACAAACCGGACAGGCCTCCCCTTCCTGCAACTGCTGACGCAATGCTTTCACATCCTTTCCTACCGCCATACGGGCATTTTCATAAAGCCGCTGCAAAGCTTTAACTACAGCATCCTGCTCTGCCAACTGCTGTGTACAAGCAGTCACTTCCTTTTCCAGTTTCTCTATATCCTGCTTCGACTTCGATTGTTCTTCAGTCAATTTCTTTATATTCTGCAAGCGCGTCAGTTCTTTTTGAATTTTACCCTGCTCATCTACCAAAGAAGGATAACCAAAAGAGTTTAACCGGCCAAGGCGTTCTTCATTCACCTTTGTCCATGTTTCCAATGTATCCTTTTCCTCATTAAGGATGACTTCAATCTGTTCCAGCTGCAGTGACTCCACATCCGTACGATTCAACAGACGACTCAAAGAATGATAGGAAATCCGTAACTGCTCTACCGCAGATGCAGATTTCTTATCCTGATCCACCACCTGCTGACGGGCAGCCTGCAAAATTTGTTGAGATTGTATATACCCCGCCTGCTGCGACTGTATTTGTACATCCAGCTGACGTGCCTTTTTCAAATCGGGCTGTATCGCTTCCCACTGTGCTTTAAAATGAACCAGCCCTTCTTCCTGAACAACCAAAGCATCCTGTAGATTCTTTTGTTTATTCAGTTCCTCCCGCTCTTCCTGCTGCTTTTTCATCCAAAGAGCTTCCTGCATTTTCAATGAACGAACCACATTCAATTGCGCATTCAGTTCTGCCAGCAATTTAATCCCTGCCGCACGTTTCTCAACCAACTGTTCTTTCTCATTTTGCAAGGTTAAAAGTTCTTCCTCCGGCAACAACTCAATCACACTCATCTTACTTTGAATCATCGTCACCTCTTCTTGTGCAGCCTTATTCCGGGCAAAAATCTCCTGAGAGATGCGGGAATAAACACCTGTTCCCGTCAACTTCTCCAGTAGTTCCGCTTTCGCCGCCCCTCTGGATTTCAGAAAAGTTGCAAAGTCGTTTTGTGCCAGCAATACGGTACGGGTAAATTGCTCATACGTCAAACCGACCAACTCTACCAACTGTGCCAGCAATTCTTTCTTCGTTCCCTGAAATTCTTTTTCCGTATCCAGGTCTTTCACCTCCAATACTTGGGGCTGCAAAGAACCACTCGCCTTATTCCTTGTCCGTCTGACCGACCACCGGGAACGATATCGATGTCCGTCCACTCCTTGAAAATCGACCTCCGCATATCCGTCACTCGTCCCCCGACGAAGCAGATTTCTCACATCTGACTGATTGATCTGGTTATCTCCCACATCTGCCAGATTGATACTCTCCACCGAAGCCGCAAAACGGGGAGCCTTATCATATAATGCCAGACACAGAGCATCCAACAAAGTCGACTTTCCCGCTCCTGTAGCACCGGAAATTGCAAATATACCAGCCGAAGATAACGGTTCCACCGTAAAATCTATTTCAACACTGCCTTCTATCGAAGTCAGATTCTTCAATCTTATTGCTATAATTTTCATTCTCCCTCCTCCTCTTCTTTACGAAATATATGCTTCCTGGAATAAATCAGTCAGGTCGGCAGGCATTTCCGCCTGATAAACCTTTTCGAATGCAGATTGCGCAATCTGCAACGGAGACATTTCCTGCAATCCCTTTTTCCAGCCATCAACCTCCTTTTCCACTCTTTCTTCCTGACGATAAGCAGAAACGATACGTGCCAGACGATATTTCGTACCAGCCAATGCCTCTTCTATTTCCTGACGAAGCATAGGTTCCGGTTCTTCAAGCAAAACCTTGACTTCCAGATAAGGAGCTTCTCCATCCACCTCCGGTAAGTCTCTTAATATTTCTATTATTTTTTCCGGTGAAGCAGCCTCTCCACCCGGCACACTGATAAGAGGTATGGATTGTGGACACTCTATCCTTCTGATATCAACCGCACAGCCTTCATCTAAAGTCACCATCACCACTCCGTGATGATAATGCTTCTCGGCAAAAGACATAGGAATCGGACTTCCGGCATATCTTACATTCTCCCTGCCGGATACCCGCTGTGCTTTATGGATATGTCCCAAAGCCGTATACGCTATCTTTTCCGAAAATGTATCGGGTGATACACATTCCAAACCACCAATCACTGTCCGTTCGCTATAATCCTTCTCGGCAATCTCTGATCCAGTAGCCTGTAAATGACCGACAGCAAGAATAGCCTGATTCGTTTCCCGGCGTGCCCACAACCTTTGCAAAAGTCGCGCATAAAGCTCGCGAACTCCTTCCATATATGGATTTCCTTCTGTCTCCACTACCGGATAATCTCCCTGCCGCAGAAAAGGAACAGCCATACAAAGTACTTCTGCTTCCCCTTCGCGATTCTTCAATTCTATTGTCAAATGATCATAGTCAATCTCTCCGCCCTCCAATTTGCGCACTACCCCTCTGACTTCCGTCCGCATCGCCTGCAACAAAGGCAGAGGAGCTTCCAAACGCGCCGCAGAGTCATGATTACCGGCAACAATCACAATTTGCAGTCTCGGATTCTCCGCAGTCACCCGATAAATAAACTCATAATATATGCGCTGAGACGCAGCAGAAGGATTGGAAACATCAAACACGTCTCCGGCTATAACCAATGCATCAATCTCGTTTTGTCGGATTTCTTCGGCCAGCCAATCAAGAAAAGCCTTATGTTCTTCCGCGCGGTCGTAACCAAAAAATGTCTGTCCTAAATGCCAATCGGCAGTATGTAGTATACGTATCATATCATTATCTGTCTATAACAGAAGACAAAAATAACATAATCGCAAAGATTATGTTGTATCCTACTGCTTTTTTTACCAATAATCATGTATATTTGCAGGATAAAAATCCAACCCTATGAAGATACTGTATTATATTTATCAGATTTGCATCGCTTTGCCTATTTTATTAGTGTTGACCATCCTCACGGCAATCGTCACTATTGTAGGTTCTCTCTTGGGAGGAGCCCACATCTGGGGATATTATCCGGGGAAGATTTGGTCACAATTAATTTGTCTGTTTCTATTGATTCCCGTGAAGATTGAGGGACGTGAAAAGTTGCATGACAAAACTTCCTATATTTTTGTACCTAACCATCAGGGGTCATTTGATATTTTCCTCATCTACGGCTTCATTGGAAGAAACTTTAAATGGATGATGAAAAAAAGTCTGCGTAAATTGCCATTCGTCGGAAAA
>OOAQ01001928.1_pt1 | contig 13340 bp, 12 predicted proteins | sample 1671051 | NCBI WGS metagenome assembly OOAQ01 (sample SAMN06348117, study PRJEB24527) | human gut metagenome | biome: human gut; feature: ankylosing spondylitis patient; material: feces | host: Homo sapiens | place: China | collected 2015-10
GCTTCTTGCCGCTGTCTTTGATCATCTGCTGGAACTCCGGGCGATTGTCCGTTTTTGCAGAGAATGCACGGTCAATGTAGTGCTTGATGACCGTAATGCCGTTCTTTTCCGCATAGGCCGTGCATTCCCGAATCTGCCCCTCGATAGATTCTTCGCGCTGGTTGTCGGAGGAGTAGCGAGCGTAGATTACGGCGGTCATAGACTCACTTCCTTTTTAACGGGTAAACTTAATATTTCATTGCACGTCCATAATTATTGAGTTTCATAATCTTTTAGACGTTCAAGATCCTGATAATATTGTTTGATTGATAAATTCATACATTGCCTTCTGTTCATTTCCGTTCTCTGTAAAAAGTGTTGACTTCCATAAAAAAGCGAAAAATCGTGTATGCCGGATATAATATTTGAACAGAGTTGGCTCCACTCTCGGAGCTCTTCCGGGGGAAAGTCCAAATCGCCTTCTTTACAATACAGTTCATTAATTCTAGATAGGACATCTGCTACAAGATTCACAAACTCCTCTTCGGTTCGCTCGTTATTGAGAACTTCATTGTATTGTGCGATAACATATTCGGCCAATGTAATCATTTCTGATAGAATTGATTTTGTTTCTTGTATGATTTCTTCTGCATTCGCAGTATGTTCGGCAGTGTATTCTTTTAATGATTGATAATAAGAATGAATATTGAAATAAATTCCATTTATTACAGCCTCTGATTCTTTTCTTATACGATACCACCATTTTTTATCTTGCGTATCATCCGCCCAAGTAGTGTCACAAATATAGTTTCCCGATACTATGTCTGAATAGTCAAGTCCAAAATAAGCAAAAATCAAGTTGGCTGGCTTATTTTTCCACTTCGATTCTTGTGCTTTGCTATTGAAAATGTTTAATAACTTTATCCTTTCAACAATTTGAAGGTTTATCAAGGACACTTGCTCGAATGATACTGGCTTTTTAAGAATCACTTTAACTGCATAACGTTTTGCAATCCCATTATGAAGCGGCTCGACTGAGCAAATACAATAATCCCCATCATCATAAAAGAACTTTTTCGGAAGATACGGCTTGTAATCCTTAACATCAAAAAAACAGTGCCGCCTATATTAGCTCTATAAATCGGGAATTGCACGCAATTTGGATTGTTTTTGTTCCATGTTTCTAAAAGTAAGAACAACAATTTGTGTATATCATTCAAATTTTTCTTTCCGTTTCGGATTGTGCACTTACTTGTTATTGCATCGTATAAAAAATCAGTAAACAAGCTGATCGATTTATTTGGGTAAAGTCGAGAAACCTGGCTTGCATTACTAGAAGCAAAAACTGCATACCCTTTTCCTGCAAAATCGCGTACTGTCGATTCCATATCAAAAACAGCAGACCCATCAACTTGAAAGTTCCCCGCAAAACAGCAATCGAGAAAGATCACTTTATTTCGTGCAGAAATTGCATCTAAAAAAGAAATTATATCTTGTGTACATATTAATCTATCACTTAATACCAAGTAATGTTTTTCACTCAATGTTGTCCCATGTCCTGAAAAATAGAATAGTAAAGTATCGTCATCTTGTACAATCCTTTCAATCCCTTTTAATGCTGTGATTAAGTCGTTTGCTGTAACTGTGTTTGTTAATCCGCAAACTATCATATCTTTTTCCGCAACTTCTAGGCCGTAAATAAAGGCATCTTGCATTGCAATAATATCGTTTTTACAAAAGAAGAGGTTATCCGCTCCATCAATAAAGTATTCGCTTACGCCAACGATTAGAGCTTTTGTAGTTCCCATGAGTGCACTTCCTTTTTAACGGACAGCCGAATAACTCTTTGCGTACTTGTAAATTTGCCGGGCGCAGTCAAGGCTCATTTTGCTGGAATCGTTGTGCTTGAGCCACGCATTCACGTTGCCGGGATTCAGTTTCAGGTCTGCATAAATACGATAATTCGTCAGATGTTTCTTTTGCTGAATCTCTACCACTCTGCGGTGAATCAGTTCTTTTGTATCATTGTCGGCAAGAGCAGCATCCCGGATGGAGCAATAACTGCGCCAGACTTTCAGATAGCCCTCCGACAGCTCTGCCGACTGGTTCTGTAAAAGCGCAAGTACCTGCTCCCTCGAATAGCGATTTGAAAGTCGTTCATACTCTGCAAGACACACAGGGTCTTTTGCATAGTGGAGCAGCAGATTTACTTTATCAAACACCAGTGCATAGAGGTACAGCGGCTCTTTCAGCCGTGGATTTTCATGTAAGCAGTTCGCCAGCTTGTGAATGCTGGCAGTCTGAACACCGGAAAGTTCTGTCACATACTGCTTCAAAAAGCCTTCAAATGTCAGCTTTCGCATGGTCTCCACCTCTCCACATACTCCTGATAACGGATATAAAAATCTCGATACCGCCAGTCGTTCAAAATGCTGGCTCTCAGCTCATCCTCATCGGTTGCAAGATGCTCCAGCAAATCCCAATCCAGCGAGTTTCGTACTGCTTCACTCTCCACGTCTGCCTTGTCGGTGTCACGGAAAGAGCAGAGCTTTGCAATCACCAAATCTTCCAGACTAGGTGTGTAGAACTGCACCTTTGTGCCGCCAAAAGGCAATGGCTGAAGCCGATCTTGGAAATTGTATGGAAAATTGTCGATATAGGCTTCCACATCGGTGTTGATGTCGTATTTGCCGAGTAGTCCGTACAGTTCTTTCGGAACGCTCAAGGCATCAATGTCATGAGTAGCGCGGGTCAGCTTGCCCAGCAGAATGAACGCACTCCCGCCTACGATCACCATCTGATAGCGGTCGTCGTTGTCGATCAGCAGGTCAGCATCTTCGTCCAAGCGTTCCAGACGCTTGCGGAGATCGTCTAAAATCATCTTTCCCATAAAGCAACTTTTCACATTTTCAATAATAGTATTTGTCTAAGATTATTTTAAGGGATAGACTGTGTGTTGTCAAGAGGAAATCAACGATATTTCTCGAATTTTACGTCGTCATATTATCTGTCCACATCTCACACTGGCTGATAACCGTGCTGATTGCTGTGTCGTAATCCTCCGGGGGATATTTATACTTTTTCAGAAGATGTTTAACCATCTTCCGCATACTGGCACGAGCAGTTTCTTTTTTCTGCCAGTCTATCGTCCGATTTTTACGCAGCATCTCGGTTAGTTCTCTGGTAAGGTCGATCAGTTCGTTGTTCTGGTAAAAATCTTTGATGTTCTCCGGCTTGGTCAGAGCATCGTAAAACGCCAGCTCTTCCTGCGTCAGCCCCAGTTTCTCACCATTATTGTACAACTCTGTGATTTCCTGTGCCGTTTTCAGAAGTTCCTTGATAACCTCTTCGTTCGTAATCAGTCCATTGTAATAGGAATTCATCAGCTGCGCGATTTTCTCCGAGAACTTCTGCGACTGCACAACATTTGTCCGTTTATACAGTGAAACTTGCTCTGCCATAAGTTTTTTCAAAATTTCTACGGCAATATTCTTCTCTTTCATTTTTGAAATTTCATCCAACACCGCCGGGTCAAACAGGCTGATATTTTCATCTGCCTTCTTACTGTCAAACAAACTGATAACACCTTGACTCTGGATACTTGCTTTCAGCAGTTCATTGATTTGAGCATTGATTTCTTTCAAAGAAAGTGTCTTGCCGCCACTCCCACCATAGGTGATCTTCACCACCGTAGAACGGACTGCTTCCATATAGGCCGCTTCATGTCGCTCCCGCTCCGTGGTCATGCTGGAACACAGCGAATGCGACTGTTTCAGCAACAGAGCTTCTCGCAGGAACAGATCTTTGCGCTTGGGTGCTTTTGCGTCCAGAACAAAGTTTACGCCGCCAGTGACCAGCTTTGCCATCATCAACGGAGAACCACCAATAAACCCGCTGAAATCAAAGCCGTGCAACAAATCTTTGCACACCTGAAGCTTTTCCTGAAACTTTGGATAAGCAACTTTGGCAATGTCCATATCGCCATATCGGGACTGGTCACGCTTGGTATACTCCTTCATAGCGGCTTTGAGGGCAGATGCAATGCCAACGTAATCTACAATCAAGCCACCCTCTTTGTCCTTGAACACGCGGTTCACACGAGCAATCGCCTGCATCAGATTATAACCGTGCATCGGCTTGTAGATGTACATTGTCGCCAGCGAGGGAACATCAAAACCGGTCAGCCACATATCCACCACGATAGCAATCTTCATTGGATCATCGTTATCTTTGAACTTTCGCGCCAGTTCCTCCTTGTGCGATTTTGTCCCAATAATCGCTTTCCAGTCCTCCGGGTCGTTGTTACCGCTGGTCATGACCACACCGATTTTCTCTTTCCATGTCGGGCGCAGCTCCAGAAGTTTTCGATAAATCTTCATCGCAATCGGGCGCGAATACGCCACGATCATCGCCTTGCCCGTCAAAAGATTAGCGCGGTACTTTTCGTAATGGTTGACAATATCTTCGCACAGCGATTGAATGGTAGAGTCTGCCCCCAGCACACTCTCCATCTGCCCCAACATCTTTTTGCTTTTTTCAATCGTTGCAGCGTCCGATTGCTGTTCCAGCGCATCGTAGGTCGCATCAATCAAGGCCAGCGTATTTTGGTCAAGGTGGAGTTTGATAACTCGGCTCTCATAGTAAACCGGACGCGTTGCACCATCTTCCACCGCCTGTGTCATATCATAAATATCGATATAATCACCAAAAACTTCACGCGTATTTCTATCTTTTGCCGAAATAGGTGTTCCTGTAAAGCCTATGTAAGTTGCATTCGGCAGGGCATCATGAATGATACGGGCATTGCCAATGACCGTATGTGCTTCTTTTTCACCCTGTTCATTTTCTTTGATGACAATTTTTTCATCAAAACCATACTGTCCACGGTGGGCTTCATCCGCCATTACCACAATATTTCTACGTTCGGACAGTGGCTTCTCGCCACGCTCAAACTTGAACATCGTGGTGAAGATAATGCCGTTTGCTTTTCGACCATCCAGCAGCTTGCTTAGATTTTCCTTGCTGGTTGCCTGTACAGGTGTCTGACGCAGGAAAGGTGCGCACTTGGCAAACTGCGTGTAAAGCTGGTCATCAAGATCAATGCGATCGGTCATTACAACAATGGTCGGGCTATCCAGAGCCTCTTGCAGCAAATGCGCATAAAACACCATCGACAGCGATTTTCCGCTGCCTTGCGTGTGCCAGAACACACCGCCCTTACCGTCCGTTTTAGTGGCAATTTTAGCTTTTTCAATTGCTTTCCGCACCGCGAAATACTGATGATACCCCGCCAGAATCTTGAACTGCTTCTGTCCATCGCCAGAGAACAGAATAAAGTTTTTTAGGATGTCCAGCAGCCGCTCTTTCTGGAACATTCCCTCATAGAAGGTGTCAAACTGCGCATAGGCGGTGTTTTCGTAATCGCCATCCTTTGTTTTCCACTCCATGAAACGGTCAAGCCCGGAAGTAATCGTACCTGCTTTGTTGGTAGACAGGTCGCTGATCACGCAGATGGCGTTATAATAGAACATGGAGGGAATGTCCTGCATATAGTTCCGAATCTGATTGTAGGCGTTTTCTGCGCCCACTTCATCCTTGGAAGGGCTTTTCAGCTCCATCAAGACCAGCGGCATTCCGTTGATAAACAGGATGATATCCGGGCGGCGATTATTTCCGTTTTCCACGAAGGTATACTGGTTTACTACATAGAAATCATTTTTGTCTGCATCTATGTAATCAATCAGCTTTACTACCGAAGACCGTTCTTCACCCTTGACTGCGTATTTGACCGTGATGCCATTTTGCAGATAATCCATAAAAACAATGTTTTTCTGCAACAGGCTTCCGGCATCAAAATCATTCAGTTTCAGAATCGCTTCGTCAATCGCCATCACCGGGAGATTCCGGTTCAGCCGCACCAGACAATCCCGCAAAACATCATCCAGCAACGGGCGGCTGTAATCCGTCCGGTTCATATCGGGAGCATAGATATGGGTGTAGTCCATATTCTCAAACAATTCGATTATGGCTTGTTCAAAGGTGTCTTCATTGAAAAGCATATTCTTTCTCCACCAATAAATCAATCTTGATTTTTTTCGAGCTCTTTTGTGATGGCATCAACTATATCGTCAATGATTGACTTTGACACAGTTTTTGCCATAGGGCGTTCCATCGATGAATATTTCTGTAAGGCATCTGCTAAGGCTTTTCGTGCCTTACTCTGCCCGATTTCTTTGTTGTACCAATCAGGAATTAAGCTTTCCTGAACTGCAACATAGCATTCATCAAAAAGAATCGGATTGATTTTCTCTTTCAAAATGTCTCTAACGATTTGACTATATTCGACATGTAGTGTTTTCTCCAGTGTTGCAGTATCACCATTCATTGAAGCCACATCAAACATTTCAAATGGCTCATCTTGTAGGGATGGCATGTTTACATGTACATCTTTTATATACGCCATTTGGTGTTCCAATTCAGGGAACAGGCTTCCTTCGTTTATATTGTAAAAATCCAACTCCCTTAGAATGTGCTCTTTTGATTCTGCCGGGATTCTAAAGCTGAATTCATCAAATTCGTCTCGAACATTTTTATAGGCTCTTTTTATAATGTATTCTCCAGCCCCCTCTCCTGCGATCTGAATATTATATTGTCCGCAGATCAAGAATGAGCCATTTTGCCTTATCAAACGTTCGTTATTAAGATTTGATAAAACAAAATAGTTGTTCTGAATGATTTCAATGATACTCTTATATCCATTTTTTATACAATTGACCGCATCAGCTTTTGAATAGATGCCTTCCTTCTGAAGCTTGTCGAGTAACGTTTCCAACTTGAAGTTTCCTGTTATCTTTTCTGTTGCCAAATAGGACAGAACCTTAATCTCATCATCGTCATACGATTTTCCATACTCCTGCTTAAAATAAACGCATCCGTCTGTTGGCGGCAACAACACAGCCTTCCCATCTGAAATCGATATATCTTGATTGGTCTGGCACGCAAAAAACAGAGCAACCAATGGATTTTCTGTAACATCCAATAGTCTTGTTGGCAGTCCATAATGCTGCAACTTTGCAAGCTTTTCAAACGCCGTCATCGTATCGCCAAAGTCTCTTGGGTTCCGTATGTACGCAGCACGAATCATATCATACTCGTGCGCCAACATTCCGTTACGAAATATTCCCGGCATAACATTCCAATCATAGCTGGCTTGTCCTCGAAAGAAATAATGCTTCGCGCTCTCTTCGAGTTCGACATTAGCTATTTCATTCTTTATCAGCGAAATTCCGTCCAAATAGTCATTCAGATCCCAGATAACCCAACTGTCATGGCTACTGGTTCGTGTTTTGTCAGAATTATCCATGTTATTCCTTCATTTCTTTTATAAACGATAATTTACAACAGCAAGCGCAAGCGCTTTTCAAGTCTTGGTTTCTCAATTACGAGCCATGGGATGGTACGACACCAAATTCTTGGCTTCATGGTAAATTGGGAGACTACGCTAATATTAAGCGTGGAGGTTCACCCAGACCAATACAGGAATACTTGTCTGACTCAGGTTTACGATGGCTTAAGATTTCAGATGTAACGGGCCTACAAACACCATTTATTATTGACATCAAGGATCATATAATCGAGGAGGGATTAAAGAAAACAGTTTTTCTTAAAGCCGGTTCACTTGTGCTTTCCAACAGTGCGACACCGGGCATTCCCAAAATACTTGATGTTGATAGCTGTATTCATGACGGATGGCTTTACTTCTCTGAATCAAGATTTTCCAATGAATATCTCTATTTATATTTTATGTATATTCGTCAGCAGCTGGTTAACCTGAGTAATGGTAGCGTTTTTAACAATCTAAAGACGGATATTCTCAAAGGCTATCCAACTATATTACCTGATGAAGAAACACTACAACGCTTCGATGGAATTATAAAGCCAATGTTTCTACAAATGCAGAATCTTACTCGTGAATCGCACGACCTGATGGATTTACGAGATACCATCCTGCCCCGTTTGATGTCGGGTGAACTCGATGTCTCCGGCATCTAATTTTAAGCCACTAAATTATCGTTTATCTCGTGATTCAGTTTTATTTTGTTTTGAATAGAATCAAGAATTCCAACGACTTTTCTTTGCTCATCGAGTGAAGGCAAGTCAATTTCTAATTGCTCAATCATACCTTTCGTCAGCGCATTTCGTGTTGCGCCTGCTGATGCAAGTTGCAACAGATGGCTTTTACGCCATTGCAAATAGTACAGCAGATAGCTATTTACCGCCTTGCTTTCATCAACACGAATGATTGCAACATGCTGGTTCACTCGTCCCGGCAAGTAATCATCGTCCATTAAACATGCGCGAGCAACAGAGTCGCCTGTAATGTTGAGAAGAACATCTCCGGATTGAAGTTCAACATTTCTCAACTTATCTGCCTGCTCATCATTGATGTATGCTAGCCCATCACTAGAAAAAGAAAAATCCAGAACATTTTGGCTCCTTACAAGAGCAATGCCTTCTGCTCGATAGGCCTCTTTTCCACCTCGTGGCGTTGCACCGCTTCCGATTTTTTGACATATATCAGCCAATTTTACAACTGCCATCTTTCCACCTCATCCAATAAATTTCCTATGTGCCAATTTCACATTTTGTTGTTTTACCATTGCATAGTGCATCGTTGTGTCAATTTTCTGATGCCCTAAAAGCTGCTGCACCTGTTCAATCGGCATTCCCTTGTCGATTGCCGATGTTGCCAAAGTCCGTCGGAATTTATGAGGGTGCACCTTATTAAGATTCAATCTCCGTCCCAATTCTCGCAGCATGGTTTCCACGCCGCCGATCATCAATCGTTCATGTGGGGCTTTTAATGTTACAAAGAGTGCCGGGTTGCTATCGGCTCGTTCATTCAGATAATTCTGCAAGTGAATTTTTGTCCGTGCATCGAAGTAAACCAACCGTTCCTTATTACCTTTGCCAAAGACCACGCATTCACGCTCGTTGAAATTGATATCCTCCCGGTTAAGTGTCACCATTTCACCAACACGCATTCCCGATGAAGCCAGCAAATCAATGATTGCCAAATCCCGTACCGTCGAGCAGTGATCACGCATCAGTTCCAGCGCTTCGTCCGTATATGTTTCCTTGATAATTTTTGCTGTTTTCACCTTGTGAATCCTTCGGACAGGGCTTTTCACAATGAAGTCCTCATCTTCCAGCCATGAGAAAAAGCTGGAAAGGATGCGCCGGATATTATCAATCGTCACCTTGCTTGACCTTCGCTGCGTCTGATAGTCGGTCAGATACTTTCGTAAATCATCCGTTGTGATTTGCTGCGGCAGTTTTCCGACACCATTCAGCATTGCTTCGATGGTTTTAGAATAGTATGTCAGCGTTTTTTCCGAGCATCCCTCGATTCGTTTTGCGGTGATAAATGCTTTTACTGCGTTCTGTTCTTCAACTTTTGAAAGTTCTTCGCTCTTTTCAAGAATCAGCCCTTGAAACGATGTTTCCAGCACCATTTTCAGGTACAAGAGCTGTTCATTGTTGAGATACGGCAGCATTTTTCGCTGTATCTCGTTGATAATCTGATTTTTCATCGCCGTATCTCCTTATTACGATTTCAGAGAACAACGGCAGTGGCAGTTTCTCCGTAAAACCTCGCCACTGTGAGGCTTAGATTAGATCAACCCTTTTTAGCTCTGTTTTCAGCTTGCCAAATAGCTTTTTTAGCCTCACTTGGCCGTAAATCCCAGTATTTTTGCAAAAGAAAAACGCTCTGTTCTCTAGGAATATTTGCTTCCACCAATGCAGAAGCGCCTCTCATTACAGAACGAATTTGCTCTGTCTGAATAATTTCAGCTTCTCTTGCATCCCGTGCCTGCCTGTTACGTGCTTGAAAGTCAAGAATAAAATTTGCCACCTTTTCTTTCATGTCATCTTTCACTATATACACCCTTTCTTTTGATAGAAGCAAATAAACGATAATTTAGCAGCTTAAATTTTGATGCTGGAAACATCTAATTCACCAGACATGAGTTTTGGAAGAAGTTCATCTCTGAGTTCAGCCAATCTATGGGCTTCAATCCTATTTGAAATTATTAAGTCAAATATAGGGTTCATAATAGAACGAATATTTTGATATGCTATATCTGAAGGAATAAGAACTTCTGCTTTTGCGAGTTCTTCACGCTTGATATGTCCCATAGTTGTTGCTTTATCGGCAGCAATGGCAATAAATCGGTCAAGGTGGTGCGCAGTCCACAAATAATAGAACCACTTATCGTAGACCTTAGAGGTAACCTTGAAGAGATGCTGATTCAACCCGCAGGTTCCCCCACACCAGATATCCACAAGCAAGCTACCCGACCAAGAGAATACAACATCACCGTCTTTGATGATGTACTCAGATTTGATACCGGGAGAACAAAGTTCACTATCAGCATCGCAGAAGCCCTGTCGAAGCTCTTTAATCTTCAATACAGGAAGCCCTGTTTCACGCTCATCTGGGCGAAACTTCTGCATTGCAAGGCCATTTAGATAGCTGGCAATATCCAAAAGACTACCCTTTTCCCACCCAGTTGGAATTGTGTCAATATTGATAAAGTAATTAGAGAAAATTGCTTTAGCTTGGGCATATAAATTATCGTTTACCCTTTCATTCAAAGTAATCTTATCATCAAGTTCAGCTAGAAAACGACCAATCTTCTCCTGTTCTGGCAGCTTTGGAACAGTTAATTCGAGATTTTCAAGGACAAGTTGCTGAACTCTTTGCCTTCCAGAAGAGCCAACCATTGACTTAATCGCAACATTTCTAAATTCCGGGCTTGTTGCAAGATAGTATACAAATTGTGAGTCACTCACACCCGGTTTGGCTCGAAGAACAATAAATTCAGTAGAACCAAATGCGATTTCGTTTTCTTTCAAGCAATCAACGAATGCTGTTTTCCCATTTTCCAAACAGGGGGTAATTCTCGCCATTATAGTATCGCCATTTGCAAACTTTGTTCCACCCGAAAACTCTGCCTGCTCAACACTCGGAACGACTTTCGTAAATGGTCGTAGCTTATCCATAGATATTTTGGTTGCGACTGTTCCCTTTTTAATGCTCAATCGAGGATTGAAGTCCATGAAATCAGCCGCCCGAACAGTTTGCCACTCAGATTTCATATCCAATCGCCCCCAGCTTCTCCTTGATTTCCGCTTCTAATTTGTGCGACTGTACGAACAAATCCGACAGTTCCGAAGTCAGGCGTGCCATTTTTTCCTCAAAGGGTTCGCCATCGTCCTGCTGTTCCTCGATGCCAACGTAACGCCCCGGTGTCAGAATGTAATCCTGCTTTGCAATTTCTTCTGTGGTGGCAACAGCACAGAAGCCTTTGATATTTTCCAATGTGCCCGAAACATAAGCGTCGTAGGTGTCGGCAATCTTTTTAATGTCATTTTTTAATGTGCCATCTTCATTTTTGTATTCTTCTTTTGTTCCATCCGTTAGTTCCCGCAGCTTGCGGCTTACCATAACGCCCATCTTTCGAGCGTCAATGAAAAGCGTTTTGCCGGGCTGCTTTTTGCGTTTGGAGATAAACCAGAGCGAAACCGGAATCTGCGTCGTATAAAACAGCTGTGTCGGCATGGCAATGATGCAGTCCACAAGGTCAGCATTCACAATATTCTTGCGGATGTCACCTTCACCGCCAGACTGAGAGGAAAGAGAACCATTTGCAAGCACCATACCCATGCGGCCACCCGGCGCAAGATGATAAATCATGTGCTGAAGCCATGCAAAGTTTGCGTTGCTTGCAGGCGGCATACCATATTGCCAACGCACATCATCTTTGAGCTGCTCTGCGCCCCAGTTGGACAGGTTGAACGGCGGATTTGCCATGATATAATCTGCGCGCATGGTGGGGTGCTGGTCGTCGAGGAAGGTGTCAGCCGCATACTTGCCGAGGTCAGGTTCGATTCCACGGATGGCAAGGTTCATCTGCGCCATCTTCCACGTTGTAGGGTTAGAATCCTGACCGTAAATCGAAATATCGTTGATGTTGCCGCTGTGGTTCTCTACAAATTTTGCAGACTGAACAAACATACCACCACTGCCGCAGCAAGGGTCGTACACTCGTCCCTTAAACGGTTGCAGCACTTCCACCAGCGTCCGCACAACACAGGACGGCGTAAAGAACTCGCCGCCACGCTTGCCTTCCTGTTCTGCAAACATGGACAGACAGTATTCATAAGTGCGCCCCAGAATGTCCTTTTCGCTGCCGTGTTCAATCATTTTGATGTTCGTAAACAGGTCAACAACTTCGCCCAACCGACGTTTATCTAGTTCCGGACGCGCAAAATTTTTCGGCAGAATATCTTTTAGGCGCGCGTTTTCTTTTTCGATAGCACGCATTGCATCATCGATTACCTGACCGATTTCGGGGGCATGTGCCTTTGCAGAAACATCGCTCCAACGCGCACCAGCAGGCACAAAGAAGATTCCTTCCGATGTGTACTCGTCACGATCTTCCTCAAAGCCATCACCGTCTGCAACCAGCTGATTATACTTATCTTCAAAACGATCCGAAATATATTTCAAGAAAATAAGGCCAAGGACGACACCCTTATACTCTGAAGCATCCATATTGCCCCGAAGTACGCAGGCAGCATTCCAAATCTGCTTTTCAAATCCAATGTCGGCGGTGTTTTTCTCTGACATGGTTCAATACCTCCGTTTTAGCTCAACAAATTCTGCTTTGAGTATAGCACAGATGTGCTGATTTTCCAATTTGTGTGCACAAATTCTTTGTAAGATGGTTCAATTTCCGGCCGATAAGTCCTACTACCACAACTTTATCGCAATAAATTTCACAAAACCATCTTGACGCACCCTGCAAACTATGATATTCTCTGTCACAAATCCCACCGATTTTGTGGATTGGTTTGAAACCATCCACAAGATGTGGTCGTGTTCATTTTGAACACAGCCACAGAAAGTGGTTGGTTATCACCGTGAGACCCACCACTTCAGTGAGGGAAAGTCCGCAAAAGAATTTACCGCCCCGCAACACACCCGATTCATTTTGCCGCCGATTCCCCCGACAAAATCCATCGCTATGCTGCATGGGCGGTATTTTTCTTTTACGGGAAACGCACCTTGATAATTTCATGAGCCGACCGAACGTGATACCGACTTTTCGTCAACGCCGCTGCACAAACAGGGGCAGGAACTTCGTTCGGAGCAAACGGCGATTCCCATTACATGAGCAGCACAGCCTCTACTTATTTTTTGCACCTTAACAATTCGGAAACAATTACCCGGAAACGGTTTTGAGCGCAGCGGTAGAGGGCAAGAACCGTCCCGTGGCCACAAATTTTCAATT
>OOAQ01001936.1_pt1 | contig 13309 bp, 11 predicted proteins | sample 1671051 | NCBI WGS metagenome assembly OOAQ01 (sample SAMN06348117, study PRJEB24527) | human gut metagenome | biome: human gut; feature: ankylosing spondylitis patient; material: feces | host: Homo sapiens | place: China | collected 2015-10
ATATTTTAAGATATAATATTAATATACAGACCATTCCAGACTTTTTCTGACTTTATAGATCACATCAATGAAAGGAAAACCGCCGACATGCTCAACGAAAAAGTGACCGTTACAATATGCGGAAAAGCGTATAATCTCCGCACGGACAATGCTTCCTCCCTGATACGCCAGGGTGAGGAGGCCGACCGCCGCATCACCGAATACTGCCGTGAAATGTCGCTCTCAAAGGATGACGCATGCGTTTTCACCGTGCTGGATCTCCTGGGGGATCTCGACTCCGCGAACGCCCAGCGGGATTCCTACGCCAAGAAGAACGCCGCGCTGGTCAGCACCGCGGAGAAGGGCGCGAAGGCTCTTGAGGAAAACAAGCTGCTTGCCTCCGAAAACGAGCTGCTCGCAAAGGACAGCGCCGCCCTCGCGGAGCTACGCCGGGAACACACCGAGCTTGAAGGCAAAAACGCCCAGCTCACCGAAACGCTCAGCGAAGCCAACGAGCGCGCCGCGCAGAACGCCAGCGCAAAGGCGGAGCTTGAAAAGTCCCAGCAGACCGTGAAGTCCCTCGAGGAGAAAAACGCGCAGCTCACCGGCTCGCTGAAGTCCGCCGAGGAGAAGTCCGAAGCGCAGAAGAAGGACATCGCGGAACTTGAGCGACAGAACTCCGACCTGAAAAAGCAGGCGGCGAAGCTGGTGACAGTCACCGATGAGAACAAGAAGCTCACTGAAAGGCTGGACAAGGCTGCGAACACCGAGGAAGCGCTCCGCCGCAGCGAAGATCGCGTGTCCTACCTTGAGAAGGAATGCGGAAAACTCGACGCGGCAAACGCGGAGCTTAACACGCTGAAAAAGTCCCTCGCAGACGAGCAGGGCAAGACCTCCGGTCTGGAGAAGAAACTTGCCGCCGCCGAAAAGAGCGCCGCAGAGCTTTCCGAAGCGAAGCAGTCCCTCGCCGCTGAAAAGGGCAGGAATTCCGACCTGGAGAAAAAACTCGCCGCCGCCGAAAAGGGCTCCGAGGAGCTTTCCGGCGTGAAGATGGCTCTTGAAGCCGAACAGGGCAAAACCGCCGACCTTGAGCGCCGCCTGGACGCCTCCCGCAAGGCGGCAGACGACGCGCAGAACAGCGTATCCGTGCTTGAAAAGGACATCGCCGCGCTCAAGTCCGAAAACGAGGAGCTTTCCGCGCTGCGCGAAAAGGCGGGAATGTACGAGGAGCTCACCGTGAAATTCTCGCAGATCGAAAGCGAGAACGCGGCTCTCAGGGCGGGCGCAGGCTCCGACGCCTCCGAAGGCGCCGCCCCCGCGCAGATGGAGGAGCTGAAGAAACAGCTCTCCGACGCGCTCGCCGAGGTCAAGGAGCTGAGAAAGATAAACGCTTCCCTTAACCGGCAGCTTAACGAAATGCTTGAGGACGGTCAGCTTACATTATGAGTGAAATTCTTGCACCCCTCGGGGGGCTTTCAGATCTGCCCGCGGCGCTGAACACCGGCGCCGACGCGGTATATCTTGGTTTATCGGAATTTTCGGCACGCAAAAATGCCGAAAATTTTTCTGTTGAGGAGCTTAAAACAGCCTGCACCGAATGCCACAAGCGCGGGGTGAAAGTCTACGCCGCGCTGAACACGCTGGTGTACGACAGCGAGGCCGAAAAATTCGCGGAGTGCGTGAAAAGCGCTGCGGAATGCGGCGTGGACGGACTTATAATCCAGGATCTCGGCGCGGCTGAAATAGCGAAGCGGGTCTGCCCGAAGCTTCCGCGCCATGCATCCACGCAGATGACGCTGAACAGCGCCGCCGGAGTCAACGCGGCTCAGCAGCTCGGATTCTGCCGGGCGGTCATCGGGCGGGAGCTGTCCTTCGAACAGATAAAGCGCATCGCCGAAAACACCGGCATTGAACTCGAGGTTTTCGTGCACGGCGCGCTGTGCGTCTGTATCAGCGGACAGTGCTACATGAGCAGCATTTTCGGCGGGAGGAGCGGCAGCAGAGGTCTCTGCGCGCAGCCCTGCCGACTGGATTTCACCTGCGGGGACAGGCACAGCGTGATTTCCCTGAAGGACAGCTCGCTCGTTCCGCACCTGCGGGAGCTTGACGACATCGGTATCGCCTCGCTGAAAATCGAGGGCAGAATGAAGCGCCCGGAGTACATCGCCTGCGCCGCCGACGCCTGCCGGAAGTCCATGGACGGCGGCAAATACGACTTTGAGCGGCTCTCCGGGATATTCTCAAGGGGCGGTCTGACCGACGGATATTTCACCGGCTCCATGAAGGACATGCAGGGAACCCGCAGCCGCGAGGACGTCGAGAACTCCGCGAAAGCGCTCAACGGCATAAAGGCGCTCTACAAGGCGGAATTCCCGCGTATACGCGCGGATATCCGCACGATTCTGAAACCCGGGGAGCCTGCGTTCGCGGCCGCTTCCTGCGGCGATATTTCAGCGGCTGTACAGGGCGAGATTCCGCAGCCCGCGCTGAATGCTCCGCTGACCTCCGAGGGCGTTTGCAGCCGCATGTCGAAGCTCGGCGGAACGCAGTTCTACGCCGGGGAAGTCACCGCCGAGGTCGGCGAGGGGCTGAACCTCCCGGCGTCCGCGCTGAACTCCCTGCGCAGGGAGCTTGTGGAGCAGCTTTCAGCCGCAGTCCTCGCGAAGAACACCCCGGACTACAGCCTGCGTGAACTCACCCCGCCGCTTTTCGGGGAACACCCGGCGGCTCCGCTGAAATGGCGCTGCGAGGTGTATTCCGCAGATCAGCTAAGGCAGGTCCTGGAGCTTCCGTTTGAGCTGATATACGCCCCCATGCGGCTTCTTGGTCTCTCCACGCCGGACAAGGACAGGATCGCGGTCATACCGCCGTTCGTGCTTTCCGACTGCGAGGACGAAGTTCGCGAAAGGCTCAGGGAACTCCGCGCGGCAGGCTTCACAAGGGGCATGGCGCAGACCCTCGGACACGCGCTGCTCCTCCGTGAGGAGGGGTTCATACTCCACGGCGGACACCGCATGAACATCATCAACAGCTACGCCGCGGGGGTGTGCGGAGACTTCGGCTTCGAGGATATCACGCTTTCTTTCGAGGGCACTGCGGCTCAGCTCGCAGAGATACGCTCCCCGATACCACGCGGGGTCGTGGCATACGGAAGGCTCCCGCTGATGATAATGCGGCGATGTCCGGTCAGCGGCGGGAAGCCCTGCGGAAGGGTGCGCCTGTTCGACGACGGCGGAACTCCCTGCGGCGAGTGCATAGCCGACCGCCGGGGCAATAAAATGCCGGTGCTCTGCGGCGGGAACAGCGTCGAGATACTAAACCCCGACCTGCTCATAATGAGCGACCGCAGCTCCGCCCTGGAGCCGTTCGATTTCGCGGTGCTGAAATTCACCGACGAAAAGGAGCTGAAGCCCATTCTCGATATGTACCAGAATAACGGGAAGCCCTCCGGGCCGCTTACCCGCGGTCTGTACTTCCGGGGCGCCGAGTAATTCCGCTCCGGCTGAGGGACTTTATCCCAGGCGGGCAGGCGGTTTTGTCTGCCCGCCTGTTTTGCGGGAGCCGCGCTGAATTACACAATGAAGGGAGCCTGAACATGCAGTTCTACAGATTTGACGGCAGCCTGAAAAGCTCCGGTGATACCCCGCCGGAAAAATGGGAAAACGCCCTCGCAGTGCTGACCTCCCGGGAAGCCGAGGAGATACCTCTGCCTCCGGAGCTTGTCCCTCCGGAAATGCCGCCGATGGTGAACCAGACGCAGTTCTGCGTGCTGAAAATGCAGCAGAAGCGTATGACCGGCAGCATACATATCCCCGCGCGGCACCAGCGCAGGGCGATACGTTTCACGTTCGCCTGGTCGGGGGAAAACCTCCTGCTGCTGGACGACGGCGGATTCGTCAGCGGATTCATCGAGCGCATGACTGCGCTGGTCCCGAAATTCGCCGACGGCGCCAACGACTTCCTCGCGGAGCTGCTCATCGACCTTATCCAGGGCGACCCAGGATATATCCAGCACCTTGAATCCCGGCTGGACGAGCTGGAGAAGTCGGTGCTTGACGGCGAGACCTCGAAGTTCATCGGCAGAATGAGCGTAGTCAGGAAGGAACTGAACCGCAACAACCGCATGTACGCCCAGCTCAGCGAGTTCGCGGAATCCCTCCAGGAGGACGCCTCCGAGCTTTTCGACATAAGCAGCAGCAAGCGGCTCAGCTATTTCCTGCGCCGTGCGGAGCACCTCCGCTCCGAGACCCAGATGCTCCGGGAATACGCGACCCAGATATGCAGCGAGTACCAGGCGCAGGTCGACATCGTGCAGAACCGCGTCATGAAGCTGCTGACGATAGTTACCACGATATTCATGCCGCTGTCGCTCATCGCCGGGTGGTACGGCATGAACTTCTCAAACATGCCCGAGCTTCAATGGACCTACGGCTACCCCGCCGTGATAGGAGCCGCAGTGCTCATCGTCGCGGCGCTCATCATATGGTTCAGGCACAGGAAATGGCTGTGACCCGGGCTGTTTTATTTCGTGCCGGAGCACGCGATTTAAATTTTACATGTTCTCCATATGTGAATTATCATAAAAAGGGCATACTATAAAATGCGAAAAGCCCCGTTTTTTCGGCAAGGTGCTGAAATTCCACATTTAGTGAAAAAAACGGCGCAAAAATGTTGACATTGTGTCGAAATTGTGATAAATTAATAACGTATATGGAAAATCAGAATCATGATCTGATGGATTTTCTAATGGGAACATCTAAAAACCGGTTTGAAAAGGGAAAATGGGTAGAGTGCGCCGAATGCGATGAAAGCCGACGAAGTAAGGCTGTATGCCTTACGAGGAGGTTTGAAGAAGCAGTCGGTGTGCTATACACATTTTCACTCAAACAAGGTTTTTAGAGGTGACCTAATGTTGAAAGGTTGTTAAAAATGGCAAATTATGACGTTATAATCGTAGGCGCAGGCCCCGCCGGTATTTTTACCGCACTGGAAATGCTCCGCAAAGGCTCGAAGAAGAAAGTGCTCATCGTGGAGAAGGGCGTTTCCGTTGAGAAAAGAGCCTGTCCGAAGGCTAAGACGAAGGTCTGCATGAACTGCAAGCCCTACTGCCACATCACCACGGGATTCTCCGGCGCGGGCGCGTTCTCGGACGGCAAGCTGTCGCTCTCCTGCGAGGTCGGCGGAAACCTCCCGGAGCTCATCGGCGAGGAGCTGGCTCAGGCCACAATCGACTACACCGACAAGATCTACCTTGAATTCGGCGCAGACCCACACGTAGAAGGCGTAAGCGACCCGGACAAGATCCGCGAGATACGCAAGAAGGCGATCAACGCCAATCTCAAGCTGGTTGACTGCCCTATCCGCCACCTCGGCACCGAAATGGCTCATCAGCTCTACCTGAGAATTGAAAAGCACCTGCTTGAACACGGCGTGGACATCATGTTCGAGACCCGCTGCGAGGACATCATCATTGAGGGCGACGTCTGCACCGGAGTTATAGTCACCGACAACAAGGGCAGCGACCGCCGCGAACTCAGGGCGGACAACATCGTCATAGCCACCGGCAGAAAGGGCGCGGACTGGCTCGAGCGCACCTGCGAAAGCCACAGCATAGCTCACCAGCCCGGAACCGTTGACATCGGCGTGCGCGTCGAGGTACGCAACGAGGTCATGGAGGAGGTCAACGCCGTTCTCTATGAGTCGAAGCTCATCGGCTACCCGCTGCCGTTCAAGAATAAGGTAAGGACATTCTGCCAGAATCCCGGCGGCTTCGTCAGCCAGGAGAACTACGACAACAATCTCGCGGTAGTTAACGGACACTCCTACAAGGATCTCAAGTCCAACAACACCAACCTCGCGATACTCTGCTCGCACAATTTCAGCGTTCCGTTCAACCAGCCGATAGAGTACGCGCAGAAGGTCGGCGAGCTGACTAACATGCTCGGAAACGGCCACATCATGGTTCAGCGCTACGGCGATATCCTCGACGGAAAGCGCACCTGGCCGAAGGAACTGTCGTTCTCAAACGTAAAGCCCACCCTTCCCGACGCCGTTGCCGGCGACATCACCGCCGCAATGCCCTACCGCACGATGACGAACATCATCAACTTCATCAAGGCGGTGGACTGCGTAGTACCAGGCTTCGCAAGCCGCGAGACCCTTCTGTACTCGCCGGAGCTGAAGTTCTACAGCAACCGCATAAAGATGGACGAGCATTTCAATACTAACATTCACGGACTGCACTGCCTGGGTGACTCCAGCGGCTGGACAAGAGGTCTTATGATGGCGTCCGTGATGGGCGTGCTCATGGGCAGAGAACTTATCTGAGAGGTAAAGAAAAATGCAGCTTCTTAAGGACAGAATCAGAAAAGACGGCGTTATCAAGGATGGAAACGTCCTCAAGGTGGACAGCTTCCTCAACCACCAGATGGACATTGCGCTCATCAACGAGATGGGCAAGGAATTCCGCAGGCGCTTCCCCGATGAGAGCATCAACAAGATACTCACCATCGAGGCCTCCGGCATAGGCATCGCGTGCATCACCGCGCAGTACTTCAACTGCCCCGTGGTTTTCGCCAAAAAAACACAGAGCATAAACATCGACGGCGAGGTGTACTCTACCCAGATAAAGAGCTTCACCCACGGCCGTACATACGACGTTATCGTGAAGAAGGCGTTCCTGTCCCCGGAGGATAATATCCTCATCATCGACGACTTCCTCGCAAACGGCTGCGCGCTGCTCGGGCTTATCGACATCGTAAAGCACGCCGGCGCAAAGATAGCCGGAGCCGGTATCGTCATTGAGAAGGGCTGCCAGAAGGGCGGCGAGCTCGTCCGCAGCCAGGGTATCCGCGTGGAGTCCCTCGCGATAATCGACGAGATGGATCCCGTGAAGGGCTGCAAGTTCCGGGACGACGACTGATTTCAACGGCATTCCGCCGAAGAAATATAACAGAACGCGGTAAAACCGCAGACACACTAGGGAGGAACCAACCAATGAAGAAAAAGTTACTCGCCGCTTTCATGGCGGCAGCAATGCTGCTCACAGGCTGCTCCGGAAACACATCTTCCGGAAGCTCCGCAGCAAACGACGCTAGCAGCACAGCAGACAACGCAGCAAGCGTCAAGGCAGGCTTCGTCTACATCGGCAAGATCGACGACGGCGGCTACACCCAGGCTCACGACCAGGGCAGACTCGCCATCGAGAAGATGGGCGTTGAGACCGCTTACGTTGAGGACGTAGCAGAAACCGTTTCCGACACCTGCGAAGCTATCCGCACCCTTATCGACGAGGGCTGCAACCTTATTTACACCAACTCCTTCGGCTTCATGGAAGGCACCGTTGAAATGGCTAAGGAGTACCCGAACGTTAAGTTCGCTCACTGCTCCGGCTACCAGAGAAGCGACAACCTTTCCACCTACTTCGGCAAGGTTTACCAGGCTCGTTACCTCGCAGGCATCGTTGCAGGCATGAAGACCGAGAAGAACTACATCGGCTACGTTGCTGCAAAGGGCATTCCTGAGGTTATCCGCGGTATCAACGCATTCACCCTCGGCGTACAGTCCGTAAACCCCGACGCTAAGGTCGAGGTCGTATTTACCGACACATGGTACGACCCCTCCGTTGAGAAGCAGGCAGCTCTGGAGCTTCTGAACAAGGGCGTTGACGTTATCGCACAGCACCAGGATACCACCGCTCCGCAGGTAGCTGCACAGGAGAAGGGCGCATACTGCATCGGCTACAACTTCCCGACCGCTGACGCCGCTCCCGACGCTTACCTGACCGCAGCTTGCTTCAACTGGGCAACCTTCTACACCGACGACTGCCAGAGAGCGCTCGACGGCACATGGACAAGCCGCGCTTACTGGGAAGGCCTCGCAGCTAACATGACTTACCTTGACGACCTCACCGCGCTCTGCGCAGAGGGAACTCAGGAGAAGGTAGACGCTGCAAGGGATTCCATCATCGACGGTTCCTTCGACCCGTTCACCGGCCCGCTCTACGATCAGAACGGCGAGCTCAAGGTAGAGGACGGCGTCAAAATGACCGACGACGAGATCTGGAACATGAACTGGTTCGTTCAGGGCGTTGTTGGCTCTATCCCCGCATAATCACAACTGAACATCGGCAGACGCAGGCTGCATAACACAGCCTGCCCTGCTTGTTTTCACGAGCGGTATGCCGTGGCGTACCGTTTGTGAAAGCAGACAGGATCAAAATTATCCGGCGGAGCCGGATACATTAATTCCGAATTAAGAATTCCGAATTCCGAATTTAATTAACGGGAGGTACTAATGTCCGAACCATATATCAGGTTAAAAAACATCTGCAAGAGCTTCGGCACGGTGCAGGCGAACAAGAACGTTTCCATCGACGTCAGCAAGGGCGAGATACTCGCGCTGCTCGGTGAGAACGGCTCCGGTAAGAGCACGCTGGTAAACATGCTCAGCGGTATCTACACCCCTGACAGCGGCGAGATCGAGATAGGCGGGAAAAACGTAGTGTTCCGCTCCCCGAAGGACGCCATCAACGCCGGCATCGGCATGATACACCAGCATTTCAAGCTGATAGACGTGCTGACCGCCGCCGAGAATATAGTCATCGGCCAGGAAAACAGCGTGGTGCTCAGCAAAAAGAAGATGAACGCCCGCATTAACGAGCTAAGCCAGAAGTACGGAATTTCCATCGACCCGGACAAGAAGGTCTACAACATGTCCGTCAGCGAGAAACAGTCGGTGGAGATCATGAAGATACTCTACCGCGGCGCGGACGTTCTTATCCTGGACGAGCCGACCGCAGTGCTCACCCCGCAGGAGATACGCGCGCTGTTCGATATCCTCCGCGGAATGAAGGAGCGCGGCTGCTGCATTATCATCATCACCCACAAGCTCGCGGAGGTAATGGAGATCTCCGACCGCGTGACGGTTCTCCGCAAGGGCGAATCCATCACCACCGCAGTCACGAAGGACTCCACCCCGCAGGAGCTTACCGAAATGATGGTAGGCAGCGCGGTATCCCTTGAGATAGACCGCCCGAAGGAGAAGCTCAGCGAACAGCCCGTGCTGTCCGTCGACCGCCTGTCCAAGAAGTCGTTCGAGGGCGTCGACCTGCTCCGGGATTTGAGCTTCGACCTCTACGGCGGCGAGATACTAGGCGTTGCGGGTATCGCGGGAAGCGGTCAGAAGGAGCTGTGCGAGATAATCGCCGGACTTATGAAGGCGGACAGCGGCTCCGTGAAATTCAGCGGCGAGGAGATACTCGGGCTTTCCCCCCGGGCGATACTCCGGCGCGGGATAAGCATGAGCTTCATTCCGGAGGACAGACTCGGCATGGGTCTTGTGGCGGGAATGAGCGTCATGAACAACGTTATTCTCAAGAGCTACAACCGAAATCCCGGACCGTTCCTCGACAGGAAGTTCGCAAGGACGCTCGCGGAGCAGATAGTGCATGATTTCGACATCTCCACCCCGTCGGTCACACACGAGGTAAAGAAGCTGTCCGGAGGCAACATTCAGAAGGTGCTCCTCGGACGTGAGATATGGCTTGCGCCGAAGGTGCTTATAACCGCGTATCCCGTCCGCGGACTGGATATCGGAGCTTCCTACAACATCTACCGCGTGCTCAACGAGCAGAAGAAAAAGGGCGTAGCCGTGCTGTTCATCGGCGAGGACCTTGACGTGCTCAAGAGCATTTCCGACCGCCTGATGGTGATTCACGGCGGCGAAGTCGTGGATATCGTCGACCCCGAAAAGGTGACGAAAGAGGACATCGGCATGATGATGCTGGGTCACAAGCCCGGCGCAGAGGGAGGCGAAGCGGTATGAGCATTGCAAACAGAGTACACATAACAAAGCGCACCGGAGCTTCAGGGGGCGCGCAGCTCGCTTCCCGGCTGGTTGCCATAGTCGTGGCGCTGGCGGCTTCCGGACTGGTAATGCTGTTCATGGGCTACCACCCGCTGGAGATATTCGGCAAGATAATCACCTCGTCGCTGTCCACCTACAGCAGATTCGGCGAGACGATGAACAAAACTATACTGCTGACCATGCTGTCGCTGGGTATCTCAGTGGCGTTCAGAATGAAGTTCTGGAACATCGGCGCGGAAGGTCAGTTCTACATGGGAGCTTTCGGCGCGGCGCTCATCGCGTTCGGATTCCCCGACCTGCCGGCATGGCTGCTGCTTCCGCTGATGGGGCTTTGCGCCTTCGTTTTCGGCGGCATCTGGGCGCTTATCCCGGCGCTCATCAAGGCGAAGTTCACAACATCTGAGACGCTGGTCACGCTGATGATGAACTACATCGCGATATCGTTCATCTCCTATCTGCAATACGGTCCCTGGAAGGACCCCGAGTCCCTCGGCGCTGCGAAGATCGCGAGATTCTCCGACAATGCGATACTGCCAAAGGTTTTCGGCATTCATGCAGGCTGGATAATCATGCTGGCGCTCGTGGTCGTTATGACTATCCTGCTGAAATACACGAAGCTCGGCTACCAGATCGAAGTACTCGGCGAGAGCGAGACCACCGCGAGGTACGCCGGAATGAACACGCTGAAGATCATGATAATCGCCGTACTGCTCTCCGGCGGTCTGTGCGGAGTCGCCGGATTCATGCAGGCGTCCGCAGTCGAGAAATCCATCACCGACCAGATGTCCGGCGGGCTTGGATTCACGGCGGTAATCACCGCGTGGCTCGCAAAGCTGAAGCCTCCGGTAATCGTCGTAGTTTCCTTCGCGTTCTCAATGCTGCTCCAGAGCGGAAAGGCGCTCCAGGTAATGGGTATCCCCTCCTCGATAACCGAGGTGCTCCAGGGCGTTATAATCTTCTTCGTTCTCGGAAGCGAGTTCTTCATCAACTACAAGATTTCGTTCCGCAAGGCTGATAAGGAGGGCTGATATGGATATTTTAAATGAGATCTCACTGTTCCTCCAGACTTCCGTGCAGATGGGCACGCACATTCTGTTCGCCATCGTCGGCGGCATTATCTGTGAGAAGGTCGGCAACATGAACCTCGGCATCGAAGGCATGATGCTGATGGGAGCCGCCGTGGGATTCCAGGTCGCCTGCGCGACTGCGAACCCGTTCCTGGCGGTGCTTTCCGCCGGACTTGCCGGACTGGTCGGCGCGCTTATCTACGCGTTTATCACGGTCACGCTGCGCGGAAACCAAGTCGTTACCGGACTGGTACTGACCATATTCGGCACCGGCGTTGCGGGATTCATCGGGAAATCCGTTTCGGGAAACACCGTCCCCGCCGAGGTCGTGGACGCGTTCAAGCCGTACGACATTCCCGTGCTGTGCGATATCCCGATAATCGGAAAGGCGCTGTTCTCACAGAGCGGTTACGTCCAGGCGGCGATAGTCGTGGCGATACTGGCGTATCTCTACATCAAGAAAACAAAATTCGGTCTGAACATGCGCGCGGTGGGCGAGAATCCCGCTGCGGCTGACGCCTCCGGAATCAACGTCACGCTCTATAAGTACGTCCACGTGCTGGCAGGCGGCTTCCTGTGCGGAGTCGGCGGCGCGTACCTCTCGACGGTGTTCCTCACCACCTGGCAGGACAACGTCACTGCGGGAGCGGGCTGGATAGCCGTAGCACTGGTAATTTTCAGCACCTGGAACCCGCTCAAGGCGATATTCGCGGCGTACCTGTTCGGCATGCTGAAGGGTCTGAACTTCAAAATGCAGGGCTGGGGATTCTCAGTCCCCTCGCAGATACTGGAGATGCTCCCCTACATCGCGACGATAGTGGTGCTGGTGTTCATCACGCTCAGAAAGAAGCGCGAGAATCAGCCGCCAAAGGCGCTCGGCGATCCCTATTTCAGAGAAGAACGATAACAAAATCGGCAGACGTCCAGGGCGCCTGCCGATTTCATTTTCTCAAGCTATTTTCCGTAGTTCCACTTTTTCATGCGGAGCGCCCGGGTCAGCGCGTTCACCTCGTCCTGCGTATTGAACACCGACGGGGCAAACCGCACCGTGCCTTCCTCGAGAGTCCCAAGCTTTTTATGAGCCAGCGGAGCACAGTGAAGACCGCCGCGCATGCAGAATCCCATGCGGCTCAGCTCCGCGGAGGCCTCCGCGGACGGCACGCCCTCCACCGCGAACGACACCACCGGCGCGTAAAGCTCTGGCTGGTCGTCGATGGTGGAGTACACGATTATCCCGGGTATCCTCCGGAGCTGGGAGCAGAAGCTCCTGCAAAGCGCGGTCTCATGCGAAAGAATCCTCTCCGGAGTTCTCCGTGTCACGAAATCCACACCAGCGCCGAGCGCTATTGCCCCCGGCGTGTTTATGGTCCCGCTCTCGAATCTGTCCGGGAGGAAATCCGGCTGCTCAACGCTTTCGCTGGCGCTGCCGGTCCCGCCTTCCATGAAGGTGTTCAGCGGATATTTTCCGTCCGTGAGCATAAGCCCCGTCCCCATCGGTCCGTACAGCCCCTTGTGTCCGGCGGTGCAGATGATGTTTATTCCGTCCTTCAGGCTCAGTGGGAGGATCCCCGCGCCCTGAGCCGCGTCCACTATGAAGCAGACCTTCTTCCGGCGGCAGAGCGCCGCGAGTTCCCACACCGGGAGCCGCTGACCGGTCACGTTACCCGCCGCGGTGCAGATGAGCGCAGCAGTCTCCGGACGTATCGCCTCCGAAGCGCTGCGGAGCGTAGCCGCTGCGTCCTGCGAGGTCTCAAACAGGGTGTAGCTCCCGCCCCGGGCGGTCAGCGCGTGCACCGGTCTTATTACCGCGTTGTGCTCGATGTCGCTCAGGACGTAGTGCGCTCCGGGGCGGAAAAGTCCCTTTATCGCCTGGTTGAGCGCATGGGTGCAGTTCAGGGTGAACACGGTGTTCTCTGGCTCTGCGCCGAAGAACTCCGCGCACTTATTGCGGCTGGTGAAAACCGCCTGCGAGGTCGCGGCGGAAAGCGCGTGTCCCGCCCTGCCGGGATTCGCGCCGTATCTTGTCATCGCATTTCCCCACGCCTGGTATACGCTGCGGGGTTTGGGAAATGTGGTGGCGGCGTTATCGAGGTATACCACAGCTTACGCCGATCTTCAGCAGCAGCGGGCAGACCGTCTCCCGGTCGCCGAAGATCTTCAGCACGAACGTGCAGCCGCCCCGCCCGGTCACCCGCTCAACTGTACTCTTTATTCCGTTTCCCGCCAGGTAGAGCCGTATTTTCTCCGCCTGGGTCATCGAACGTGTATTTATAATGAAATATTTCATCGGAACATCTCCTTGCAGTTTTTGCCGTTTCCGGCCGCAGGAATATTATTCCTGCCATATGGTAACCTCTAAAAACCTCCTTCACGGCAGATTTCTATGACTTATATCA
>OOAQ01001945.1_pt1 | contig 13278 bp, 7 predicted proteins | sample 1671051 | NCBI WGS metagenome assembly OOAQ01 (sample SAMN06348117, study PRJEB24527) | human gut metagenome | biome: human gut; feature: ankylosing spondylitis patient; material: feces | host: Homo sapiens | place: China | collected 2015-10
ATGAGTAAGTGATGTCGGCATTACAGATGTGCTGGGCGGGAATGCGTGCCTTGTTATCATATGCGCCGTAAGCTTCCCAGGTCAGGAAGTACCAGTGTACCCATTGATAGGTACAACCCAGGCGCAATCTGCTTTCGGGCAGGGCAATGTTGCGGAAGGTATAATAAGCCTCTACGCTACCGAATAGCCACGGGCGGTTGGGCACACGGTTGTTATAGGTGGCAGAGGGCTTTCCGTCACCCTTGTACTTCTGCTGGTCGCGAGTGTCCTGGTAGCTGACGTTTGTGGCGAGTTGCAGTCTGCCTTGCCAGTCGTAGCGCATTTCCCCTTCCGCACCTTTTACATGGACAGCCGGGACGTTGGTATATTGCATTGTACCCTCTTTCTCGGCAATGCTGGTCTGAATGTAGTTGTCTACCTTACGGAAAAATCCGCTCATCTCATAATAGAATGTATGTCCATTGCCCGGGTGCCATGTGCCGAACAGAGAGGCATTGAAGTTGTTGCTGTTTTCCGGTTTCAGTGCCACGTTGGCATAGATGGTGGTACCGTTTCCCAACAGCTCGCGGGCAATGGGTAGTCTCACACTATGTTCGTAGGATACTTTGATGGATAAAGGTTCTACGATGGTGTATCGAAGTCCAGCACCGTAGCCCAAGTAGTTCTTGGTGGTGGAACCTTGCACATCCTTCGAGCCGGTCACGCTGGATTGGTCGGTCTGCCGGATATTGGGATGGTTGATGTAGTCTTTTATGAAGAATACGTTTTCCATCTTGCCATCCAACAGAGACTGGTTGTAGGAGAGTCCCAGGATATGTTTGGTAACCACATCTTTTGACGGCTCGAAGCTGGTATCAAGGTCATCGAAGCGGTCGTTTCCGGTACGGCTCAAATGGTAGTTCAGATTAAAGCTGTGATGGGTATTCAGCTGATAGTCCAGGTTGGTGCGCATAATGGTGAGCGGACGCTTGTAGTGGCGCATGGATGGTTCTTTGCCCATAATCTCGTTGCGCTGGCTCACGATGTATCCTCCATCCCAATAGTACTTCCGATAGGCAGTGTCCACGGTCAAGGAATGGTCCCAGGTGTGGGAGAGGGAGGCATTCAGTTGCATGTTCTTCAGGATGAAGTTGTACTTCTGATAGCGGGCAGAGATGTTCCAGGAATCGGAATTCCTTTCTGCCATTCCGTATACTTTGTTTTGGACAGACCCCGTCTGCAGTTCCTTGTCTGTTTTTGAATAGGAGGCGGAAACAAAGAAGGCATCAGCCCAGGATTTGTTGACAAATCCGGCTTCCACCTGTGCCAGTAGCGAGAAGTAGCCGTCATGAAAACGCTTGGGATTGCCATATATGAAATTGTCTCCGCTTTCGTCGCGCATCTGCACATTCTTCATTCTATAATCGTTTTTGGAGTAGTTGATGCCAACGGTTGGCCGGACTATTAGTCCGGTTCCCTTTTCTACGAACTGGGTGTTCAGGTCCGTCTTGTGTGTATGGAAGGAGCCGATGCCGTAAGATACATCCAGATAATTCTTCTTCTCCTGCTTTGTAATGATATTGATGGCACCGCCCAGTGCATCTGTTCCCAAGCTGGCAGGGACTACTCCTTTGTATATCTCAATCCGGTCTATGATGTTAATGGGTAAGTTGGCGAGGGAAACACCGCTTCCTTTGGTGTCCAGTGGCATTCCGTCCAGAAAGTAGCGGATTGAATTTCCGGACAAGCCGTTGATGGAGAGGTCGAAGTCCGAGCCAACCCCGCCTTCCTCTCTCACCTTGATGCCCGTTGTACGGTTCACCAGGTCGTTGAGGTTATTTAGTGAGTTTACTATCGGCTTGATGTCGAGTGCATTGACAGCAAAGGCCCCTTCCTTCACTTTCTGCGTTTGGGTCTTTCCGTATACTTCGACAGAATTCAATGCCACGGCGCTTTCCTGCAATGTGAAATTCTGTTTTTTATCCTGCCGGATGTCGAGGGATTGTTTCACGGTTTGGTAGCCCAGGAAGGAGACGACGAAGGTGTGTTTGCCCGGAGCGACTTGCAGTGAATACTTCCCCCGGTCGTCCGTATAGGTGCCGGAGGTGGTGTTTTCCACAGCGATGGTGGCTTGGGCTATCGGTGTCCCGTGCTGGTCTATGACTTTTCCGGATAAGGTGACCTTATTCTGTGCCATACTACCTGCAGGCAGTAGGCAGATAAATGTAAATAGCAGTCCTGTGATGAATCTCATTTCAGTTCCTTATAAGCGTTCGTAACTTGCCCTCAAGGAAAAATGAACAAAGAGAAAGATTCCTTTATATGGATAAAGAATGCCTCGACTCAATGTTTTGTTGCTTTATTCCCCGAAAGCACTAAAACTATGTTGTCTTGGCAGGTCTTCTGACTTATCCCTCTTTGAATGCCTTCCCATCCGCCGGGCGGACAGTGGCTTGTAGAATATTCAAAGATTTTGGAAGGATTTACAGCAGCGGGTCTGTTCAGGATTTGCACCTGATTCCCTTTTTCATCACTCATCTCCAACAGAACCGGGAGAGGTGAAACCAAAACTGGGACAAAGATAACAAAAACTATTAGGTTTGCGAATACTCCTGATAATTTTTGTTATCTTTGCCCGCGAATTGGTTCCGGATGCATGTTTCCATCATCTGGATTAAAAGGGAATCGGGTGTAAATCCCGGACAGTCCCGCTGCTGTGAAGCTCCGTTTATATCATGAAAAACACCCTTGCCACTGATATGCATTGAAATATCGGGAAGGCTTCAGGATTAGGAGTCAGTCAGAAGACCTGCCATTCATTAAAGGCTGCCTTTGCTCGTGGGTTAGGAAGACAGTACGAAGATATTAGTTGAACATTTAAACAAGAAATGGAATGCCTTTGTTAAAGGTATGTCCGCATTGTGGTGTGACTATATATATCCTTTATATATTAAAGAAAAAGTAAAATGATTAAGAAAGTATTGATTGCCAACAGAGGTGAGATTGCCTTGCGCGTCATGCGTTCGTGCCGGGAGATGGGACTGCTTACGGTTGCGGTCTTCTCCGAGGCCGACCGCACCTCTCATCATGTGGCATATGCCGATGAGGCTTATCCGATAGGACCGGCCGTGGCAAAAGAGAGTTATCTGAATATTGAAAAAGTGATTGCCACGGCAAAGCGATGCGGTGCCGATGCCATCCATCCGGGTTACGGCTTTTTGTCGGAGAACTCGGAGTTTGCACGCCGTTGCAAGGAGGAAGGGATTATCTTTATCGGTCCCGCCGCCGAGACGATGGAGGCGATGGGCGACAAGATAGCTGCCCGCAAGCGAATGATTGCGGCAGGCGTACCCGTGGTTCCCGGAACGGAACAACCTTTGCAGAGTGCCGAAGAAGCCGTGCGCATCTGCAACGAGATAGGTTATCCCGTGATGCTGAAGGCGTCTATGGGTGGCGGTGGTAAAGGTATGCGCCTTATCCATAACGAGAGCGAAGTGGTGGAAGCCTACAACACGGCACGCTCCGAGTCCATGTCCTCCTTTGGAGACGACACGGTCTATCTGGAAAAGTTCGTGGAAGAACCCCACCACATCGAGTTCCAGATATTGGGCGACAACCACGGCAACGTCATCCACCTCTTCGACCGCGAATGCTCCGTGCAGCGTCGCAATCAGAAGGTGGTAGAAGAAAGCCCGTCACCCTTCCTTACGCCGGAATTGCGCCGGGAGATGGGAGAGAAGGCGGTTGCCGCAGCCAAGGCAGTGAACTACTCCGGTGCAGGTACCATCGAGTTTCTGGTAGACAAGAACCGTCGGTTCTACTTCCTCGAAATGAATACGCGCTTGCAAGTAGAGCACCCCATCACGGAAGAAGTGGTAGGCGTGGACCTGGTGAAAGAGCAAATCCGCATTGCTAACGACGAGGTGCTGCACCTCAAGCAGGAGGAACTGTTCCAGCGCGGCCATGCTATAGAGTGCCGCATCTGTGCCGAAGATACGGAAAACAACTTCATGCCGTCTCCCGGTGTCATCAAGCAACTGACGGAACCGAACGGAATCGGTGTCCGCATTGACAGCTACGTGTATGACGGCTATGAGATTCCCATCTACTACGACCCCATGATAGGTAAGCTCATCGTATGGGCAACCACCCGCCAGTATGCCATCGAGCGTATGCGCCGTGTGCTCTACGAGTACAAGATTACGGGCGTAAAGACCAACCTTGCCTATCTGAAGCGCATCATGCACGTACCCGACTTTGTGAAGGGAGAGTACAACACCCTCTTTATCGAGAAGAACGCCCGCATGCTGGTACGCACCAACACTGCCAACGAAGAGTTGGAGAACATCGCCATGATAGCTGCCTATATGGACTATCTGGTTAATCTGGAGGAGAATGTTTCGGCACAGCTACCCGATGCCCGCCCCATCAGCCGTTGGAGGGAATTCGGATTGCAGAAGGGAGTGCTCAGGATTTAAGGAATGGATAATTGATAATGGAGAATTAATAATGGAAATACATATAGGAGACCGTATCGCAGACATTACCCTGGTGGGTAAGGAAGGGAATAAGGTACAACTTACCATTGACGGAAAGCCCTACGAAGTGGACATTGTGATGGCAGAGAACGGAAGTTGCTCCATCCTGCACAACGGAAACTCGTTCAACGCAGGCCTTGTGCGCGGCGAGGGCGGCAAGAGTTATGACATCAGCATGCTCCAGCGTTCCTTTCATGTGGACATCGTGGACACGCAAGCCAAGTATCTGCACATGAAGAAAGGAGCCGACGAGAAGCAGGGCGACAAGATTCTGGCGCCGATGCCGGGCAAGGTAGTAAGCATTCCCGTCAAGGTGGGCGACCGACTGGCTGCCGGAGACATTGCTGTGGTGCTGGAAGCCATGAAGATGCAGAGTAACTATAAGGTGAATGCCGACTGCATCGTCCGCAACATTCTCGTGAGCGAGGGCGAACCGGTAAATGCCAACCAAGTATTGATTGAATTGGAGTTGATAAAGGAGGAATAATCCCGAGTCGCATTCAGTCCGTATATTATAAATCACTAAATTGTAAATGCAAATATGAACAGAGAAGAAATATACCGCCAGTTTGAGGAACTGGATAAACGTGCCTCGCTGGGTGGGGGCGTAGACAAGATAGAGAAACAACACGCCTCCGGCCGCATGACTGCCCGCGAACGTATTGACATGCTGCTGGACAAAGGCTCGTTCAATGAGCTGGACAAGTTCGTGAACCACCGTTGCACCAACTTCGGCATGGAGAAGAAACAGATTGCCGGAGACGGCATGGTGTCCGGTTACGGAAAGATAGACGGCCGCCTTGTATTTGTCTATGCCTACGACTTCACGGCGCATGGCGGTTCGCTCAGCGAGACGAATGCCGCAAAGATTGTAAAGGTGCAGCAGCTTGCCCTGAAGAACGGTGCTCCCGTCATTGCCCTCAACGATTCGGGCGGCGCACGCATCCAGGAAGGTGTGAACAGCTTGGCAGGCTATGCCTCCATCTTCTATCAGAACACCATTGCGTCGGGTGTCATTCCGCAGATATCCGCCATTCTGGGGCCGTGTGCCGGTGGGGCATGCTACTCTCCGGCGCTTACCGACTTTATCTTCATGGTAAAGGAGCAGAGCCACATGTTTATCACCGGTCCGGACGTGGTAAAGACCGTGACCCACGAGGAGGTGGACAAGGAGGAACTGGGCGGTGCCTATACGCATAGCAGCAAGAGCGGCGTTACCCACTTCATGTGCAATACGGAGGAGGAGACACTGATGAGCATCCGCGAGCTGCTGAGCTTCCTGCCGTCCAACAATATGGAGGATGCTCCCTTCACTCCCTGCTCCGACGATATCCATCGCCGGGTAGAGACGCTTCAGACCGTCATCCCCGAAGACCCGAACATGCCTTATGACATCAAGGATATTATAGAACCGGTGCTGGACAACCAGTACTTCTTCGAAGTGATGCCTCACTTTGCCAAGAACGTCGTTATCGGTTTCGGTCGTCTGAACGGGCGTTCGGTAGGTATCGTGGCAAACCAGCCTGCCTATTTGGCGGGTGTGCTCGATATTGATGCCAGCGACAAGGCGGCACGTTTCATTCGTTTCTGCGACTGCTTCAACATCCCGCTGATAACCTTCGAAGATGTTCCCGGCTTCTTGCCCGGAACGATGCAGGAGCACAACGGCATCATCCGCCACGGCGCCAAGATTGTCTATGCCTATGCCGAGGCCACCGTGCCCAAGATAACGCTGATTACCCGCAAGGCATACGGCGGCGCCTACATCGTGATGTCCAGCAAGCCGACGGGTGCCGACGTGAACCTGGCTTATCCGCAGGCGGAAATTGCCGTGATGGGTGCCGAGGGTGCAGTGAACATCCTCTACCGCAAGTCCTCTGCCGAAGAGAAGCAGGAGATTATCAAGGAGTACGAAAGCAAGTTCTCCAACCCTTACCGCGCTGCCGAGCGTGGCCTCATAGACGAGGTCATCATGCCGCGCGATACCCGCTACAAGCTGGTGCAGGCATTGGAGATGGCGCACAACAAGAATCAGAGCAATCCACCGAAAAAGCACGGCAACATGCCTTTATAATAGTAGTTATTTTTTATGTGTGAAATGCGTATCCCCGGAGAAGTGATTTCTGTGGGGATACACTTTTTAAATAGAGAATTAAGAATTAAACAATAAGGCTGAAAAGTAAAAACTAAAGATAGAAACTATGGAACTATTAAGAAACCTCTTTGAGGGTTATCCCAACCTTTGGGGCGGAGGAGTGGCACACTCTGTCCTAATTCTGTCCCTGGTCATCACCTTCGGTATCATGCTGGGCAAGTTGAAGGTGGCAGGCATCTCGCTGGGTGTCACCTGGATTTTGTTTGTGGGCATTGTCTTCGGACATTTCGACATGAACCTCGACGAACATCTGCTGCACTTCCTGAAGGAGTTCGGCTTGATACTGTTTGTCTATTCCATCGGTCTGCAAGTGGGACCGGGATTCTTCTCCGCTTTCAAGAAGGGCGGACTTACGCTGAACATGGTAGCAATGCTTTCCGTCTTCCTCAGCGTGGTTATCACCATTGTGTTGCACTTTGCCACCGGAATCCCCATTACTACGATGGTGGGTATCTTGTCCGGAGCCGTGACCAATACCCCCGGTCTGGGTGCTGCCCAGCAGGCAAACAGTGACCTCAACGGGGTGGATGCTCCGGAAATCGCACTCGGATATGCCGTTGCCTATCCGCTGGGTGTGGTGGGCTGCATCCTGGCGCTGCTAGCCTTGAAGATTTTCATGCGGATTAATACCCAAAAAGAAGAGGAGGATGCCGAGCACGGGCTGGGTCATCTGCAGGAGCTGACCGTGCGTCCCATATCGGTAGAGATACGCAATGAGGCAATAGACGGCAAGCGGATCAGAGATGTGAAACCATTGTTGAACCGTGCGTTTGTCATCTCCCGCATCCGGCACACCGGCAGTCAGGAAACAGAACTGGCGAATGCCGATACGGTGCTGCACATGCAGGATGAAATTCTGTTCATTGCCAACCCGAAAGATGTGGAGGCCATTGTTGCCTTCTTCGGAAGAAAAATTTCGGTGGAGTGGGAACGGGAGGACAAGAACTTGATTTCACGCCGCATCCTCATCACCAAGCCGGAACTGAACGGCAAGTCTCTGTCTCAGCTCAAGATACGTAACAACTTCGGTGCCTGCATCACCCGTATCAACCGTTCGGGCGTGGATCTGGTGGCAACTCCCCACTTGCAGTTGCAGATGGGAGACCGTGTGACGATTGTAGGCAGTGAGCTTGCCGTGAGCCATGCGGAGAAGGTATTGGGAAACTCGCTGAAGCGTCTCAACCATCCAAACTTGATTCCTATCTTCCTGGGTATTGCCCTGGGATGTATCTTGGGCAGTCTGCCGTTCATGTTCCCCGGCATTCCCCAACCCGTGAAACTGGGACTGGCCGGTGGACCGTTGGTGGTTTCCATCCTCATCAGCCGTTTCGGGCCTCAATATAAGCTGATAACCTACACGACGATGAGTGCCAATCTGATGATACGCGAAATCGGTATCGCCTTGTTCCTGGCCTGCGTGGGGTTGGGTGCAGGAAAGGGATTCATCGATACCATTATCTACGAAGGCGGCTACGTGTGGATTGGATACGGTGCCATCATCACGGTCGTTCCGTTGCTGGTGACAGGATTCATGGGGCGCTATTTCTGGAAGCTGAACTACTATACGCTGATAGGTGTGCTGTCCGGAGCTAACACCAATCCGCCTGCATTGGCCTATTCCTCGGACTTGACATCCTGCGATGCCCCTGCGGTGGGATACGCCACAGTCTATCCGCTGGCTATGTTCCTGCGGGTGCTGACGGCTCAGTTGCTGATACTGGCGTTGGCGTAGTTTCACCATAGATAATCTATGGTACATAGGTTGATTTGATAACAAGTAATGTAAAGGGAGCTAACAAGTAATGTTAGGCTGCTTTACATTACTTGTTATTTTTGTTTGTAGTATTCCTCCGCTTGTGCCAGTGTCTCCGGTTTGCCGATGTCGAACCAGCGGAATCCTTGCAGCGGATAGCCTTGTATGTGCACCTTTGTGCAGGCGGACAAGTAGAAAGGAATGATGGAGAACTTGCCGTTCCACTGCCCATCGTCCATCAGGTGGAAGAGGGAGGGGGAGATGATGTGGATACCTCCGAAGGCGAGTTCCCGGTACTTCGTTTCCCGGTAGTCGAAGCCTGCCGGTTTCACCTCTCCGGTGGACTTGTTTATCCAGCCGTGCAGGTGGTAGTCGTCGTCAAAAAGGAGATAGCGGGAAGTCTTGCGCTCGCTCACAAGCAGGGTAGACTCCGCATCGCTCTCCAGATGGTGGCGGTAGAGACCTGCAAGGTCAATGTCCATCAGAATATCCGCGTTGTGCACCAGGAAAGGTTCTTGTCCGTCCAGAAAGGGGCGTGCCTTTTTGATGCCTCCTCCGGTGTCGAGCAGCATGCCGCGTTCGTCGCTGATGTGAATCTCCGTGCCGAAGTTGTCGTGGGCACGGAGGAAGTCGATAATCTGCTCCCCGAAGTGGTGGATATTGACCGTTATCTCGTTGAATCCTGCTTCCTTCAACCGCAGTATCACCCGTTCCAGCATGGGCTTTCCTGCTACGGGAACGAGGGCCTTGGGCATGTTGTCCGTCAAGGGGCGCAACCGGGTGCCCAGGCCGGCGGCGAAAATCATGGCTTTCATATTGGCATATTCTCACATTAGCACATTAAACTTTGGCCTTAAACGTCTGTTCAATATTCTGTTCTCTATGTATCAGGTTCACTTGCACGCCGAACTTCTTGTGCAGATGTTCCGCCAGGTGTTGTGCCGAGTACACGGAGCGGTGCTGTCCGCCGGTGCAGCCGAAGCAGACAGACAGATTGGTGAAGCCGCGTTCCATGTAGCGCTTCACGGAAGCGTCGACAAGGGCGTAGGCATGCTCCAGGAATACGGCTATCTCGCCGTCGTCTTCCAGGAAGCGGATAACGGGTTCGTCCAGTCCCGTGAAGGGTTTGTAACGCTCGTACTTGCCGGGGTTGTTCACAGCGCGGCAGTCAAAGACGAAACCTCCTCCGTTGCCCGTGGAATCTTCGGGGATACCTTTTTTGTAGGCAAAGCTGGTGACTTTCACCACGAGGCGACGCTTTTGCAGGTCGTCTGTAAACTGTTTCAGATCGGTGAGTTCGCGCAGAATCCGGCAGAGGTAGGGATATTCTGGATAAGGTTCTTGGAGCAGTTGGCGAAGGTTCTCGATGGCGAAGGGGACACTTTGTATGAAGTGGGGCTTCTTCTCGAAGTAACCGCGGAAACCATAGGCACCCAGCACCTGCATGGTGCGGAACAATACGAAGTGGCGAAGCTGGGCATAGAAATAAGCCTCGTCCACGGGCTGGTACTTGCGCAGGGCGTCGATGTATTCCTTCAGCAACTCTTGGCGCAGGCTGTCGGGATAGTTTGCTTTGGCCTGCCACAAGAAGGAGGCAACGTCGTAGTAGACCGGACCTTTGCGTCCGCCCTGGAAGTCGATGAGCCACGGTTCGCCGTCCTTTATCATAACGTTACGGCTCTGGAAGTCGCGGTACATGAAGGTGGCGGAGCTGCTACGGAGCAACACGTCTGCCATCTTCTGGAAGTCGTCTTCTAGCCGGTCTTCCTGGAAGTCCATTCCCGTAGCCTTGAGGAAGCAGTATTTAAAGTAGTTCAAGTCCCACAGAATGCTGCGGCTATTGAACTCTGCCTGCGGGTAGCAGTAGGAGAAGTCCATGCCGTCGGCTCCGGCAAACTGTACGGCGGGCAGCAGACGGATGGTCTTGCGCAGCAACTGTTTCTCTTCCTCACCGAATACGCTGGTCTTGCGGCCTTTCTCGATGGCATTGAATAGGAGCGAGTCGCCCAGGTCTTCTTGCAGATAATAGATATCATCTTCGGAGCGGATGAACACTTGCGGTACGGGCAGTCCTTTCTGGCGGAAATGTTCTGCCATGTAGAGGAAGGCGCGGTTCTCCTCCACAGACTCTCCGCTGACGCCGATAAGTGTAGGGTTTCCGGTGAGGCGGAAGTAGCGGCGGTTGGAGCCGGAGGAGGGGAGTTCGTCAATCTGTTCCGGTTCGTGTCCGGTATGTGCGATGTAGAGTTTCTTAAGTTCTTCGGTTATCATGGTGGTATGTTTTATTTTGGCAGCTAAGATAAAACTTTTGTCGGAGATATGCTTATCTTTGCACGTTGAAAATGTGCTAATGTGCCAATATGCCAATGTGCCAATGACCTGCGGCATGGGGAAGTAGCGCAAGTATAGCGCAGCCGATTAGCACATTGGTACATTAAATCATTAGCACATTAATTATGCGTTCCATCCCTCAGTTTCTCATAGCCGCCCCTACATCGGGCAGTGGAAAGACCACCGTCAGTCGTGGACTGATGGCATTGTTTATGAAGAAAGGTCTGAAGGTGCAGCCTTTCAAGTGCGGTCCCGATTATATAGATACTAAGTATCACGAGGCGGTATGCGGCCGTCCTTCCGTCAATCTGGATACTTTCATGGCATCTCAGGAGCACGTAAGCAGTCTGTATGCACGCTATTCGGCGGATGCGGATGTTGCCGTGGTCGAGGGGATGATGGGGATGTACGACGGGTACGACCGCGACCGGGGCTCGTCGGCAGAAGTGGCTCGGCTCTTGGGTATTCCTGTGGTGCTGGTGGCCGATGCCAAGTCGGCTGCCTATTCCATGGCTCCTTTGTTGTCGGGGTTCATCAATTTCCGTCCGGATATACGTATTGCGGGGGTTATCTTCAATCGTGTCGGCTCGCCCCGCCACTACCGGATGCTGCAGGAGGTCTGTGAAGACTTGAACGTGACTTGTCTGGGCTATCTGCCCAAGCAGAAGGAACTGGAGCAGGAGTCGCGCCATCTGGGGCTGGATTTCAGCCGTTCTAAGGAGACGGAGGGACTGGATATGCTGGCAGGCTTGCTGGAGGAACATGTGGACTGGGAACTGCTGCTCTCGACAACCGGGCTTCCATTGCCTGCGGCGGCAGTGAAGGAGAAGCCGGTACTATCAGAGCCGGGGAAGCTGCATGTCTCGGTAGCGCGCAACGAAGAGTCCTTTTCCTTCCTCTATGCGGAGCATCTGGATATTCTGCGCCGTATGGGCACGGTCACTTTCTTCAATCCGGAGCATGACCGGCCTATTCCGCAAGAGACGGATTTGCTCTATCTGCCCGGCGGCTATCCCGAGAACCGTCTGGAGGAACTTGCCGGGGCAAGGCTTGCCAGGGAGTCTATCCGCAGCTATATAGAGGCCGGTGGCAGGACGCTGGCAGAATGCGGGGGGATGATATATCTTTCGCAGTCCGTTCTTTCTGATGGGGATACGGACGGGGGAGGCAGTGATACAGACGGAAGAAGCACCGGGAACAGTGTAAGCAATGTCGGAAATGAGATGGTGGGAGTATTACCTTTCAGCATCACGAACGAGCGTAAACGCAGGAAACTGACATTGGGATACCGTCGGTTCGACTATAACGGATGGCGGCTTAAAGGACACGAATTCCATTATACGCAGCTTGCTGTGCCCGAAGCTGGTGGAAAAGAAAGTGGTGCGTACAGTCTTACTCCCTCGATAGTGCAGGTTTTCAATGCCAGAGGAGAGAAGGTCGCTACTCCCATTTTTCGTTATAAGAACCTGATTGCCAGCTATACACATCTGTATTGGGGCGAGATGGATGTGATGTCTTTGTTCGGTGGAGCCTAATCTTGTAAAACATCTTTTGAATCTGCTGGACTTTCCTTCTTTTTCCTTTCATGTTTTGCTTGAAAAGTCCCGGTATTTCTGCATATTTATATTCCAAATTTGTTTGTATCTTTGCGATAGAGAAAAGGTCTACGGGCTGTGAGGGAGTCCCCTTTACAATCCGGGCTATAGTAGCTGATTTTGAAGAGTTATCCCATGCAGGAAAGTCCTCTACACGTACCTCTGTAAAGGATGAACATCTTAAAATGGAGTTTGTCGATGGTGATTCGATTGGTGTTTTTGCCATAAAGGACGGTGCTATAATGGATAATATTGATAATGCCAAATTGGTTTACAATATGTCAAGCGGCAGTTGGAATCCGGTGGGAAATGGTACACTTTATTGGTATGATGGAGTGAGTTATGTCGCATACTATCCATATAGGAGGAATATCACAATAGATGTCTCAAAGGGTATGGACGGAGCTATTGCCTCACTGACCGGGAATGAAAAACTGCAACCTTCGAAAGACCAGTCCACAACAGAAAAGCATATTGTCAGCGACTTGTTGATTGCCACCGGCGTACCTGCTATTGACAATTCTTCCGGAATAATCTTGAGCTTGCAGTTTCAACACCAGTTTGCATTGCTTGTGTTGCAACCGCAAGTATACGTAGGTTGTTTTGCTCCTGAAAAGGCAGGCTTTGTTTACCATATGGAATCGAGGGTTTTAGGAACAGACTCGGTAGCTATTAATGTGAGTCTGAATGGTATTACTCCATATCAGATAGATTCTTTGAAATATTGTGCCATTGTTCCGCCACAAGCAAATGCACGGGTTACCGGAAACTATACGACTACCAATGGAAGAGATGATACGAATATAAAGATAAATTATTCGGGCAGCTCCATCACTCTTGTTTCTGGAAAATGCTATACTCTGAAAGTTATCAGTCCCGTACCCGGTAAAGGAAGTATAGAAAGAAAGCTTTATCCCGGGGATTTTG
>OOAQ01001970.1_pt1 | contig 13135 bp, 12 predicted proteins | sample 1671051 | NCBI WGS metagenome assembly OOAQ01 (sample SAMN06348117, study PRJEB24527) | human gut metagenome | biome: human gut; feature: ankylosing spondylitis patient; material: feces | host: Homo sapiens | place: China | collected 2015-10
TCTCAGACGACTTTGTTATTATATCACATCTTTTCGAGTTTGTCAAGAGGTTTTTCAAAAGTTTTTTGAAGTTTTCTTGATTTTCTTTCGTTCCGATGTGATCTCGGAAGTTTCGCTTGCTTGGTTTCGCAAGCTTTTCTATTATATCATATCTTTTCAAGTTTGTCAAGAGGTTTTTAAAATTTATTTTTTGAACCGCTTTTCAAGCCTTCAAGATCTGATTTAACAGTTTGTCGCTTCTCTCGAAGCAGCTTATTTATTATATCACTTGGTTTTCGATTTGTCAAGAGGTTTTTCAAACTTTTTTGAAGTTTTTTCTTGATTTTCGATCACTTTGTGATGTTTTTAAGCCGTTCTCGCGACAGCTTTTATATTATACTCTCTTTGTTCGAAAAAGTCAACCCATTTTTCAAAAATAATCAAAGAAATTTTGCACAATTAGTTTTCCGAGTTTTACACAAAATATACGTTTTCGAATACATAAAATAACAAAAGACCCGCCGAAGCAGGTCTTTAGCATGATCATGCATTCTCCTGGAGTTCAGATATGATCTTGACGAAACCGTCAACATCGTTGAAGTCCTTATACACGGAAGCGAATCTGATATACGCCACGACGTCTATAGCCTTGAGCTTGTGAAGAACCATCTCGCCGATCTTCTCGCTTGTGACCTCCCGCTGAAGGGAATTCTTCAGCTCTGCGGCGATCTCGTCCACCATATTTTCAATAGTCTCAAGCTTTACCGGACGCTTGACAGCGGCTCTGCAAAGCCTGTCGACGAGCTTCTGGCGGTCGAACGGCTCTATGGAATTATCCTTCTTTATAACCATAAGAGGGATATCCTCGATTATTTCGTATGTTGTGAAACGGAATCCGCACTGGATACACTCACGGCGGCGGCGCACCTTATTTTCGGTCGGGCGGGAATCGATTACCTTGCTTTCCTCGCAGCCGCATTCAGGACACTTCATGTTGATATATCACTCGCTTTCCAGACAAATTGGTCTAGATATAGTATATCACAAACCTGCGAATTTTTCAACTCTTTCAACAGAAAAAGTTAAAATTATTTTCCGGTTTTTTCTTTAATAAATTTATACAGCCGCATGACCGGAATATCCGTTTCCTGTCCGTCAAGCCTGTCCTGAAGCATTTTGTTCGTATTTACTATCTGGCTCAGCTCACATTCGTCGTCCCCAGTAGTTATATGCAGTTTCATACATTGCGTGCTGGAGTAACGACCGCGCAGCTCCTCCGGTTCGCAGTTGATCGTCAGAATATCCGCATATCTGATCGTTTTCCAGCCGAGCAGGTGCTTCCATCTGAGTTCGTTGCCGTCAGCTTCTGCGACTGTCGGTATCTTTTCGAAAGCTATTACAATTCCGACGAACAAACCCGTACAAATCAGAAACAGTACCAGACTGACCACCGAGAAATATGTTAACATTACAGCAACCCAAATCGCAAGAATAATGACTGCCGCTGCCATACCAGCATTAAAAAATCTGTCGTTGCATTTCATCTCGACCCTTATTTTATCCATACGCACTCCCTTCACAGACTAAATTTTCAGTTTTAATTATATCACACGAACTATTTAAAGTCAAGAAAAAGGGCGCACCGAAGCGCGCCCTAAAACTATTCATAATCAGATAAGCCCGGAATTATTGACCGCAGCCACCAGCGCCCGTACGGAAGCCATGATGATATCGGTATGTATACCCGCGCCCCAGCTTACGGAGCCGTCCGGCTTGGATATTCCGATGTACGCAGCCGCCTTGGACTTTGATGACTGCTCTACTGCGTTCTCAGTGTAGGTCTCAAGATGGAATTCTATGCCGAGACCCGTCTTGATTGCATTGGAAACTGCGTCCAGACGTCCGTTGCCGACGCCTTCCCATGTGCGCTTCTGACCGCTGACGTCCATTTTGACAGTGGCAGTGATATGCTCGCCCTGGGTATAGTGAGCCTCCACGAATTTCAGCTTGCCCTGCGGCTCCAGATAGGTCTTTTCAAAGATATCGTATATCTCGCTGGGGTGGAGCTCCTTGTGCTGATGGTCGGAAACTCCCTTGACAACATAGCCGAAATGTTCGCGCATTTTAGGCGGCATGATAATGCCGTAGGTCTGTTCCATAAGGAATCCGATACCGCCCTTGCCGCTCTGGCTGTTGATACGGATAACATCGCCCTCGTATTCTCTGCCGATATCGTGCGGGTCGATCGGGATATACGGAACGTTCCAGTGCTCGGGATCCTTCTCGTCGCGCCACTTCATGCCCTTTGCGATAGCGTCCTGGTGAGAGCCGCTGAACGCCGCGAATACAAGCTGACCACTGTACGGCATGCGCTCGTAAACGTGCATTCTGGTGAGCCGCTCGTAGATGGAAGCCAGCTCCGGCAGATTGCTGAAATCGAGGTTCGGCTCAACGCCGTGGGAATACATATTGAGCGCAACGGTGACGATATCGACGTTACCGGTGCGTTCGCCGTTTCCGAACAGAGTGCCCTCAACGCGGTCAGCGCCTGCGAGCAGTCCGAGTTCGGTATCGGCGATACCGCAGCCGCGGTCGTTGTGCGGGTGGAGGGATATCTCAAGGGAATCGCGGCTGTGCAGTACCTTGCACATATATTCTACCTGCTGTGCGTAAACGTGAGGGAGGCTCTCCTCGACGGTAACGGGCAGGTTGATGATGACCTTCCAGTCGGGTGTAGGCTTCCAGATGTCGATTACCGCATTGCATATCTCTGCGGCGAACTCCGGCTCAGTTCCGGTGAAGCTCTCCGGGGAGTACTCAAAGCGGAAGTTGCCGGGGGTCTTTTCGCGGTACTCGTTGAGGAGCTTTGCACCGGTAACCGCGATGTCGATTATCTCCTGCCTGCTCTTGCGGAAAACCTGCTCGCGCTGAGCGACGGAGGTGGAGTTATACAGGTGAACTATGGCGTTCTTGCAGCCGTCGAGAGCCTCGAAGGTCTTTTTGATGATATGTTCGCGGCTCTGGGTGAGCACCTGCACGGTAACGTCGTCAGGGATAAGGTTCTGTTCGATAAGCGCGCGGCAGAACTCATACTCGGTCTCGGAAGCGGCGGGGAAGCCTATCTCGATCTCCTTGAATCCTACCTCGACCAGCTTCTTGAAGAATTCCAGCTTCTCGTCAAGGCTCATCGGGATAATGAGCGCCTGGTTGCCGTCGCGGAGGTCGACGCTGCACCACTTGGGAGCCTTCTCGATGTAGTCCTTTTCAGCCCAGTCCATGCATCTGAACGGCGGCATGAAATATCTTCTTGCGTACTTGCTTGCGTTTGTCATATCTCTTTCCTTTCCGGGCTAAGCCCCGCGCGCACGCGCTATTAATACAGCGAACTGTTGAACTGCATTTGACCGCAAAATAAAAAAGCTTCATCTCATTTAAGAGATGAAGCTTGAAACTCCACGGTACCACTCTCATTGACAGCCGCAAAAAGACTGTCCACTCGTACACATCAAACAATGTGCCTCTCGATAACGGGAGATACCGTAACAGCTTAATTAGTGACCGCAGACTGCCCGCCTGCCGGCCGCCCGTTCAGCCGTTCTGCTCAAGGAGGAGCTATGACCCTGCCGTTCTGCCGGCTCGCACCGACCGCCGGTTCTCTGGAAGTTCGCCAGGGCTTTGTTTCCTATCGTCGCATTTCAACATATTCTATTTGTGATTATATCACAGATTTCAGCCTTTGTCAATAGGGAACCTCTAAAAACCGGTTTGAAAAGGGAAAATGGGTAGAGTGCGCCGAATGCGATGAAAGCCGACGAAGTAAGGCTGTATGCCTTACGAGGAGGTTTGAAGAAGCAGTCGGTGTGCTATACACATTTTCACTCAAACAAGGTTTTTAGAGGTGACCAATAGTCTGACAGGATTTTTCCCGAAAAAGGGAACTTACCGCTCCGGCACATTTCTGTCCATATTGAAGACAAGCTTCCATCTGCCGCCGGTATTCCGCCATGTCGATGTTATGTGGAACTTTCCGGAAAGGTCTGAGTTTTCAGGCTTCTCCGCCGTGGTGGTGATGACATAATGCACCTGAACCGCATCAGGCGTTTCACACACCGTCACTCCTCGATTTCGAATGCGGCGCAGTCGAAATCAGCGATTATTTCCGCATATTCCGCCCCTGTGCACCGTGTCCCCCCGCAAACCATGCCTGCATTCACGTAAACGCCGCCTTGTCGCGCGCCTGAGCCGCTCTCCACATCTTTTCTTCAAGTTCCCGTATCATCAGTACCCTCCAGCAAACCGCCAGCCGAAGCCCGCAGATTTTCCTTTTCAATGACAGAACGCCGCACCCCGGCGCTTACGATAACCCCTCCGATAAGAGCCGCAAAAGCCGTAGGCGTCCACAGCAGAAAAATACCCGCCGCGTCTCCCATGTTCATTCCGCCGTATTCCGCAGTGTACTGCGCATTGAACACAGCGAATACATCTCCCCACCAGCCAAGCTTCAGCGCCAGAATGAAAAGCGCCGCAAACAGGCACAGCGAGCCGGCGCATTTCCAGATAAACCGCCGCTTATCCCGCGAAAACAGGAGCGCCGCCAGCACCGCGCCCAGCAGCGGACAGAAATATACGGTCTGCGTCCAGAGGGCAAGCCCGCAGAATGCGTACATAAGGCACAGCGCCGGGCAGAGTACTGCCTCCATCGCCGCCAGCGCGTTGAATATCCATCTGATTTTCATATCAGCCTTCCCACCCTCGAAGCTCCCGCAGAGTTTCCACTGTCTCCCGGACTGCCCGGATCGCCGTTTCCACTTCGTCGGCAGTGTTGAACTCCGACAGGGTGAGCCTCAGCGAACCTTTGAGCATATCCTCCGGTACGCCCATAGCCCTGAGCACATGCGACGGAAGTTCATTCCCGCTCGAGCACGCCGACCCCGAGGACGCGCACACGCCCCGGATATCCAGCCCGAGCACGAGGGATTCCCCCTCCACCCCGGAAAATGAAACGTTGACGTTACCGCACAGCCGCGGCGAAATCCCGCCGTTGAGCCTGCTCCCGGAAATCTCCAGCAGTCCTGCGACGAGCCTGTCCCGAAGCGCCGAAATCCTCTCAGACCGCCCGTTGATGTCCCCGCACGCATACTCCATAGCCGCACCCATTGAAACTATAGCCGCAGTATTTTCCGTCCCGGAGCGAAGCCCGTTCTCCTGACCTCCCCCGCAGATAAGCGGCTGAAGCTCCAGCCCACTGTGGATATAGAGCAGACCCGCCCCGCGAAGCCCTCCCAGCTTGTGAGCTGAAACCGACATCATATCACAGCCCAGCTCCCTGACGTCAAGAGGGATATGCCCCGCCGCCTGAACCGCGTCCGTATGGAACAGCACCCCGCGCTCCCGGCAAAGCGCGGCAAGCTCCCTTATCGGCTGGATCGTTCCGACCTCGTTGTTAGCCGCCATCACGGAAACCACCGCAGTTTCCGGCGTAATGAGCTTCCGAGCCTGTTCCATGTCGACGTAGCCGCCGCCGTCCACGCCTATGTATTTTACCTCAAACCCGGATTTCTCAAGAGCCCTGCACACATTCAGCACCGCCGGGTGCTCTATCGCGGAGGCGACAACGCGGAGCTTCCCAGCGGACGCCCCGAGCGCCGCCGCCTGCCGTACCGCCGTGTTGTCGGATTCGGTGCCGCCGGAAGTGAACACTATCTCGTCAGGGTCCGCGCCGACAGCCGCCGCACATTTCTCCCGCGCTTCTATCAGCGCCAGAGCCGCCCGCCGTCCCTCGGAATGTATCGACGAGGGATTCCCGCAGCATTCCCACAGGAACGGCTCTGCCGCTTTCCGGGCGCATTCCAGCACCGGGGCGCTCGCCGCGTTGTCGAAATATATCATCTCTCCGCCCCCTTTATCCTGTCGATGGTCCATTCATATTCCGGGAAATCCCGCAGGATCCTCGCGATACACCGCCAGATGAATTCCTCGCGCAGCAGCGGGCGTTCCCTCATCTGCTGTTTCGCTCCCCACAGATGCGTGTACTTGTCCTGCGGGAAAAACAGCGCGTCCTTGTCGAGAAGGGTCTGCACGCCGGTGCCGGTGTAATCCGCGCACATAGCCGCCATGCGCTGTTCCGCGAAAACCATGTAGCGCAGGCGCTCCCCGCACCGTTCCGCCGACTTCATGAACGCGACAGCCTGCGATGTGTAGAACTCCTTGAAATCATTGTCCGGAACGTAGAAAAACGCCGTATTAAGCGGCAGTACCTCCCGGCTGAACCCAGGCAGGATATGCCCCGCAGCCGAAAAGTACTCCAGCGGCGGGTAAACGTCCGGGTTGATGTCCTCACGGTGAGCCGCGATGATGTCCCTCCCGAATTCCGGCTTGCTCCATACGATAAGATCGGTGTCTATCATCACGCAGGGTGCGTCCATCTGCCGCAGTGCAAGGAGCTTTCCGGCAGCCCAGAACATCTCCGGGTCGATACCGTCAAGGTCGTCGGGAACAGTGTCACGCACACCGTCCCAGACCTTTTCAAGCCCGGCATTGCGGATATAATCCGCAGCGGGAGCGTCGCAGTACAGAAAGATCCTGCTTCCGTCCCTCCGCCATTCCAGCGCGGAGATGACCGCAGTGAACAGGTCGAAATCCTCTAAAGCAAAAGCCCCGTTATTTTTCGCGAAAAACGGAGCCGTAGAAATAATATGAAATGCGTCCAAACTCTTACCTCATGTCAGACTATGTGTATACCGTATCCATAGCAGTTCAGCGGGCATTTTCTCAGGCACTCGTACATTATACGGTCGTACTCGTCAGCGGTGATGGATCCGCCGGAGCCGAACCCTCCAAAGCTTCCCGCGCCGAACGAGCCGGAAAAGCTCCCCCACGGAAAGCTCCCGAAAGAGCCGAGAAGATAGCTCCCAGAACCGAACCAATACGAGCCAAACGAACCTAACGAACCTAACGAACCAAACGAGCCCCGGAACGACCCACGCCCAGCGAAGCGCCATTCCCACTCCCATTCCCAGAGGCTGAATCTGTAGCTCCCAAGCGCGGTAAGTCCGCCGGAACCGATTCCCAAGCCGGAACCTTGAAAAACGCCGTAGCTTCCGAAATTGAAGCTTCCGGAGCCACCCCGGAAGCCGCCCGAGAAACTCCCGAAAGAGCCGCACCGTGACCCGCCGTTATTCGGAACGTTCCCGCAAAAGACCTCCGTTACAGCTCCGGCGCTTACTCCGAACACCTCCGCGAGCCTGTCGTTAAGCTGAGGATCCTGCGGATCGAGCGTCCTGAGCTTGTCGAGCCGATCGGCGTAGACCGTGCCGCCGTGCTCCCGGAGCCACTCCGAAAGGCTCCCCCCGAGGAAATATCCACGAACGGCAGCCAGGTCGAAATTATCGATGATCTCAGCCGCATTGCTGATTTTTTTCCTGTTGAGCCATAAACAGCAATCCAACCAAGACACCCCCTGTTACTATACAGTTACTTATAACTTATTATAGCATAAACCTCCGGATAATTCAACAATTTTTTAAGATTTGTTGTCGATTTTCAACTCCGGTAGCATATTACACATATCGCGCAAAAAAGCCGGCGGGATATCCCACCGGCTTTGTGATCAATGGAAATTTCTCTTTTTATTCGCGATCATGAGCCTTATCATGACCGTTACGGCGTTCTTTTTCAGCGAATCAATGAGCATTCTCTCATCGCTGCTGAAACCGCTCCAGTTGAGGTCTGCCAGCTCAGGCATTTTCATGTACCGCGCCGGGATCTCCTCAGCGGTGAGCCTTGCCAGTTCTGACATGCACTTCTCGCAGTCGCAGGCGTTGAACCTCCTGATTATCCCGGGAACATTCTCGGCAATTACCATCTCGGTAAGCTCCCGCATTACCAACGGAGAACGGCTCACCTCATCGTCGGGCTGTTCGCCGCGCTGAAGCTCAGCTTCCCTGCGCATGACCTTAGAAAGCGGCTCGATACCGCGAAGCTGCCTTGGAATAAGGCTCTTCCCGGCAGCGACAACCTGGTTTTCCGAGAACGCGCGTTCCTCTACCAGCCGCATAACGCTCGGGGTTTTCACGCTCTGGGACTGCTCCCCGCTCTCGTCGTATTCCGCTGGATTTTCGGATTTTTTCGCGGGCTTGCCCGATTTATCCGACCCTGCGGACTTCCCCGGCTTTGCCTGTTTGGAACCCCCCGCCTTCTCAGCGCCGTCAGCTTTACCAGACTTAACAGGCTTAGCAGACTTAGCTGTCTTAGTGGATTTAGTGGACTTATCTGTCTTAGAGGGATTAGCGGATTTATCCGGTTTTCCCGCCGCAGAGCCCGCAGACTTCTTCCCTGGAGCCTGCCTGTTCTGACCGCCCCGGATATCCTCGTCGCTGACGAGCCTTGCGCCCTCGGGATTCTCCTGATAATGCTCGGTTATTCTGTCGGTCATGACTTATCCCCGGCTTTTTCCCCGGTAAGCTCGCAGATGAATGCGAAGTATTCCTGCGCCGCCTTTGACTTCGGCGAGTATGTTATGACGCTCTCGCCATGCGCGGGAGCCTCCGCAATGCTGACGCTCGCGCTTATCCGGCTCTTGAATATCTTTGTATCGAGCTGCATGGCGATAACATTCGCCAGATCCTCGACATCTTTCGTCAGCGTGAGCCGCGGATTGTACTTATTCAGCAGAATGCCCGCCACCTTGAGTTCCTTGTTGTAATAACGCTGTACCGCGAAAATGGTCTGCTTTAGCTGAGCGATTCCCTGTAAACTGAGTATCTCGCACAGCATGGGAATAACAAGCTCATCGGAAGCGGTGTACGCGTTTATGGTGAGCACCGACAGCGCCGGCGGCGTATCCAGTATTATGTAGTCGTACTCGTCGCGGATAGTCTCCATCTGTTCCCGGAGGATATACTCGCGCCCAACGCCGGTAAGTTCAAGCTCCACGCCGGAAAGCAGGATATTCGAAGCGATAACGTCGCAGATCCCGCCTTTCTGGACAGCGTCGGAAATATCGCAGTTCCCCTTGAAAACATCATAGATGGTGTATGCGTCCTCGTCGTCTATTCCGAGCGAAAAGCTGAGGTTTCCCTGCGGGTCAAGGTCTATCGCGAGGACCTTCTTCCCCATCTGTGCAAGTCCTCCGCATATCGCACAGCAGGTGGTAGTCTTTCCGACGCCGCCCTTCTGATTTGTGAGTGCAATTATCTTTGCCATAAAACTCCCCCGGAAACTGTAGCATTATGCCGGAACCCGGCACTATTCAGACATCACAAGGGCGCACAGTAACTGTCCGCCCTCGCTGATTATTAATCAAAGGATCAGAAGCCCTCCGGATCTATGTACTCGTCCGTTGCGCTGTCCTCGGGAATGTAGATGTGGTAGTTGGTCTTACCGTTCTTCTTTACGAAGTACATCGCGGTATCCGCAAAGGAGAGCAGCTCGTTCACATCTTCAGTGTGCTCAGGGCAGAACGCCACGCCGATACTTGCCTTGACGTCGATGTGCATTGCGCCGTCAGCAGTGGTGTAGCCTTCGTACAGTTCGTTGATGATATCCATGGAGATATTCTCGATATTTGCGATATCATCCTGATTTGTGAAGCAGAGCACGAACTCATCGCCGCCGAATCTGCCTGCGAAACCGCCCCTGTCGTCGACCTTGGTGCGGATCGTGTCAGCCACGAATCTGATGACCTCGTCGCCGATGGTGTGACCGTAGCGGTCGTTGATGAACTTGAAGTCGTCGACGTCAATGAAGGAAACAGCAACGCGCTTTGTGCCGCGGCGCTCGATCTCAGACGTGAGGTTCCTGATAAATGTGTTTCTGTTATAAAGCTGTGACAGGAAGTCGTAGCTTGCACGCTCAGAAAGCTGAAGCTCGAGCTTCTTCTCGTTGTCGATATCGGTCATGACGCCGATAACTCTCAGCGGTTCGCCGAGGCGGTCTGTGATGCAAACCGCACGGAGGGATACCCAGATCACCGCGCCGCTCTTTGTCTTGAGCTGATATTCAGCACTGTAGCCGCTCTTGTTCTTGAGCAGGCCGTTCATATCGCGCTTGTACTTTTCAGCGTCGTCCTGGCTCATGAGGGAGTCGATGAACTTGCCGTTAGAAAGCGTAGCGCTGTCGGTGTCGATGTCAAACTTCGCGAGCATGTTCTTGGAAGCGTACATTCTCTCCTTGTGGAAATCCCACTCGAACAGCATGTTGTCAGACAGCTCTGCGATAGTGCGGTGACGCTCCTCGCTGAGGAACACCTCGTCGAGCAGCTCGTTGAAGGAGGTCTGGATCTCGCCAAGCTCGCTTCTTCTGTTTGTGACCTTGAAGCGGATATCGGTAGAGCCCTCTGCCTCGGAGATCTCGGTCATGGTCTTGAGCATGCCGTTCATGTTGCCGAGGAACCTGCCGATAACGAGAAGGGAAGCAATGGAGAATACAACAGCGGAAGCCGCAACAACGACCCAGCCGAGGAGGTTCGTAGTAGTGGAGAACTTGCTGAACGCCGCATTGTCAGCGGAAGCCACCCAACGCCAGTTCATAACGTCGGTGCCTGCAAGTCCTACGAAGTATGTAGAGCCGCCCGCGGAACCTTTGATGGACTTGATGTCCTTACTGTTCTTGAGGTCGCTGTAACCAGAGTTGGAGGTATCGAAGAACTGGGCAATATCGCTCTGGAGCGCAGAACCTGCGAATTCCTTGTTGATGGAGCCGCTCTGCTTGTAGTTGACTGCAACGCCGTTCTTGTCAACGATCATGAAGCTTGCGCCGCTCAGGTTAACGAACTGACCGGAAAGCGCCTTCATAACAGCGCTGTCAGGACCAGCGGAAACGATGGCAACAACGTACCCTGCCTCGCCGGAAGCATTGTCGGAAGGGATAGGGTCAGCAACGAAGATAGCGTCGCCGTAGCTGGTCCAGTTGAGCATTTCAGAAACGGAAGGCATATTGATAACGCCCTGATCGTTCATCGGGAGGTTCTCAAAAACTCCACCCTCGCTTCCGTTGACAGCTTCGATGACGGTACCGCTGTCGTCGAGGATCATCATATCGAGGATATCCGGATCCGCAGCGACTGCGGCTTCAAGCTCGGCGTCAGCGCTGCCCATTCCGTGTGCCACGTCAACAGCCGCCTCGCTCTTTGCGATAGCCCCCACGATGGAGGAATAGCTTTTGAACGCCTGCTTTATTCCGGCAGATTTGGACTCACCCACCTGCTGGAGGGTGTTCTCCTTGGCAGACCTTTCGTATCCCATAACGGAAAATGTGCCTATTGCTCCGACGATCACCGCCGGAACTATCGCGAATACCAGCATGACAGCGGTAAGCACGATCTTCAGCTTCAAATTGCCCATTATCTTATCCCCCTGAAAATATTTTATCTGTCACCTGACGCGGTATCGCCGCGCTGTGTGAAAATGCGTTAGTCCTGCTCGCCCTGCTTTGCGCGCATAAGGAGCTGCACATAGTTTATGTATCTGCCGATAGCGTCCTCCTGTGCGGCGGTAAGCGCCTCGAACGCGCAGCCGTAGCCGATGATCACGCCGTCGCTGTCGGTCTGCACTCTGAGTATGGTAGCCATGGTGTTGAGGTGATAACCGTCCACCAGCTCGATATCGACGCATGCGCTGTCGTCCTTGTGGAACTCGTACGCGCTGGTCAGGAAGATACCGCCGACGTTGATGTCGTGGATCTCTACAGCAACCGGCTCTTCAAAGCGAATGGTGTTCTCGTCGCGAACCACGAAAAGCGCCCTGCCGGGCAGCTCGACCTTTATCTTGAAGTATCGCCTGCGCTCCTCGAGCACCTTGGTGCTGTTGGATTTGAGCAGGGAAATATTCATCTGCCTGTCGTGCGACATTGAGATATCCCCGGCGTATTTTATTCGGTCGCCCGCCTTGGAGTAAGCGATAACGTCCACTCTCGTGCCGCGCTCAAGCTCCGGGAGATCCTTTCCCTTGATGATAAGGATACTTTCCTCACTGGATTCCAGGTTTTTCGGGAAAACGAAATTGCGCTCTGCCGAAGCAAGCAGGGTACCATTCTGGGCAAGAATTTCTGTCTTAACTATTTTAGTTCCAAATAACAACCTCATCAATCCTCTTACAATAAAAATAGTAAACAGAGCAACCCCGCCCGCACGCAGAACAGCGCCCGGACTCTTAGATACCATCAAACGAACCATGAAAGCACGCTATTTGTCAGAATACTCTTGTTTACATTATACAATAAACATTCCTAATAAATCAAGGCATAATGTTGATTTTCTAATAATTAAACAAATTTTTTTGTGATTTTTGGCAAACATAACAAAACACTGCTATGCCGTTTCATACCACATTGTGTAAAAACGCCTCAGGCTTTTTTGACCTTTATCTTGAACCGCTTGCCGCAGCCTCTTGCGAGCCTGTCCCTGGCCTGCATGGGGGTTCCGCAGATGAACTGCGTCTTATCGCAGATAATGGCGTCGAGCTGCTCGTCCTTGTTTTCCATCACTGGGAAGAGATAGAAGCTGTGGCTGCACTCGTAAGCCCTGTAGATATTTTTATATGGTATCTCGACAACGCGGGCGTTCTTGTCGCGTAGCGCCTCGGAAACCCTCGCGGAAGCCTCCGCACGTTCCGGGACGGCGGCGCCGTCGGACTCCGCCTGATCGGGCGCGCTGATAGTCAGCGTGAGATTATCCTCCTCGGAAAGATCCACGCTGACGACCTTGCCGAAGCTGTTCTCCAGCTTGTCGGCGCGCTTGTTGAAATACTGTATCCGCATGTTATGCGGAAGCGTTGCGCAGACAAGGAAAAGCACCGCGAATACCGCGCCCAGAAGCCACTCCGTGCACCAGAACGCCGCCAGCATAAGCAGGAAAAGCACCGCCGCCGCATAGTAGCACGCAGTCTGAAGCGGGCGCACCTTCATCAGATACATAAAGTCGGAAAACGAGCGGATACGCGCCATGGTGCATTCCGTCTCGCATACGGTCCTGCCGTTGTCCGGGCGCTTTTCAGTGTTCATCTCCTCGAACATCTTCGCGAGCTTCGATTCTGTTGATTCCAGTATCTCCTGCTGTCTTTTGCTTCTGAACATAACTATTCCTTTCTCGGATGTAATGTATCTTTAGGGAACCTCTAAAAACCGGTGCGAAAAGCAAAAATGGGCAGGGTGTGCCAGA
>OOAQ01001974.1_pt1 | contig 13129 bp, 9 predicted proteins | sample 1671051 | NCBI WGS metagenome assembly OOAQ01 (sample SAMN06348117, study PRJEB24527) | human gut metagenome | biome: human gut; feature: ankylosing spondylitis patient; material: feces | host: Homo sapiens | place: China | collected 2015-10
AGCCCCGGGCGGACGGAATATACTCCGTATTCGCGACGAAGTTCGCGGATGTGGCTCTCTTCGGGGATCAGCGGACGCGGACCGATGAAGCTCATGTCGCCCTTGAGGATATTCCAAATCTGGGGCAGCTCGTCGATGCGGACCTTACGGATAAAACGGCCGAAGCGGGTGACGCGGGCGTCGTTGGCGCTGGCCCAGACCGCGCCGTTTTTTTCGGCGTCGGCACGCATGGAGCGGAACTTGTAAACGGTGAATTCCTTTTCAAACAGGCCCACGCGTTCCTGACGGTAAATAACGGGGCCGGGGGATTCCAGGCGGACAATGAGGGCAGTGAGCAGCATGACGGGCGTGGCCGGGATGAGCAGCATGAGGGAGATGAGCATATCCAGAACGCGTTTGAGTCGGCGCAGGGAACCGCGGGTATTGAGAGAGAAGCCCTCGTTCTGGAGAAGCCATTCGTCTGTAATTTGGGAGAGGGGCAGGCGCTGGACCACGTGTTCGTAGAAGCTGCGGATATCCACCACCATACTGCCGCGCAGTTTGGCTTCCAGCAGGTCGTGGGCGATGTCGTCGTCGATGGGGGCGTCGGGCAGCAGCAGGATCATGGTGGCCTTTTTTTCCTGGGCTATGTCCAGGGCCAGAAAGGGCGCGCCCAAGCAGGGACCGGCGTCGGGGCCCTGGTCGCGCTCGCCCACATACCCCAGAATCTCGGCCTTGGGCAGGCCCTCGGCCAGGAGCTGGCGCACCTTGCCCGCGCGGTCCACGCCCACCAGGAGAATGCGCAGGGGGTGCGTGATTTTGTCGGCGTTGCAGTAGTAAAGCAGCCGCCAGCCCAGGCAGAAGCAGAAGGAGAGCGCAAAGAGCAGGACTACGGTTTCGCGGTCAAAGCGCCAGTGCTGGAAGGCGTAGGAGGCCGTTGCCGAAGAAACGATGCCCAGCAGGCAGGCCACCAGCACCCGGCCCATAGTCTCGCGGAAGTCCTCGCTGCCCACGCTGTAAGCGTCGAGGATGTAAAAAAAGAGAAGATAAAAAAAGACGGTAAAGAGCGAAGCGCCCGTGTAATCGTGAAACACGCTCAGATCCGGCGCAATGCTCAGCATGCCGGAAACGGCCAGGGCCAGCAGAATGCAGAAAAAATCCAGCGCCTGCAGCAGCGCCATACGGTAGGTACTAATCATGCTTGGCTATCCTTATGGACGGCGGGCACGCGCATGTCTTCAAGAATGCGTGCGGCCACCGTGTGGGCGTCCAGTTCGCGCAGGGCCAGCTCGCGGCCGGCGGCTCCCATGCGCAGGATATTTTGGGGCGTGGTGATGAAGGTTTCCATGGCGTCGGCCAGGGCCTGCGCATCGCGCAGGGGCGTAAGCAGACCGTTAACACCCTGGCGCACCACTTCGCGGCAGCCGGGGGCGTCGGTGACCACGGCCGGACGGCCCATGCTCATGCCCTCCATGATGGACGTGGGCGTGCCTTCCCGCCAGGAGGGCAGCACCAGCACATGGGCCGCGGCCACATAAGGGCGCACGTCGCTGGTTTCGCCCAGGTATTCGATGCTGCCCCGGGCCTCCCAGGCTTTGATCTGGTCCAGGCTCACGCTGCCCAGGCCGTGTTCGGGCGGGCCCAGCACCTGAAAGCGGGCGGCAGGGTATCGGGCCTTGAGCAGGCGCGCGGCCTCGGCGTATTCCGGCAGGCCTTTGGCCTCCAGCAGACGGGCCACCAGCAGGAATACGGGCGGGCCGGCGAGCTCGCCGGTTTCGGTAAGATCGGGAAAGGGGGCCGGGGCAAAGCGGGCCGTGTCCACGCCCGTACCGCGGGCAGTAAGCACGCGGGCGCGCGGGCCCAGAATGCCCGCCTGGCGGAACACGCGGATGTCGTCCTGATTCTGAAAAAATACGCCTTCCGCGCCGGAAAGCGCCGTACGGTAAAGCAGGCAGCTCAGCTTGTTGACGGCTTTTTTAAAAAAGCTGTCGGCCTCAAAGGCGTAGCCGAGACCGGTGATGGTGGCGTAAATGTGGGGCACGCGGGCTACCCTGGCCGCCATGCAGCCGTAGATGACCGGCTTGATGGTGGAGGCAAAGAGCAGATCAGGTTTTTCTTCTTTGAACAGGCGCACCAAGGCCCCCAGGGTGCGGATGTCGCTCAGGGGGTTGAGGCCTTTGCGGTCCAGAGGATAGGTGCGCACTTGCGCGCCCAGGGCCGTGAGCGCGGCCTCAGAGGCCGCATCCCCCGGCGGGGCGCAACAGAGCACTTCGTGCCCGGCCCGGCGCATGTGGGCGATGAGCACGCTCCAGAAATTGCGCATGGACTTGGCCTGGTTGCCCAGAACGACGATCTTCATCCCGCTTTCCTCCAGAGCGTTGCCCTCTGTGCGGACGACGTTGCGGCAGACTTGCGACGACCTTTTGGACGGCAGCCCGGCTGCATCCGTTTTCCAACGACAGCCCGCGTCTTGGTCCCGCACGGCCGGGCGTGCAAAGCCCGGATTGGCACTGCCGTCAGCGCTTGTGCCGCAAGCCGCAAGGGCGCGACGTGGCGCATGGCCCCCAGCCTAGCAGTTCCGTGCCGTTCTGAAAAGGCCCGGCGCGGCCTCGGGGGCGTGGGCGCGGTGCGCCACGCCAAAGCCGCCAGCCCGCGCCGCGAACGCAGGACGGGGAAGGAATCCCTCCGCAGAGGGCGTCCTTCCCCGTGAAAAAAGGCTCTTGCAGCCCGGATTATTCCGCAGCCAGCTGGATGCGCTCGAAACCCGTGACAGTGAGGTCGTCGCCCACGGCCTTGGCCGTCTCGCGCACGAGGTCGTTGATGCTCTTTTTGTCGTCGCGGATGTAGGGCTGTTCCATAAGGCAGACTTCCTTCTGGAACTTTTTCACCGCGCCGTCAGCAATTTTGTCCACAATCTGGGCGGGCTTGCCCTCTTCCAGGGCCTTCTGGCGGTAGACTTCACGCTCACGCTCCACAGCGGCCTGGTCCAGGCTGGAGGCGTCAAGAGCCAAGGGATTGGCGGCAGCCACCTGCATGGCCAGATTTTTGACCAGGGCCAGCACATCGGGGTTGGTCGTGCTCGCAGCCTTGCCGCAGGTCAGAAAGACCAGCGTGCCGATCTTGCCGTTGGCGTGCAGGTAATGGCCCACCACGTCTTTGTCGCTGCTCTTGCTGTGGCGGGCAAAGCTGCCCAACTGCATGTTTTCGCCCACCGAGGCGATGAGCTGGGTCACGGCCGGGCCCATAACGGCCTCCAGAGCCGCGGCGTCGGCCGGAGCCTGGTCCAGCACGGCGCGGGCCACCTGAGCGGCCATATCCTGAAACTGGTCGCCGCGGGCCACAAAATCGGTCTCACAAAGCAGAGAGGCCAGGGCCACATGCTTGCCGTCTTCGCTCACGGCCAGGGTGACCAGGCCTTCGCTGGTGGCGCGACCAGACTTTTTGGCGGCCTTGGCCATACCCTTCTGGCGCAGCCAGTCCACGGCCTTTTCCACATCGCCGGCCACTTCCACCAGGGCTTTTTTGCAATCCATCATGCCCGCGCCGGTCATTTCGCGCAGTTCTTTTACCATCTGTGCGGTGATAGCCATAATATCAACTCCACATGCTGCCGGCCCGGGGCCGGGGTTGTGCTGCTGGTGCGGCCCGGAAGGGAGCGGGCAGGGCCCGCCCTCCGCAACCGGGCGGGGGCAGCGCGGCCATGTCTGCAAACAGGTTGCGCTGCCCCCGGAAACAGGGAAAATGCTGCGCGCCCAAGCGGGCGCGCCGTAACCTTTGCGGGAGCGCACAAAAAATGCGCACCCCGCAACGTTACGCTGCGTTATTGGACAGGCGCGGCTTCCTGCACCGGGGCCTCCTGCACGGGGGCTTCCGGAGCCGCCTCAACGGCCTTCTGCATGGCGGCTTCGGCGTCCTCGACGGTCACGCGCAGCAGGGTACGGTTCTCGGGGTTCATGGTCGTTACCCAGAGCTGTTCGGGGTTCATTTCACCGAGGCCCTTGTAGCGCTGGATATTGAGCCCCTTCCGTGCTTCCTCAAGCGTCAGGGCGTGCAGGTCGAAAATGTCCGACGCCGCGTACTCCTGCTCCTTGTTGCGAAGCATGAAGCTGAGGCCGCCGCACTTCTGCCGGATGGCGTCGAGGGCTTCCCATGAGTTGAGGTACATCTTGGAGATGAAGAACTCGACGGATACCCGCGTGCGGTGGCCGTTGGCGTTCTCGATGAGCGCAAAGACGCGATCGCCGTCTTCGTGCGCTTCCGTCTCCGTCGTCAGCTCGTAGCCCCGCTCCTTGAGGAAGTCGTAGCAACGCGTTCCGGAAGTGAGGCAATCCGGAGTGACGCGGTCCTCCACGTCGACAAGGGCGAGGAAAAGATCCCGGTTGATGCCCGCCAGCTCGGCGTCGCGCACACGGTGGGAAATGTTTTCGATCTGCCCCATGAGGGCCTTGATCTCCTCACCCCGGAAGAGCGTGCCGTTAGGGGCCTCCACTTCCATGTCGTCGCTCACGCGCTGCATCAGGAAGGCGTTCAGCTCGTAATCGTCCTTGATGAACTTCTCCATCCTGCTGTTGTGCGCCCGGTACAGCGGCGGCTGCGCGATGTACAGGTAGCCGCGGTCGATGAGCCCCGCGTAGTTGCGGAAGAAGAAGGTCAGAAGGAGCGTACGGATGTGCGCGCCGTCCACGTCGGCGTCGGTCATGATGACGATCTTGTGGTACCGCAGCTTGTCGTAATCGGTGTCCTCCTCGCCGATGCCCGCGCCCATCGCGGTGATGAGCGCCTTGACTTCCTTATTGGCGAGCATCTTGTCGAAGCGGGTGCGTTCCGTGTTCAGGATCTTGCCGCGCAGGGGCAGAATGGCCTGCGTGTTCGGGTTGCGGCCCTGCTTGGCCGAACCGCCTGCGGAGTCACCTTCCACGATGAACAGTTCGGAATCCGCCGGGTCCTTGCTCTGGCAGTCGGCCAGCTTGCCGGGCAGCGCGTTGTCCGAAAGGGCGCCCTTGCGGCGGACAAGCTCCTTGGCGCGGCGGGCCGCATCGCGGGCGCGGGAGGCGTCCACGGCCTTGTCGATGATCAGGCGGGCGTCTTTGGGGTTCTCCTGAAAATAAGTGTCGAGCTTGCCGTACACCACGCCGCCCACGATGCCCGCGACCTCGCTGTTGCCGAGCTTGGTCTTGGTCTGGCCTTCGAACTGCGGCTGGGGGAGCTTCACGCTGAGCACGGCGGTCAGCCCTTCGCGGACGTCGTCGCCGGAAAGGGCCTGCCCCTTCATCTTCTTGGTCAGATCGGGCTGGCTCTTGATGTAGTTGTTGATGGCGCGGGTCAGCGCGGTCTTGAACCCGGCAAGGTGCGTACCGCCTTCCTTCGTGCGAATGTTGTTCGCGAAGGTATACATGTTTTCCTTGTAGCCCGCGTTGTACTGGATGGCGAACTCCACGGAAACGCCGTCGGCCACGCCTTCCCCGTCGACGATGGCGTGGATGCCCACTTCGCCGGAGTTCAGATCCTTCACGAACTGGTGGATGCCGCCCTCGGCATGGAACAGATGGACTTCGCTGGTACGCTCGTCGCGGCACTCGATCTGGAGGCCCTTGTTCAAATACGCCAGCTCCTCAAAACGCTTCTTGAGGGTGTCGTAGGAGAATTCCGTGGTCTCGAAGATGGTTTCGTCGGGCTTGAAGCGGACGGTCGTGCCGTGGCTGTCGGACTCGCCGATGTACTGGAGCTCCTCTTGCGGCACGCCCCGGCTGTACACCTGCTTCCAGCGCTTCCCGTCCCGGCGGACGGTCACCTCAAGGCGCTCGGAAAGCGCGTTGACGCAGGAGACGCCCACGCCGTGCAGGCCGCCCGACACCTTGTAGGCGGAGTTGTCGAACTTGCCGCCCGCGTGGAGCTTGGTCATGACCACCTGAACGGCGGGGACCTTTTCCTTGGGGTGGATGTCCACGGGGATGCCGCGCCCGTTGTCGCGGACCGTGACGCTGTTGTCCATGTGGAGCACAACTTCGATGCGCGTGCAGTAGCCCGCCATCGCTTCGTCGATGGAGTTGTCCACCACTTCGTACACGAGGTGATGCAAACCACGGTAATCCGTGCTGCCGATGTACATGGCCGGGCGTTTCCGCACGGCCTGGAGACCTTCAAGAATAGTGATTGAATCAGCTGTATAAGCGTTCGCGTTGGCTGTCATAGGCTCGTGAATCCATATGTTGGTTGTGGCGCCTCCGGCGGCAAAGGGCTGCCGCAGACGGTCCGCAAACGCGGCCTCCGCGAGGCCACGCCCCTTCGGCCTTTACCCGGGAAAAGCCCCCGGGCCCCTCAGAGGCCGCCTCATGCCGCGTGCCCGGGAAGGTATGCGGCATGAGGCGGCTCCTGAAGATGTCCCTCTTCAAAGCTGAACGTTCCAAAGCGGGGATAAAGGTTGTGACTAGAAAGAAACAATACCATAGACGGAATGAGAGGACCATCCCCCTATTCCAAGCGTTCAGGAAAAGGGGAATTGAGGAGCGCTTCGGGATGGAAGCGCTCCTCCAAGTATAGCACGCTCTAGTTTTCTTCGTAATAGCTTTCTTCGGCGATTTTCATGGGCATGATCAGCACGGTGTAGTCGGGATCTTCCGTGCCGTTGATGCCGCAGGGCCCCTCGGCCCCGGTAAGGGTGAGGGTAAGTTCGCCGGACTGGTAATGCGTGAGAATTTCCATCAGGTTCTTGGTCGGGAACGCGATGCGCCCGATGGAGCCGTTGTAGGAGACTTCAAGGGACTCGTTGGCCGACCCGGTGTCCTGCCCCTGCGCGGAAAGCATGGCCTCGGCGCTGGACAGTTCGAAATACGTACACCGATCGCTCTCCGTGTTGAAGATGCTGATACGATCGAGCGCGTCGAGGCAGTCCTTCCGGCTCAGCTTGAGCAGGGACACGTCGGGGCTCGCCAGACGAGTCATGAACGGCGAGTAATCGGGGTAGGCGTATCCGGCGCGGGGAAGGCTGAGGGTTTCATGCCCGTCGCCCGAACGCACGAAAAGGCGCTTGTCCGTCAGGTTGACTTCGATCTCATCGCCGCCGAGCCACTTCCGGAGTTCGCCGACGTATTTACGCTGGATCAGCACACCGTCTTCGGGAAGGCGGGCGGACAGATCGTCGTGCGTGAAGCGGGTCAGGGCGAACTGATGGCCGTTCAGGCCGCACACTTCGATATGGCCTTCGCCAACGGGCTTGAAGTAGAGGCACGCGATGGCGTCGGAAGATTCGTCGTCGCTCACGCAGAAAAACACGCGGTCGATGATCTCCTGGAAGAAATCGCCGGACCACACCACGGCGCCTTCGCTGGAGAACGGCGCGAGGCTTTGGAACCACGTGGGGTCGTTGGCGGGGAGCTTATAGGTACGGCGGCCCTGTTCGAGGATCACCGTGCCCGTGGCGTCGTCAAGCCGGATACGCAATTCGCCGGCGGGAAGACGGCGGACGAGATCCACGAAGTTCCGGCCGTTCACCCCGACGAGGCCGGGTTCCTTCACATCGGCGGGATATGTGCCGGTGAACTCGATGTTCGCATCGGTCGCCATGATGGTCAGGACTTCCCCTTCGGCCTTGATCCAGAGCGAACGCAGATAAGCCGCCCCCGCTCTCGTGGGGATGATGCCCGCCGCTTTCTGAAGGCCTTCGATGATGTTCTCTTTCTTTACGGTAAAAAGCATGTAGAAGATCCTTGTTGTAGATTATTAAGAGACGCGCAATGTGCGTATCCTGATTAACTTCGTGGAATCACTCTTGTTTTTAGTTACAGTTCGTTCGGCTGGTTAGGAACGGCGGGAACAGCTTCCGTGTTCGTAACCTCAGCCGCGGTGTTCGAGGCACGCTTTTGTCAGTTCTGTCACCATGCTGTGCGCAAGTCGATCACTTTCCTGTAATAATTTGATTTTTTTTACCCCATGCATCACCGTGCTGTGATCCTTTCCGCCGAACATGCGCCCGATGACGGGGTAGGAGTGGCCAAGCAGTTCGCGGCACAAGTACATGGCAAGCTGGCGGGCCTGCACGAGATCCGGGCGGCGCTTCTCACCGAGGATTTCCTTGGCCGGGACGCCGCAGTGCTCACCGACGATACTGACGATGAGCTGAGGGGTCAGCGCGGAGCTGTCGCCGCCCTGCCGCACGATGTTGAGCAGATCCTGTTCGGAAAGATCGCGGCCGAGCAGGGAGCGGTGGGACGCCACCCGGAGGATGACGCCGGAAAGCCGCCGGACATCCGGGCAGTGCTGCGCAATGAGCAGCAGCTGCTCCCTGGACAGGGGCAGGCGGCGGAATTTGGCCTGTTGCTGGGCGTAGCGCAGGCGCACGTCGAGATCCGGCTCGGGGAGTTCCGCCCAGAGGCCCGTTTCGAGGCGCGAAAGCAGCGCCTTGCCGAGGCTCCATTCCTTGGGACGCCCCACGCCCGCCACGATGACGGGTTTGCCCTGATCCATGAAGCGATCCAGCAGGAGGCAGAGCTCCTCGCGCACGGACGGCCCGGCGGGCTGCTCCGGCTCGGCGACAATCTGGGCGCGGAACCGGGACGCCGTGGTGGGCGTCTTGTCGGGAATACGGCTCAGGTGCTGGAAATCATCGATAAGAACGGCTTCTTTGGAGAGCAGTTCCTGCCGGGCGGCGAGGACCGAACGCCCGGCGAACAGCAATTCCAGATCGCTCAGGGAAGCGTAGTAGAGATCGCTCCCGAGCGTGCGGAAAAGTTCGTTGCCAATGGCCCGGAGCAGATGGGTCTTGCCGGTCCCGTGAGGGCCGCAGAGCACCAGCAGGCCCGGGGCTTCGCCGATGTCGTCGAGCGAAGGCGCACGGCCATGCGTGGCCCGGTAGACGGCGCGCCGGGTGATGTCGCGGGCAAGGCTCAAGGCCCATTTGTGCTTCCCGTTGCCGATGAACGTGTCGAAGGTCCATTCTTCCCCAAAAGGCATCGGGTTGGCCACGGCGGGATGGAGGGCGTCCTGCCGGCTTTCGGGAGCGGGCTGGACGAAGGGCACGGGGGGCGACGGAGTGAACTTTCCCGCGCCGTACGTGATGGAAAGCCCTTTCCCCCAGAGTTCCCGGGCCTTTTTTTCGAATAGTTTCTGGAACAGGCTGGAAAAGCGTATGCCGAAGAAGGCGTGGGGGAAACGGACAGCCAGCGTTCCCGCTTCTTGATCCAACAGGATTTCAAGGGGATCAAACCAGCTCTGCAACGCGGTTTCCGAGCACGATTCCAACGCTTCGCCAGCGGCGGACAGGCGATCCTGAAGCTGGGGTTTGGGGTTTTCGGCGTTGGTGAAGCAGGAGAGCAGGGACGGGCGCGCTTGAGGGATCGCTTCGGCTGAAGAAGTGAGGAGGTATTTGCGTAACGTTTCTTTAGACACGGCGTTGCGAAGCTCCACAGGGGCCAGAGCCTGAGTCAGGCTGAAAAAGATGGTGAAAAACGGAGGCGAAAACGCTTTGTTTCCAACGGAGAAAACATATCAGAAAAAAGTACGTTACACAAGCAAAGAGCCCCTGTGGATAAGTTGTTGAACCTTCCCTGAGGAAATGTGGAATTCCCACAGGAAACGGGCCTGGCGTTTCCTGTGCGGGATGCCTTCATCCTGGCTCCCGGGAGAGGAGGGGAAACCGGCACCACCGGAAAACGTTTCAGCGCAGAAGAGAGCGGAGACAGCCCGGAACCTCCCCGTATTGCAGGGCATGTCTCCTGCGGACCCCGGATCTGGACAATAGCGTAACAGGTTGATACAATACAAGATAAGAGTTTTTCTCATACAAAAAATTGAACTGTGCCGTATCCCGGCGTATGCCAATCCACTTCTGACAGCGTGGTTCTTCCCTTGCGAAATACCTTTTCCGCAGGCACCATACTCATCAGTTTTATCTGCCTCTTCCTCGTTGTGGGCGGGATGTATCTCGTCAACAGTCGGCGGGAAGCCTCTCTGCTGATTCCCGAGAGCCAGCCCGTCGCGGTGTCTTCTGTGGCTCAACGCCTTCAAGATCAGGTGACTCCTTCCCTTTTTGCCTTATGGGAAAGGGCAAAGAGCGCTGTTGCCGTGCTTCCTGAGGAGCCTCCCGCTCAGGAGATGCCGGAAGGTGAAGCGGCTATCGTTTCCGAGATGCAGCAGGTTCCGCTGGAGCAGGAACCTCCGTCCGATCCTTCCGTCATCAACGGCGTCATAGCCAAGGGCGACAGCGCCTCAGAACTGCTTTCGCCATATATGTCCGCGAGTTCCGTCCAACAGCTTCTGAATGTGACGCGAAAGCTTCACCCGCTCAACAACCTCCGCACAGGGCAACCCTACACGCTGGTCTGCTCCCCGGACGGCAGGGACATGGAACGCTTCGAATACGAGATCAACGATCGCAAGAAGCTCATTGTCACGAAAACGGATGAAGGGCTTGTCGCCCACGTCGAGCCGATAGTCTATGATTTCAGTCTGGTGCGCGTAAGCGGAACCATCCGTTCCAGTTTGTTCGAGACACTGGCCTCGACCGGTGAATCGCCCATTCTGGCCGTGCGCATCGCGGATATTTTCGGCTCGGAGATCAACTTCATCAAGGACTTGCGCGAAGGTGACAGTTTTTCCCTGTTGATTGAAAAGCGGTTCCGGGAAAACGAGTTTAAGGGCTACGGCAAAGTGCTCGGGGCGACGTTCACCAACCAGGGGAAAACGTACGAAGCCTATAACTTCGCCACGGAAGACGGCGAAGCCTTCTTCAACGCCAAGGGCGAAAGCCTCAAAAAGACCCTCCTGAAGGCTCCGCTGGCGTTCACGCGGATTTCCTCGGGGTATTCCATGAACCGCAAGCATCCGATTTTTAAAACACATAAGCCGCATCAGGGCGTCGATTACGCGGCTCCCACCGGAACCCCGGTCAAGGCCGTCGGCGACGGCACGATCGAAAAGGCCGGGTGGGGGAACGGTTTTGGGAACATGGTCATTCTCAAGCATTCCGGCGGTCTGGAGTCCATGTATTCGCATCTTTCCGGGTTTGCGTCCGGTGCCAAGCGCGGGGCGCGGGTCAGGCAGGGGCAGGTCATCGGCTATGTGGGCGCAACCGGATATGCCACCGGCCCGCATCTGGATTTCCGCCTCAAGCAGAACGGTAAATACGTGAATCCCGCCAAGGTTGTGGCGCCGCGCGGCGGCAGTATCCCCCGCAACCGGATGAATGATTTTAAGAACAGGAAAGCTTTGATCGGAGAATACTTGAGCGGCAAGCGCAGCCTGTCCGACTATAAGCGGTGATGCTGCAAGGGCTTCCCGGCATGTTGAAGGCGAATTGAGATTCGGCGGAAGTCCACCAATGCACAGATTTCTTCTTGGGGATGAGGCTGAGATAAAATTGTTACCACACGGTATAATATTTAGCGAGTCATATTTAGTTCATAAAAGAGAAAATATTTAAAGTAGATAGAAAAGAACTTTTCTGGAAGATGATACAAAAGGGACCGAGAGGTTCCTTTTTTTAGGTCTTCCGCAAGTACGGCTTGGGTGATAACTACGCCATGAAAGCCTTTTTGAAGAGTGCCCCGCATCAGGATGCCGCTCAAGGAGCGCGCCCACCACACCTGCCGGATACCGTTTTTTTAAGACAAAATACAGGGATTTCAATGTATTCCATCCAACAGTCCGAAGCCGATTTTCTCCTTTCTTCTTATCGTTATGAATTGCCTCCCGAGCGTATAGCCCAGCATCCCGGTGAACGTGGAGCGTCGCGGCTTCTCGTGCTGGACCGCGATACCGGGAAGCGCATACATTCCCATTTTTCCCATCTGCTCGAATATTTGCCGAAGGGCACGCTGCTCATAGCCAACAATTCCCGGGTGGTCCCCGCGAGGATGATCGGCCAGCGCCCCTCGGGCGGCAAGATGGAGTTTCTGTTGCTTACGCCCATGCCTCTGCTGGAACAGCATGGAGAAGGGGACGGCTGGCATTGCGCGGAGGCCGACGGGCTGATCAAGCCCGCCAAGAATGCCAGGATAGGGGATCATCTTGTTTTTGGCGATGATCTGCGCGTGGAAGTCCTTGCCAAGGGGGAATTCGGGCGGCATCGGGTACGGCTGCACTGGACGGGCGATATCCGCGCGCTTTTCGAATCCCGGGGGCATTTGCCGCTGCCGCCGTATATCAAGCGCGAGGATACGAAGGATGACCGGGGAACGTACCAGACCGTTTATGCCCGGGACGACAAGGCCGGTTCCGTGGCCGCGCCTACGGCGGGCCTGCATTTCACCCCGGAATTACGCGCGCAAATGGCTTCTGAGGGCGTCGAATGGGCAGAAGTGACCCTTCATGTCGGATACGGCACGTTCAGCCCCGTACGCTGCGAGGATATCCGCGAGCACGTCATGCATGAGGAGTTCGTGGAAGTGCCGCAAGCCACGGTGGACGCCATTGGAAAGGCAAAGGCCGAAGGACGGCCCGTCATAGCCGTAGGCACCACTTCCGCCCGGACACTCGAAGGCGTGGCTGGCGCGCATGGAGGTGAGCTAACGGCGCATCAAGGTTGGATCAACTGTTTTATCTGGCCTGGATACAGGTTTCATGTCCTTGATGGCCTGATCACCAACTTCCATCTGCCTGAATCCACGCTGCTGATGCTCGTCTCGGCGCTGACGGGCCGGGAACGGATGCTTGAGACGTATACCGAGGCCGTGAAAATGGAGTATCGCTTTTTCTCCTACGGCGACGCCATGCTCATCCGCTGAATTTGCCAAAATGTTTCCCTGAGTTATCTTTTGGAAGACCAGCAACCTGTCACAAGGGAGGCCCGTATGTGGGAAGCGCTTTTTTTGATACTGGCTATCGCCGCGGCGCTGGTGGTGCTGCGGCTGGCAAAGAAGGCGGGGTTGGATATCATGCCCTGCGGCTGAGGCGTCCGGGCGGTTCCCCGTGCGGAAACCGAGAAGAAGGATGATAACCATCTCATCGTCAAGTAGGCGTCATGGTAGAGGCTATAATTCTTATCGTCGTGCTGGCCGTTACTGTGGGGATTCTGTGGCTTGCCAAGCGGCACGGCATTGTAATGCGTCCTGAGGCAGACGGACTTGAAGCCCTTCCCAAGGAGCTTCACGAAGCAGAACTACGCAATAAAAACGATGGAAAAAGACTGTAATTTTTAATAGTTATTCAAGTTAAG
>OOAQ01001982.1_pt1 | contig 13092 bp, 9 predicted proteins | sample 1671051 | NCBI WGS metagenome assembly OOAQ01 (sample SAMN06348117, study PRJEB24527) | human gut metagenome | biome: human gut; feature: ankylosing spondylitis patient; material: feces | host: Homo sapiens | place: China | collected 2015-10
TGTAATTATCATCCAAAACGTCCTGTAATATAATCTTCTGTCTTCTTGTTCTTAGGCATAGAGAATAACTGCTCTGTCTTGTCGTATTCAATCATCTCTCCTAACAGGAAGAAGGCTGTATTATCTGATATTCTTGTCGCCTGCTGCATATTGTGTGTTACCATTATTATTGTATAATCATTCTTTAACTCAATCGCAAGGTCTTCAATTCTTGAAGTTGATATTGGGTCAAGGGCTGATGTTGGCTCATCCATAAGAATAACCTCAGGTTCAACTGCAAGAGTTCTTGCAATACATAATCTCTGCTGCTGTCCACCTGAAAGTCCAAGAGCTGACTTTTTAAGTCTGTCCTTCACCTCATCCCATATAGCAGCCTGCTTTAAAGCTTTTTCTACTATAATATCAAGTTCTGCTTTCTTGTGCACTCCAAATAACCTTGGTCCGTAAGCTATATTGTCATATATGCTTTTAGGAAATGGATTAGGCTGCTGGAATACCATTCCGACCCTGTGTCTTAATGTTATGTCGTCCATCTCTGTAAATATATTGGCTCCGTCAAGGTATACTTCACCATCAATCTTAACACCCTCAATTAAGTCATTCATTCTGTTAAGTGTCTTTAAAAATGTAGATTTACCACATCCAGATGGTCCAATAAATGCTGTAATCTGATTCTTAGGAATATTCATATTAATATTTTTTAATGCGTGAAAATCCCCATAATGAAGATTAAGATTTTTGATTACAAATTTATCATCACCTGTATAATTACTGCTTCCATTTTCAGAATTCTTATTCATATCTATATTACTCATACTTATCCTCATTTCTACGCTTTCTCACCAGAGTTCTTCTTATTTATCTTATTACTTAACACATTAGCTCCTATGCTGAATGCAAGCACAAGTATAAGAAGTACTGCTGACGCAAGGTTAGCCAGGTCCTGATTTTGTCCATTAACCTGTAAATCCCATATCTGCAATGATAATGTCTCTGCTGAACGAAATGGGTTAAGTGGACAGGTTGATGATGCAAGATTCCAGTTGCCCCATCTTATGTTAGTTCCTGAACCTGTTGTATACAAAAGAACTGCCGCTTCACCAAAGCCTCGTCCTGCCGCAAGTATTACACCTGTCATAATTCTTGGAAGGCAGGCTGGCAGTAATATGTGGAATATTGCCTGCCAGCGTGTTGAACCAAGTCCCATACCCGCTTCAAAATATCCCTTAGGGAGTCCTTTTATGGCATCCTCTGTTGTTGTTGTTATAAGTGGCAGTGTTATGATTGATACGGACAATGCTCCTGCCATAAGGCTCTTATCCATTCCCATAATAACGAGGAATATAAGATAACCAAACAGTCCGACAACTATTGATGGAAGTGATGAAAGAGTTTCTATACATATTCTTATAAACTTTGTCACTGCGCCTCCCTTGGCATACATAGCAAGATATATTCCTGCAAATGTTCCAATCGGTACTGTTATAAGCAATGACAAGAATACAAGATATATCGTATTAAAAAGCTGGTTGCCTATAGCACCACGCCTTGTAAAGCCGAACATTGAAGGTTTTGCACCAGCAAAGCCCTTAATAATTACATATCCGGCAAATGCCGCAAGAAGCACAAAGAAGAATACGGCTATGCAGTAAAATATAACTGTCATTACTTTATCCTGTGCCTTGGCACGTTTTATCCTATTCATATAATCTCCATTTCTGTGCACGCTTCTGCGCACTAATATCCATTTTCACCCTTTATTAACTTTAACGGGCGATTTTAATTAGTCTTTGCACTCTTCTTTTTATTTCCAGATTCCTCTGACTGCTTAGCAGACAGAAAATGTATTAAAAATATGAACAAAAGTGATATAAGGAACAAAAGCAATGCAAGTGTCCACAACGCTGTCTTAGTTTCTCCACCTTCCATCGCATTTCCCATCTGGGCTGTTATCTCTGTTGTAAGTGATTTGGTTGTTGAGAATATGCTGTCTGGAAGTGCGGTTGTCTGTCCTATTACCATCGCAACTGCTAATGCCTCACCAAATGCTCTTGCAAGACCAAGTATTATGCCTGAGAATATTCCAGAAGCGGAAGCTGGAAGCACTATCTTATATATTGTCTGCCAGCGTGTTGAGCCCATTCCATAAGCACCCATTCTGTAATCTTTAGGAACTGACCTGATTGCATCTGCTGACACACTTGTTATTGTAGGGAATATCATTATTGCAAGCACAATACCTGCCGCTAATATTGAATGTCCTACCTGTCTGTGAAACATATCTCTTATAAATGGCACAAGCACGGTAAGTCCGACCCAGCCATATACTACTGAAGGAATTCCTGCAAATATCTGGATTACAGGGCGGTAAAATTTTTCACCAAATTTAGGTGAAATCTCTGTCATAAATATAGCCGAACCAAGTGCAAATGGTGTTGCAATAAGCAGTGCAAGACCACAAGTGCTTAATGAACCTACTATAAATATAAGTGTACCTACTGAACCTCCGCCTTCCATATTGTCTATAGGCGCCCAGTCAGGTGAAAACAGAAACTCAACGATTGAATGATGGAATTTCAAGAATGTTCCTGAACCCTTGTATACAAGAAATCCACCTATCCCAAGAGTAAGCACTATAACGAAAAAGCCACATAGGGTGACGATTGTACGCCATAGGTACTCTTTGGTAAACATACCTCTTTTAATATTCATACTTTCTCCATTCTTAACATATAAAATTTCGCTGTTATATCTTCAACGGCGGGGGGATTAATAACTACGGACGTTGTGCGGAGTGTTATATTACCGCTGGGCACGCTTACGCTACTTGAAACCGTAGCGGTACTAAGCGGCTAAAGGACAGCCGCTAAGTGCCGACGGTTTCAACAGTACCCAGCTTGCAATATAACACTCCACACAACTGGATTGCGATTAACCCGCGTTGAATTATTTATCAGCTTTATTTATCTTCTTTACTCTTTGTTATTTATTCTTCGTTATTTGCTCTTTGTTATTTCTTTTTTACATTTTCATTTTATATGTTATTAATTTCTATGCGTTTAGGCGGGCAGGAAATCTGCTCGCCTAAACTGGTTACTTATTTGATAACCTATTTCTTTGTGTTTTTGATTGATTTTCTTTCAATCTTTTAATTTGGGTTGCTGGTGATTTGTAAGATTTTGTCTTACTTTTTAATTAAGTGGGTTTTAACAACTATTTTTTAGTGTTCTTTTACTGTCATCTTTGATGATACGCCGTAGCCTAATGATTCCATTTTCTTGCCGTATTCATCTGATGTGATGTAGTCGAGGAACTTCTGGGATACTTCATCTGCGTTGCCCTTTGTGTACATATGCTCGTATGTCCATACTGGGTATTTGCCAGCATATGTATTCTCAAGTGTTGGTTCAACACCATCAATTGATACTGTATCAACGCCTGGGTTGCTTACAAGGTAAGATAAAGCTACATATCCGATAGCACCCTTTGTTGTCTTAACATTCTGTAAAAGTACGCCTGAGTCATCTGTTTCCATTGACTTGTTAGAAGCTTCGCTTGCACCATCTAATGCGTATTTCTTAAATGTTGCTCTTGTACCAGAAGATTCTGGACGAGTGATAAGCACGATTGCTTCATCAGCACCACCAACTTCTTTCCAGTTAGTAATCTTTCCTGTAAAAATATCTGTAAGCTGTGCCTTTGTAAGGTTCTTAACACCACCTGCTGTTACGTCCTTGTTTACGATAGGTGCCATTGTTACTACACATACCTTATGGTCTACAAGTTCTGCTGCCTTAGCTGCATCAAGCTTTTCTGCTGCCTCCACATCAGAGTTACCAATGTTAACTGTTCCCTCTGATACCTGCTTAAGTCCTTCACCAGAACCACCTGCATCGATTGTTATGTTAACATCTGGATATTTTTCATTAAAAAGGTCTGCCGCATCATCAACAAGTGGCTTTAATGCTGATGAACCTGCTGCTGTTATGCTTCCGCTAAGGTTAGAGTCTGCATCTGCACTGTTGCTTCCACAGCCAACAAGTGCTGTTACCATACATACTGTACTAAGAATTACAGCTGCGCTTTTCTTAAAATTCATCTTTCTCATAAATTTTTTCCTCACTTTTCTTTTTAAAGGTCTATGTCTTATCGACAGATAAAAGAATAGCAGTGGTATGTAAAATGCAATACCACTGCTACAAGAAATCTATGTAAAGTCTTTGTTAAATTATAATTTTACTTAACGCAGCCAATAAGCTCGTTAATATCTGCTACTCCATTTTTAGCACAATAATCTCTTATTCCGTCCACAACCTTAATTGTTGTAAGAGGGTCATTAAAATTAGCTGTACCAACTGATACCATTGTCGCACCTGCCATAATAAACTCAAGCGCATCATCTGCATTGGCAATTCCGCCCATTCCAATAATAGGAAGTGCTACAGCATTGGCAACCTGATATACCATTCTTACTGCAACAGGCTTTATAGCTGGACCTGAAAGTCCTCCGGTCTTATTGGCAACTGCAAATGTTCTTCTGTTAATATCAATCTTCATTCCTGTTAATGTATTAATAAGGGATACAGCATCAGCACCACCTGCCTCAACAGCCTTAGCCATCTCTGTAATATCTGTCACATTAGGGCTTAACTTCATAATTACAGGCTGCTTGGCAACCTTTTTTACTGCCTTTGTAATACGCTCTGCTGAAGCTGGAACCTGTCCGAAAGCAATACCACCCTCTTTTACATTAGGGCAGGATATGTTAATCTCAAGCATATCAACTGGCTGTTCGCCTAACTTTTCCACAGCATCAACGTAATCTTCTTCTGTCTTTCCACACACATTTACTATTATCTTAGTATCATACTGCTTAAGAAATGGAATATCTCTCTTTACAAATGTATCAAGCCCCGGATTTTGAAGTCCGATTGCATTAATCATTCCACCGTAAGTCTCTGCTATTCTAGGTGTTGGATTGCCCGGCCAAGGTACATTTGCCACACCCTTAGTTGTGACCGCACCTAATTTATTAAGGTCTACATACTCACAATATTCCATACCTGAACCAAATGTTCCTGAGGCAACAGTAACAGGATTATTAAATTCAACTCCCGCAATATTTACTTTCATATTAACGTCTGCCGGATTAATTGGATTTACTCTATTAGCCATTATAACTCTACCTCCTTAACATTGAATACAGGGCCTTCTTTACATACTCTCTTATTCTTAACCTTTGAATGGTCATCAATATCTGTTGACTGACATACGCAGGCAAGGCACGCTCCTATTCCGCAAGCCATTTTTTCCTCTAAGGATACGAAACAGGCGATATTATTGCTTACCGCATATTCCTTTATTGCTCTTAACATTGGTGTAGGGCCGCAGGCAAATATTACATCTGCTGTTAAGTTATTCTCTCTTACTGCATCTAATACATTACCTTTAGTTCCAGCACTTCCGTCCTCTGTTGCAACATATACATCAGCAAACTGCTCAAATTCATCTTTTAAAAACATCTGTGAGTTTCTGTAACCAAGTACAGCCTGCTTCTTACATTCAAGCTGCTTAGCAAGCTCAAGCATTGGAGGAACACCAATTCCACCACCAAAAAGAATTGCCTTTAACTCTGTGTCCGCACAATCATTTCCTGTGACATTCTTTACATATTCCATAATAGACTTAATATCATATCCATTGCCAAGAGGTCCTTGAATATTAACATATTCCCCCTCCTTCATCTTAGAGAACTCCTCTGTCCCCTTTCCAGCAACCCTGTATACAATCCTTAAATTATCTTTATCTATTCTGCATATGCTTATTGGTCTTGGAAGAAGTCTTGCTCCATCGTTAGAATATACCGATATGAACTGTCCCGGTACAGCCTCTCCTGCCATCTTATCTGTCTTTAACCACATTTCATATATGCCTTCGGCTAAACACGAAGTCTTAATTATTAATGCATTTTCTCTGTATGACATATGTATTCTCCATTCTTAATTAATTATTTCAAATCCTTGTATACAACATTTCCATTGCATATAGTATATTTTATTTTACCATAAAGCTTCTGTCCGATAAATGGTGAATTACTAGCTTTCGATACAAAATTCTCTGTAACCTCCCACTCCTCATCTGGATTAAATATAACCAAATCAGCTATCTTTCCAGCCTCAATACAGCCTTTGTCCATTTTGTAAAGCTTTGCTGGATTAACTGTCATCTTAGTGAGCAGTTCCTCAAGTGTTAAATAGCCTTTCTTTACAAGATTAGTAATTCCAAGTGCAAGTGATGTTTCAAGCCCTATCATTCCGCTCGGTGCTGCCTTGAACTCCTTAGCTTTCTCATCCTTGCTATGTGGTGCGTGATCTGTTGCAATTATGTCTATTGTTCCGTCCTTAAGGCCTTCAATTACAGCAAGCCTGTCAGCTTCTGTTCTTATTGGTGGATTAACTCTTGCAAGTGTGCCTTTCTCAAGCACAATGTCTTCTGTAAGCGAAAAATGCTGTGGAGTAGACTCTGCATGTACATCTGCTCCCAGCTTCTTAGCTGTCCTTACAAGCTCTACTGATACCGCTGAGCTTATGTGCTGTATACATATTGTTGCCTTGGTTTCAAGTGCAAGCATACAATCCCGTGCTACCATCATATACTCTGAGCAGGCTGGTGCTCCACCTATATTAAGCTTGTCTGATACAACGCCTTTATTAATTCCCTGTTGTTCTATATATGCAGGATTTTCCTCGTGAAAACTTAACGGCATATCCAGCTCTTTAGCTTTCTGCATAGCTTCCTTTACAAGCATTTCACTCTTAAGTGGAATACCATCATCTGTAAATACAAGTGCCCCGCCATTCTTAAGTTCCGTAAAGTCAGTAAGTTCTTCTCCCTTAAAGCCTTTAGATACTGCCGCAGCTGAATATACATTTATCGGCGTAGTTCTTCCCTTATCTATTACATACTGCAGCGTTTCTTTATTATCTACTATAGGATTAGTATTAGCCATACAAAGAACTGTTGTAAAACCTCCTGCCGCAGCTGCCGCAGCTCCTGTATTAATATCTTCTTTATAAGTAAAACCTGGATCCCTGAAATGAACGTGTGTATCTATAAGACCAGGTGCTACCACAAGACCTTCTGCATCAATTACTTCATCTACAGCTATGTCGGATACAGGCACATCAAATGCTTTTACCTGTATTATACCGCTTATTATTCCATTTTCCACAAGAATATCTGCCTTATATGACATATGTCTTGCTGGATCTATTATATGTCCATTCTTAATTAAAGTTCTCAATATTATCTCCATTCTTTATAAAAGCGGCATTACCAGTCTGTTGCTGAGTGGTACTGCCGCTTATTATAATAATTATTTACTTTCCAAGTGCTCCATTAATATCTGCAATCATATCAAGAGCTGCCTGTCTTGAAGCTTCACCGAAATTCTTAGCTCCAAACTTAGCATACTCATCTTTAGCATATGCAGCTATAATTCCTCTTGAACTATTAACTATCGCGCCAAGTCCGTCTGGGTTAAAGAAAGCTGTAAGGTCTTCAGCCTTGCCACCCTGTGCCCCATAACCAGGAACAAGGATATAAGCCTTTGGCATAACCTTTCTTAATACCTTACCCATCTCTGGATATGTAGCACCAACTACCGCACCTACATTACTATAAGTATCGCCCATACACTGGCTTCCCCATTCATTAACCTTAGCACCTACATGCTCATATAATGGCTTGCCGTCTATAAGCTGATCCTGAAATTCTCCACTTGAAGGATTAGAAGTCTTTACAAGGATAAATATACCTTTGTCTTCTTCATTGCATACCTTAATAAATGGATTAATTCCGTCAGAACCAAGATATGGATTAACTGTTGCAAAATCTTCATCAAATGGTGTTAAAAGCTTAGAACCAACTTTAACCTTTCCAAGATGTGCTACTGCATAAGCCTCAGATGTTGAACCTATATCGCCTCTCTTAACATCACCGATTACAACCATATCCTTCTCGTGACAATAATCAACAGTCTTCTTAAACACCTTAAGTCCTTCAATACCGAACTGCTCATACATAGCAATCTGTGGCTTAACTGCTGGTACAATATCATATATATTATCAATGATTGCCTTATTATACTGCCAGATAGCTTCTGCCGCACCTTCAAGTGTTTCTCCATACTGCTCAAAAGCTTCCTTTTGAACATGCTCTGGAATATACTTCATCATAGGATCTAAGCCTACAACTACGGGTGCATTTGTCTTAACGATTTTGTCAACTAATTTGTTAATCATCTATATTCTCCTTACATATCAATTAATCTATCTTATATTACAACTTTGGAACATCTTTATCAATAATAACTTCTGTTCCGTTGATATTAGAATATACAATCTTACCACCAGCTATTGTATACTTAATCTCACCACTTACCTTCTTGCCGTTAAATGGAGTGTTCTTGCCTCTTGAAGCAAATGTCTTACTGTCTATAACATACTCTGCATCCGGATCAATTATAGTAATATCAGCAGTCTTGCCAACAAGAAGTGTTCCCTTGTCTATACCGATAATCTTAGCAGGTGTATAACTCATCTTATCTGCCATCTCAAGAGGTGTAATAACATTTTTCTTAACAAGATCTGTCATTATAATAGCAACAGCTGTTTCAAGACCTGATATTCCAAATGGTGCTTCTACAAAACCTCTGTCTTTCTCTGTAAGATGATGTGGTGCGTGGTCTGTTGCAATTATGTCTATTGTTCCGTCCTTAAGGCCCTTAATAAGCATATCTTTATCCTTATTAGTTCTTAATGGCGGATTAACCTTGTAGTTAGCATCATCTTCATTAATATCATCTTCTGTAAGTGTTAAATGGTGTGGCGTTACCTCTGCTGTAACATCAAGACCTTCTTTCTTGGCTGCCGCTATCATTCTTACGCTGTCCTCTGTTGAAACATGGCATATATGAAGCTTGGCACCCGTATTCTTAGCAAGGAGTAAATCTCTTGCCACCATAATATCTTCTACAGAATTCATAATTCCGTAAAATCCAAGTTCTCTTGCTTTATTGCCGGCATTCATAACTCCCCTTGCTGCAAGATCCTTATCTTCACAATGTGCAAATACCGGTATTCCTACTTCTGCCGCAAGCCTCATAGCCTGTCTTGCTACTCTAGCATTCATAACAGACTTCCCATCCTCGCTTACTGCTACAGCTCCTTCCTCATAAAGCCTCTCATAATCAGTTATATACTCTCCGTCCTGACCTGCTGTCATAGCTGCTATAGGAAGAATATTAATATCTGTTACTTCTTCTGACTTATTCTTTATGTATTCAACCATCTCAACGCTGTCAATTGCAGGCTTAGTATTAGGCATTGGACACACTGTTGTAAATCCACCTCTTGCCGCAGCTCTTGCACCAGTTCTTATTGTTTCCTTATGTTCAAAGCCTGGTTCTCTGAAATGTACATGTAAATCCACAAGTCCTGGCATAACCATACAGCCCTTAGCATCAATAACTGTATCTGCTGCCTTGTCAATATCCTTTGCCACTTCTGCTATAACCCCATCTTCAACAAGAATATCCCTAATGTCATCAGTGTTACTTGCAGGGTCAATAACTCTTCCGTTCTTAATCAACATTCTCATATATTAATCCTCCCCTTAAAATTTAATCTTTCAAACTCGTAAGCAGGTTCAGGTTTACCATAATAGTATCCCTGTATGAAGTCAACACCCAGCTCTCTTAATATATCTAACTGGCTCTTATCCTCAACACCTTCTACAACTATCTTAGTTCCTATAGTAGCAGACAATTCAACTATAAGCTTAATGAATGCCTGTGCATACTCATCTTCCGTTATATCATCAATAAATGTCTTGTCAACTTTAATAATATCAAAAGGAAGCTGTTTAATGTAGTTAAGTGATGAATATCCTGTACCGAAATCATCAAGAGCTATCTTTGGTCCTAATTCTCTTATGCCATTAATTATATTAAGAACCCTGTCCATATCATTAATAGCAAAGCTCTCTGTAATCTCCAACACGATATTCACAGGATTAACTCCTGTCCTCTTAAGCACTTTAGCTACTGTATCTACTATATCTTTCTGAAGAAGCTGGACAACCGACAGATTAACATTGATATGGAAATCCGGCATACCATGTTCATTCCAGTATCTGCACTGTCTGCAAGCTTCCTCAAGAACATAATCACCAATTGAAGTTATAAGTCCAAGATATTCAGCAAGCGGAATAAAATCACCCGGACCCATAAATCCAAGCGACTTACTGTCCCATCTTACCAGTGCTTCGCACGATGCACATTCCTCTGTGTTAATATCAACTACAGGCTGGTAGAATACAACGAATTCATCAATTCCTGTCGCAACAGCCTGCCGCATATTATTTTCAATATCAAGGCGTCTTACAGAATTCTGTTTGTTGCACACATCATAAAAAGAATATCCATTCTTACCATTCTTCTTAGACTCATACATTGCTATATCAGCCATTCTGATAATCTCGTGTACATCTTTGCTGTCATCTGGAAATACCGCAATACCCATACTCATAGTACAGAAATATTCTGTCTCCATAAGATACCACGGTTTGTTAAATATCTCTTTAACCTTATTGGCAATTCTCTCTAATTCAAGGAACATATCAGGCATTACTATGGCAACAAATTCGTCACCACCCATTCTGTAACATCTGCCTCTAAGACCTACTATACTCTGAAGTCCTGCCGCAATCTGCTGTAAAAGAATATCTCCATACTGGTGTCCAAGACCATCATTAATGTGCTTGAAATCATCAAGGTCGATAAACAAAACCGCCCCCTTAACACCATCTCTTACAGCTTCGTTAATTATAGTCTTTAAGTCTGACTCACACTTCATACGATTATAAAGACCGGTAAGGAAATCGTTATGTGCTTGAAATTCAATCTTCTGCTGATTCTTTTTCTTCTGTGTTATATCAGAAGCTGTACATACAATTACCTCACTTGCATCTATCCATATAAGCTTGGTAAATCTTACTTCAAACCACAGACCTGACTCAGCATTATACTTCTCCACAGGTCTTATGTATTCTCTTGTATAATCAGAAAAATCATAATATCCATCAATATTATTGCCCTCAGCATTATTAATATATTCTTCAAGGGTCTTCTCTACATCTTCCTCTTCTGCCGGTACAAGAATATCCTGCATACATTCTTTTATTGTATCTTTAATCTCCTTCGACTCAGCAGCCACCTTATTCTCAAACAGAATATTGCCTGTAGTTGTATCACATACAATAATACCTGAACCTATATTATTAAGAATATCTTTAATTGTGTAATTTCTTGCCCATTCAGCTTCTGTAACATATATGTCTCTTCCAAATACCCCGTTATACAATTGTATACCTAAAACTATTTTTGGAGTCATTGAGTATGTATATTCACTACTTACATTTCCAGCATCATCAATTAATTTAACAATCAGATTGTGATTATAATTTGTACCATAATTAACTATTATCCATTCTTCTCTATTTCCTGTTATATATGTGTTTCCGCCATCTATAGAAATGTAAACTTTTCCTTTTGTTCCTCTTGTACATATTGCATAATAAGTATTTGCAAAATTACCTCTAAACGAAATATCTGATATTGTAGGAACTGTTCTATCTATTGTTGTTATATTTCCTATTGCTGTACCTCCATAATTGATTCCATCCCATAATCTTGCATATATCATTCCATTATCGCTAAATATTTGAGTTGCTGTATTCTCCCAATTTATTCCGTCTTTACTTGTTTGCAATGTATATCCAGTTACTGTTGTATTTGCTGTTACAGTCACATTTCCATTTGTCCATCCAGTTGGATTATATGAAAATGTTACATTTACATCTTTTATCAAATCTGCTACATTTTCTGTTTTTACTGTTTTAACCTCATTTATATTTCCAGCTTGATCTTTTACCCACGCATAATATGTTGTTCCTTGAATTTGATTATTTATTGTTGTACTAAATTCTTTTGTATTATTTACTGGTGTAAATTCCTCACTTCTTGGTTGAGATGAAGTTGTTGTTATTGAATATCCAACAATTCCGCTTCCTTTTTCTTCATCTGTTGCTTTTATACTTATACTGTTTGTAGTAGATGTTGCTTCTGTAATAATTGGTTTTGTTTTGTCTATATTTGTTACTGCTCCTACTGCAAAACTTCCGTAATTTCTTCCATCTGTTAAAGCTACATACATTATTCCATTTTCACTAAGTGTTTGATTATCTGTTTCTTGCCATGTTCCGTCATTCTTTTTTGTTACTATTTTATATCCTGCTATATCCACTTTTGGTTTTGCCATTACATTTACTTCTTTGTTTGTCCATGTTTGTTTATTTATTAGTGTTCCATTTATTCTATATTCAAATTCTATGTCTGCTGTTGTTAATTCTTTTATATCTAACGTTGTGTATTCTTTTTCTTTTTCTGCCTTTTGTCCATTTCTTGATGTTACTACTACTTTTACACTATATTTTTTTCCTTGGTCTAAATTGTCAAATGTATATTGATTATCTGTTGCTGTTTGTGCTGTTCCATAATTGCTGTCATTTTCTCCTTTTATATAGCATTCTACTGTTCCACCTTGATTTCTCTTTGTTATTATTTTTAATGTTATTGATTTTGATGTTGTTGTTGCACTAAAATCTACAGATGGTATTATTTTTCCTACTTGTCCTATAAATTCTTGTTCTTCCATTGAAACTTTGTACATATCATTATCTACTATAACATCAAAATATGGTGGGACTTTTTGTCCATCCTCTTCTGTACTTATTTCTCCATCTACATTTACTGTTTTTCCCAATCTTTTTAATTCTTCACTGCTATCTGCTTTTTGCCTTGCTTCTTCTAGTATTTCTGAGGCTGTTTTATTATAATTTGTTGTTTGTGCTTCCATTAAGTTTAAGTTTAACCATTCTTTTATTTGACTTCTTTTTGTTTCTAATTTTGCTTTATTTGCACTTTCAAATAATCCTGTATTGGTTAGTGCCTGTATAGATATTGTTGCTAGT
>OOAQ01001994.1_pt1 | contig 13021 bp, 9 predicted proteins | sample 1671051 | NCBI WGS metagenome assembly OOAQ01 (sample SAMN06348117, study PRJEB24527) | human gut metagenome | biome: human gut; feature: ankylosing spondylitis patient; material: feces | host: Homo sapiens | place: China | collected 2015-10
GCATGGAACCTTGTCCCCTTGTCACCTTGTTAACTCGTCAACTTTCCCTCAAAACCGTACAGAAACGAATTAATCCCGCCAACGGAATACATTAATATAGACTGTTATGTTAGAAACAAGCATTTTAAATCAAGTACGCAGCGTCTTCCAAAACCTGGAAGCGCAGTACACTTTTCATATCACCTGCCATCCCCGGCACGAAAGCGCACAGGAACTGACAGAGTTGCTGAAAGATGTAGCAGGATGTTCCGATAAACTCTCCTGTGAGGTAACTGAAACCGAAGAACCGAAATTGGAATTCTCTTTGCTGAAAAACGGGAAAGAAACCGGTGTCAAATTCCGCGGAATACCGAACGGTCATGAATTCACATCTTTGCTTCTGGCAGTACTGAATGCCGATGGAAAGGGGAAAAATCTTCCTGATGAAGCCATCAGCCGACGCATCCAGGCGTTGAAAGGACCTATTTCATTGCAGACTTATGTATCATTGACATGTACCAACTGCCCCGATGTGGTGCAGGCCCTGAATATAATGGCTTTGCTGAACGGACAGGTCACACACGAAATGATAGACGGTGCTCTTTTCCAAGAAGAAGTGGATGCATTGAAAATACAAGGCGTACCGTCCGTCTATGCCAACGGTAAATTGCTTCATGTAGGACGCGGCACCTTAGGCGAACTTCTGCAAAAGCTGGAAGAAATGTTCGGCTCCGAACCTGTGGGAAATGCAGAACCTATCTCACGGACTTATGATGTACTTGTATTAGGCGGTGGGCCGGCAGGTGCCTCAGCTGCGATTTATTCAGCCCGCAAGGGATTACGGGTAGCTATTGTAGCTGAAAAAGTCGGTGGTCAGGTAAAGGAAACCGTAGGAATCGAGAACCTGATTTCCGTACCGCAGACTACAGGTGCACAGTTGGCAGACAATTTAAGAAGCCATATCAATCATTATCCCATCGACTTGTTTGAAGACCGTAAAATAGAGAAGGCGGAGCTTCAAGGAAAAGAAAAGAGGATTTCAGTAGTGGGCGGTGAAGTATTCATATCTCCCAGTGTTATCATCGCCACCGGTGCAAGCTGGCGCAAACTGAATGTGGATGGTGAAACGGAGTATATAGGCAGAGGAGTAGCTTTTTGTCCGCATTGCGACGGGCCGTTCTATCAGGGAAAAGACGTAGCCGTTATCGGTGGAGGAAACTCCGGTATAGAAGCAGCCATCGACTTGGCAGGTATCTGCCGGAAAGTGACTGTCTTTGAATTTGCGGATACGCTGAAAGCTGACCAAGTACTGCAAGAAAAGGCGAAAAGCTTGCCGAATGTAGAAATCTTCACTTCTTCACAGACCACAAAGGTAGTGGGAAACGGTGATAAGGTAACAGCTATCCGCGTCAAAGATCGTGTAAGTAGTGAAGAACGGGATTTCCCATTGGATGGTATCTTCGTACAGATTGGTTTGGCAGCCAATAGCGCTCCTTTCCGTGACATGCTGGAAACGACTCCAATAGGCGAAATCAAGATCGACGCTTTTTGCCGCACCACACTTCCGGGAGTTTATGCGGCAGGAGATGTTTCGAACGTTCCCTACAAACAGATAGTAATTGCAATGGGTGAAGGTGCAAAGGCGGCACTGTCGGCATTTGATGACCGCATCCGGGGAATTGCATAATAGGTACGCGGACGACGCGGATAGAGTATCTTCATTCCCCTCCTCCCGAGGAGGAGGGGAATGAAGATAGTACTGTCAATCATCTACCTATCTATTTACAAGAAAGGAATTCAACGATATCCTCTTTTTCTGCCATGTCCAATTTCTGCCGTATGACCGTCTTACGTTGATACACCGTCCGTATGCTTTGCTGGATAACCACGCTAATCTCTTTCGTCGAAAAGTCCGACTTTAACAAACAGCAGAGTTGCAGTTCCTTTTCATTCAGGATATTTCCATACTTCTGACTGATACGGGTATAAAAGCCATCATGTACCATGTCGATAGTCTTATATAAATCACTCCAAACCAGCAAATCATCCACCGCTACATCTTTATTGGCTATCCGTCCCATCTGTACCAATAGCTCCTGATGATCGGAACTGGGATTCGTAGCCACAATACGTATCAAACCTAACTGCTGAAGCAGCATCTTCTTGACAAACTTATCATTATTGCCGCTTTCATCGCCTTCCGTCTCATGCAGCAGACGGCGCAAGGCCTCCAGTTCTTCTTCCTTTTCCACGAGTAAATGCTTTCTCCGCTGCAAATACCAGACGACAGTCAGCAACAACAAAATACAGAGAGCCACCACTCCGACAAAGAAGGTCCGTTCTTTCTGTTTTTCCAGTTGCAGATTCATATTCTGCTGTTGGAGTAACAATTGCACCTTCCCTTTTTGGGCTATCACCCGTTGGTCACGGATAAAGTTGTTATACAACCGGTTTGAGAAGAACGCCACATCCCGGATTGTAAAAGAACGGCTATCTATATAATTCATCAACGTTTTCTGTACCAAATAAAAGTTAGCCAACGATAAGTCCTGGTCAATATAGGGCGAACGCACACTATCCCCCATTTGTATATAGTAGCGGGCGGAATCCACCTGCCCCATATTCAGGAAATAACGTGAAAGAGCATAATAAGATAAGGACTCGAAAGGATGTTTCGTCTCTTTATACTCTTGTAAACTATGGCGTTGCAAATTGATGGCTTCCTGATTCTTCCCGGAGTCACTCAATATATCAGCATAGTTGCGCATCACATAGTATAACGCCTTTAGAGAGTCTGCGGATGTATACAGGCATTCGGTAGCTTTACGGAGAGCCAGCAGCGCAGAATCATTCTGATTTGCACAGTAGTATGATATCGCCAGACTGTTGTAATTGGAATATCGCCGGGTGGAATCAGGCTCTATAGCTATCAATTGCTTCTGCAAGCGTATCAGACCTTCAAAGTCATCATTACCTTCCCCTATATTCGCTACGGACCGCAGCAAATCAAGACAGGCTGCCGTATCACCACGCAGGGCTGCAATGCGATTCCCTTCGGCCATCATCTCAGTGGCTTCTTTATATCTCTCGCTATCGTAGAAGTAATGCGCCGCCAGTTTATAGGTACGCAGTAACTGTAATGTGTCGCGTACATCCGGCCTTCCATAATAATCCAGAGCATATAATAGCAAAGAGTCTTCATTCATCACCCAATGCGCATTATAGTGGGCTTGCCCCATAGCCAATGCAAACCGTGCCCGCAATGAATCCGGCAATATTTCGGGATCTTTCACCGACCGAAGCAGAGCAATCGCCTCCTCTGCATTCTGCTGTAACATCTGCTCCGCCTTTTCTATCTGGATACGTTGCGACGGCAGGGCTTCTGCACATGCTGCCAATGCCAACACGCATACCCAACCTATCAAACCATGTTTCAATGCTTTCATGCCGTCCTTCCTTCTTGCTTTAAGTCTTTGCAAAGATAGATATTTATCAATTAACGGAAGTTACGGCATCCCATTTTTTGCACTTTTCTTTATATATAAACTTGAAATAGGAAGATATAAACTTTTCTACAAACTTCAGTTCAAAACACTTTAATTATCAGATAGTTGCAAAACCCATTGCACTTTATTTAGTGCCACATATAAACCGCTTTTCTCCCCCGATCCCCCTACCTTTGTCATGTTCAAAGAACAGAAATAATCACTAAAAATAATAAGTAAAATGAAGAGACTAAGTATCATTTCAGGAGTATTATTCCTATGTACCTCCCTGATGGCGGCAAACAAAATCACAGGGAAAATCATCGATGAGAGTAACAATCAGCACATCGAGTATGCCAATGTCAGCCTGCTGACTCAGGATTCAACATTTATCACCGGAATTGCCACAGATAACGGTGGAGGCTTCCTGCTGAAAGAAGTAAACGATGGAGATTATATCTTATGTATCTCATGCGTCGGATATGAAAACTCCTATCTCTCCATCCGCAACCTGCAAGCCAATCTGAATCTGGGAGAACTACCCTTATCGCCCGACAATGTAATGCTGGAAGGTGTTATCGTCACAGCCAGCCCCATCATCAAAAAGACCGACCGGCAAATTATCCTCCCGACCGAAATGCAGACTAAAGCCGCTTCCAACGGAGTTTCCTTACTGAGAAATCTACAACTGTCGCGCATCCTGATCAATCCGATAGACAACAGCATCACGATTCCCGGAGGAGACAATGTGCAACTTAGGATTAACGGCGTAGAAGTGACTCAAGCTGAAATAATTGCCATCCGCCCGACAGATGTGATCCGCATCGAATATATAGACAATCCCGGCGCACGTTATGGAAATGCAAGAGCTGTATTGAACTACATTGTAAAGAGAAGAGAATCAGGAGGGAGTATCTCTGCCGATCTCACCAACGGAGTATCCGATACGGGATATGGCGAACATAACCTCGCCGCCAAATACCACTTCAATAAGTCAGAGCTCAGCACTACCGTATATTGGGGACAGAGAGATCTGAAGTGGACACGCGAAAACGATGAAAGTTTCCACTTCCCGGAGGCTTATCAGGAGAACAGAGAAGTGGGAGAACCTACCAAAGTAAAGTATGATAACCTTAACTTCAACCTCAATTACAGTTACCAGGATAATGACAAACAACTTCTCAATATTGCTCTCAGAAATCAATACAGCGATACTCCCAGTTCCATGTCGGACAGAATCAGTACATTGTATGAAGGAGACACCTCTTACTCCATATCCGACCTTTCTACCTCCAAAGTAGTTATCCCTTCGTTGGATATCTATTACCAGAGAAATCTGAAAAACAAGCAGACAATCTATGCAGATATAGTGGCTTCTTATCTGGACAGCAAGAATGAACGGACTTTTATTCAGAAAGCCCTTAATAATGCCAATAACGATACGGATATCTATTCAGAAACCAAAGGTGAGAAGTACTCCATCATTGGAGAAGGTATCTACGAAAAACAATTCAATACGGGTAAGTTTACCGGAGGTATCAAGCATACACAGGCCTATTTGCAAAATAGATATTCGGGTAATATAGAGAATAAAATCACGATGAATACGGCCGAAACGTACCTATTTGCCGAATATCAATCAAAGATAAAAGCTCTGAACTACACAGTAGGGATTGGAGCCATGAGAACTTATAACAGTCAGGAGCAGTATTCTTCCGAGAAGTATATAGTCAAACCTTCCTTAAGCCTGTCGTACTCTATCAACGGGAAGTGGTTTTTCAGATACAACGGATACGTGTCGGGGTATGCTCCTTCCCTGTCCGATCTGAACGACATCTCGCAAGCAATGGATAAGTATCAGATACGCAAAGGAAATCCCGACTTAAAGTCTGTTACATTCTATGCCAATACACTGTCTGCCAGTTGGCAAAGCAAGTATGTATCTGTCGATTTATTTGGAAGATATAGTTATGACAATAAGCCGATTATGGAAAATACCTACTACGAGGACGGGTATTTTGTCCGCACTACCGAGAATCATAAAGGTTTCCACCGGATCAATCTGGAGACAGCTATACAAATACGACCTTACAAAGAGTATATCTCCATTAAAATCGCTCCGTTTCTGAACCGCTATATCAGCTATGGCAACACCTACACGCATACACACACCAATGCAGGACTGCGAGGCAGTCTGATGGCAATGTACAAGAACTGGGTACTGATGGCAGAAATGAATACCAGCAACCACACTCTGTGGGGTGAAACACTGACTAAAGAGGAGAAGCTACACACCATCATGGCAGGATATAATACGGAGAAATGGAGCCTTTCTGCCGGAGTGTTGAACCCGTTTACCAAGAAGTATGAACAGGAAATAGAAAACTTATCAAAGTCGGCTCCCTACCGCCAGTTAGCGTATTCCAAGAACTTAAGGCTTTTGTTCATGGTAAATGCATCCTTCAGCCTTGACTTCGGAAAGAAGCGCAACAGCCAAGGCAGAAGAATCAACAACAGGGATACCGATACCGGAATCTTGTCCGGAAGCAAGTAATTGTCTCCCTCACGAAAAGCAGGGGCCCGTCCACTAATTGAGAATATTCAATTCCTGGATCAGGTTCCCTGCTTTCCCGTATTTCTCAATCATAAACAGTATATAGCGCACGTCCACCCCGATGGTACGCTGCATCTTCGGTTCATAAAGAATATCACTGCCCATAGCTTCCCAGTTTCCATCGAAAGCCAACCCCAGCAATTCACCTTTCGAATTGAACATCGCACTACCACTATTGCCACCCGTAATGTCATTATTAGAGATGAAGCACACCTTCATTTCGCCCTTTTCATCGGCATATCTTCCGAAATTGCCCAAAGAGAGTAATGAAAGTATCTCCGGCTGTACTGCAAAATCAACATCACCCACATGAGCTTTCACTTTCTCCAGGACCCCCTTTGTCGTTGTATAATAATCATATTCCGCTCCGTCAAAAGGAGTATAACCGCATACCGTTCCAAAGCTCAGCCGCATGGTGGAATTGGCATCCGGATAAAAGTTACGAGACGTATACATCCGACGGATAGCCCCATTCAGCAAGCGTTCCCCACGGATGATCTCCGTAGTAGGTGCCTGCATCTGCATATTCATATCGAACAACATCGTCAGCATATCAATGCCCAACGAGATAGCCGGATCATCGAAAATCTGATAGGTAGTATCCCGTTCAAGAAAGCGTTTCAAACCACGGGGAGTAGTCAACTCTGAACTTGCATAAAGACTATCTACGAAAGCTTTCTCATCCCCATTATATTTCTGTGCGATAGTATGGTAGATTTCCGGCAGGAAAGTGGTATCCACTTTTGAGCGATACTCCTTCAACAGTGCCGTAAATACTTCCTTGTCTATATCCAGGTCCAAATTAGAGTATTGCTCAACGATATCTTTCAAGGCGGCAATAACTGTTTTCTGCTCCCCTTCAAAGTCGAAGTTCAGAATCTTCAGTGCAAGCTGCACTAATTCCGGTCCATATAGGAAAGACTCGATAAAGTAAGCCTGTGCACGGTTTACCTCCCGGCGGTTCTTATAATTCAGTTCCAGGTCTGTAAACAGTTGAAGAAGTTTCTCACGTTCGTCCGGGTTTTGCTGTATCCATCGACGAATTTCCTGTTCCATTTCACGTTTCTTCTCCAGGATTCCCAGCTTACGGATAGCACGGTTGACACCGATACTGTTCTTCCAGTAATTGGAGCTTTCATCGTATTTGGAAGCATACTTAATGCGTATGCTGTCTTTACTGTCCATTTCACGTTTCCAGATGGCTTGCTTCACGCCACGGATGTCAATCTGCGCCTGATTGGAGTTATTCATCATTTCCTCGATACCGAATGAAGAAAGGTAACGTTCCGTACTTCCCGGATAGCCTATCGTCATACAGAAAGAGCCTTCCTTATAGCCATCCAGTGAAATCGGCGCTACATATTCAGGGTGATACGGAACATTGTCGGGGGAGTAATCGGCAGGCTGGTTCTTGCGGTCTGCATAAATACGAAACACACAGAAATCTCCTGTATGCCGAGGCCACACCCAATTATCCGTATCCCAACCGAACTTACCAACAGAGGAAGGAGGTGCAAACACCAGCCGCACATCGTTGAAATCGCGGTAAACGGAGAGCCAGAACTCATTGCCTCCATAATAAGCATCTACCACGCCAAGCAAAGTGGAGTCTTTCAGGGATACCTCACCGCCTATTACCATCATCATAGAATCTACCGCACTGGAACGTTCCATCTCGTTCATCGAAGGTTTAACGGCTCCCAGCACACGCTTGGTTACATCTTCCGTACGAAGCAGAAAACGAACATAAAGCTCCGGATTAGGCAATTCCTCTGCACGGCTACGGGCTACGAAACCATCTTTCAGGTAATCATGCTCCACCGACGAATGTTGCTGCACACTACTGAAGCCGCAGTGATGATTGGTAAACACCAACCCGTCTTCCGACACTACCACACCGGAACAAAACCCTCCAAAGCTGACTACCGCATCTTTCAACGACGGTTTCTTCGGATTATATAGTCTATCGGCAGGCATTTGCAGGCCGAGTTCTTTCATAGTCTTACGGGTCTGTTTATTCAGGTTTCCCAGCATCCACATACCTTCGTCCGCCTGTCCCGTCAACGTGAAGAGGCTGCAAGCTACAATTAGGATACACTTTAGCTTCATTCTATACTTGGTTTAAATTACAATTTATATCTTAAGTTAAGAGTATATAAGAAATATCTAACTCACTTCCCCTCCTTCGAGAAGGAAGGGTGCCCAAAGGGCGGGATGGTAGGTAAAAAAACTTATTTTATGACTAATAAGTCCTTTATAACTTCAGCTACCACCTCCCCCTACGGGTACTCCTCCTTCTTGAAGGAGGAGAATTTAGTTAGATTTAGCTCATGGCATACTCTCATTTTGAATAATTTAGTATGATATACTTTCCAATTGCGTCATTCTGCAATCAGTCTTAGTTTTTTCGCTCCAGTACGTGCTTTCAGCCATTCGGTAATCTTCTGTTTCTCATGGGCATCAGGATGTTTGCCAAACTTCAGCACAGCAAGCGTAATGGTATCTGTCCGTACCGAATCAACCGTCAGTTCTATGGCATGAGAGATAGAAACAGTTTTCACTGACGGATAAAGAACTTTTAGCTCCGGAACGATCGTTTTGCCCAATTCATCGAAAGATTTGTATCTTGCCAGACTTTGTTCCAGCACTGTAATTTTCTTTGTTTGTTCCACCAGTCGTTCCTCACTGTTTTTATAGAAATCTTCCATCACCATAGCTCGGATAGAAGAAATATCCACAGCTTCATTATTCATTCCCTGAAGAACGATCAGCTTCGTTTCACCTAACTTATAGTCCTTCATCTTGTTGCGGGCAATGGCAATCGAAGCTTCGGGAACTTCTTGTCCGATCAGTACCACGCGTATTTCATTGTCTTTGTTGCCATGATAATGGATTTTTTTATCCAATACCTGTGTATTCTCAAAAGAAAGCTGTTCGGCAACAAACCGATTGGCGGCACTCTCATAGAAAGTACTCTGAATAATGCCTACCGTCAAGTAGACGGCCGGACACATAGTCAGCACGGCAATGAGTATTATGTATTGGCGTACTTTCTTCTCCCGCTTCTTGTCCACAAACTCTTTACGCTGGAAGTGCATCACACGCACACCGGCAAACGTGGCAAGACTGATGAATACCGAATTAATGAAGTAAAGATAGAATGCTCCGAGGAAATAAACCAGATTCCCCGTTGCCAACCCGTAACCTGCCGTACAAAGCGGCGGCATCAAAGCCGTAGCAATGGCAACACCGGGAATCACATTTCCTTTCTCCTTTGTAGACAGGGCAACTACACCGGCAAGACCACCCATCAATGCGATGAATACGTCATAAATCGTAGGTGAAGTACGTGCCAAAAGCTCCGACTGCCCTTCGGCAACAGGGCTTACAAGAAAGAAAATAGTAGCCGTAGTTACACTGAACAGGGTGGTTATCAGAAAACTCTTCAGTGAACGCTTCATCAGTTCGAAGTCATTCAGACCGACAGAAAGTCCCACACCCATGATAGGTCCCATCAATGGGGAAATCAACATCGCACCTATGATTACAGCTGTAGAGTTGACATTCAGTCCCAACGATGCCATAAAGATGGCAAAGATCAAAATCCACAGGTTAGCCCCTTTAAACTCTACTCCCTTGCGGATGGAGTCTACTGTTTCCAGCTCATTGTCCTTATCCTTCCTCAGATCAAGGTACTCGCTCAGGAACTTTTTAATGGCAAAAACATTCCGGTTTTGTTCAGGTGTTTCTATCATATCATTTACAATTTGACGATTTACAATTTACAATTTACCATGCGGCTCATTTAGTGTTTTAAGAGTTTGTTCAGGATTGGTATTTGGTTCAGCGGTAAATCACGCTTAACGACATACGCAATAAACAGTAACAGCAAAACTGTACGATATGCCATACGCAAATAGATATTGTCTATCGATACATATTCGGCAGCTACATAAAGCACAGCGGCAAGAAGTACATACATGCCTATCGCCTTCAAATCGTACTGTATCGGATATTTCTTCTGACCGACAAAGTAAGAAAGCAGCATAGCAACGCCGTATCCTGTAAACCCAGCCCAGGCACAAGCAATATAACCATACTTTGGAACCAGGAAGATATTCATCAAAATCAGGATGATACAGCCCGTCAATGAGAAATAGGCTCCCCAACGGGTCTCATCAATCAATTTGTACCAAAAGGACAGGTTGAAATAAATCCCCATAAAGATTTCCGCCGCCATGACGATAGGCACCACCCGTAACCCGTCCCAATAATCACGTCCGATGACATGACGCAGGATGTCCAGGTAGAACATCACAGCCAGAAAGGCAAGCAAGGTAAAAATAATGAAGAACTTCATAGCCTGGGCATACATTTCACGACTGTCTTTCTCCTTACTCTTACCAAATACAAAAGGTTCATAAGCGAAGCGGAATGCCTGGGTAAACATAGCCATAATCATGGCTATCTTACTGGCAGCTCCGTAAATACCGAGTTGTATGGTAGCTTCCGCCTCATCGGGATAAACGAAAGGAAAGATAATCTTATCAGCCACCTGATTCAAGATGCCTGCCACACCCAGAATTACCAACGGCAGAGAGTACCGAAGCATCCGTTTCAATAACTCTTTATCCAACACATAGGTAAATCCCCTCAGTTCCGGTATCATGCACACCATAACAACAGAGGTACATACCAGATTGAAGAGGAAGGCATACCCCACATCATTCCCTTCCAATATGACATAATAGAAAAGATTGAGTGCAATATTGAGGAAGATAAACAGCAACTTCAGTGCAGCAAACTTGATAGGGCGTTTTTTATAGCGCAAATAAGCGAACGGAATACTTTGAATGGCATCCATTGCTACCACAATCATCATCATACCGATATACCAGGGATGTTCGCCGTATTCCAGCCATCCGGCAATAGGTTCCAGAAACAACAATCCCAAAGCAACGAATACCAATGAACCGATACTCACGCTCAACAAGGTGGTAGAGTACACCCGCATCGGGTCATCCTGCCCTTTATTGGCAAAACGGAAAAACCCCGTCTCCATGCCACACGTCAGCAATACCAGTATCAATGCCACCCAGGCATATATATTCGTAACCACACCATAGCCACCCGACGATGCAGGCAAAGCTATCGTATATACAGGCACTAGCAGATAATTGAGGAAACGCCCTACAATACTACTCACCCCGTAAATAGCCGTTTCTTTTGCTAAACTTTTTAACCCCGCCACTTTATTTAATGATTAACGTTTAATTATTAATGGTTAACAGTACTATCTCCATTCTCCTCCTCCCGGGAGGAGGAGTACCCCAAAGGGGGGAGGTGGTAGGAAGAAAACTTCTCCTCTATCTCCCATATTATCTGTTCCGGATTCTCAAAATACTGTCCTATTTTCAAACCGTAACACCTCAATGTCTTCTACCCTATTCAGAAAATAACTACGTTGCTCATCATAATCCTGTTGTCTATTATGCACCTCACCATCCAATTCTATAGCCAATTTTATCTGCGGACAATAAAAATCAAGAATATATGGCCCGACACTATGTTGACGACGAAATTTTAAACCGGCTATTTGTTTCCCTTTCAACATTTTCCAAAGAGTAGCTTCGGCAGAAGTGCTATGGTTGCGTAACTCCTTCCTATTACCGGTTACGTCGGATTTGTTCATGATGGTTTGCATAAGAATCTTTTTTTTCCTACCACCTCCCCCTTCGGGTACTCCTCCTCCCAAGAGGAGGAGTACTGGAAATGATTTGTTTGACCATTTCTATATGAAAGTAGTACTGATATTAATTAATAGTTAATCACTAAATAACGTTTTCTGACTATTGTAAAGACTACGTCCTAAATGTTTATAAGCCAGTTCAGTCACTTCACGTCCGCGAGGGGTACGTTTCAAGAAACCCTCTTTGATAAGGAAAGGCTCATACACCTCTTCCAAAGTTCCGGCATCTTCACCCAATGCCGTAGCAATGGTAGTAAGCCCTACCGGACCGCCTTTGAATTTATCAATAATGGTGCAAAGTATCTTATTATCGATTTCATCGAGTCCGTACTTATCAATATTCAATGCTTCAAGAGCGAAGTTGGCAATCTCCGTATCAATGCTACCCGAACCTTTCACCTGTGCAAAATCTCGCACACGACGCAACAATGCATTTGCAATACGCGGCGTTCCACGGCTACGGGAAGCGATCTCAGACGCTGCCCTTGTGGAGCAAGGTACATTCAATATCCCTGCCGAACGACGAATAATACCGCTCAGCACATCGTCATCGTAATACTCCAAATGCAGATTAATACCAAAACGTGCACGCAAAGGCGCAGTCAGCAAGCCACTACGGGTAGTAGCTCCCACCATCGTAAACGGATTCAGATCAATCTGAATGCTCCGTGCAGACGGGCCTTTATCTATCATGATATCAATGCGGTAATCCTCCATCGCAGAGTACAGGTACTCTTCCACCACCGGAGAAAGGCGGTGAATTTCATCGATAAACAGCACATCATTCGGTTCCAGACTGGTAAGCACTCCCGCCAAATCACCCGGTTTATCAAGCACCGGACCGGAAGTAACTTTAAAACCAACTCCCAGTTCATTCGCAATAATATTGGAAAGTGTCGTTTTTCCCAATCCCGGAGGTCCATGCAGCAATACATGATCCAACGCTTCGCCACGCAAGCGGGCTGCCTTAACAAAGATACGCAGATTATCCACCACCTTATCCTGTCCGCTGAAATCTTCAAAGGACAACGGACGAAGTGCGTTTTCAAAATCGCGTTCCCGACTAGTCAACTGATTATCGCGTATGTCAAAATCTTCTCGTTCCATTCTATATTTAGTTCTTTTCTTATCTTTTTAGAAAAAGAATAAAAAACAAAATTAAGACTGATAATCAGCTACTTAATCCTTTTCTTT
>OOAQ01001995.1_pt1 | contig 13015 bp, 9 predicted proteins | sample 1671051 | NCBI WGS metagenome assembly OOAQ01 (sample SAMN06348117, study PRJEB24527) | human gut metagenome | biome: human gut; feature: ankylosing spondylitis patient; material: feces | host: Homo sapiens | place: China | collected 2015-10
GGCAATGCGATCCTCCACCAGCCGCTCTCCCACAACAAAGCGACCGTCAAGCAACATCTGACGCAACAGCACCGTGGCTTCCTGCCCCAGCGAATGTTTGACAATGCGTGCCATGGAACCTCCCGTGGTGTTGGCGTATATTGAGGCCTGCCCTGCTCCGCGTCAAGCAAAACGCGGCATTGACCCCGACGCGGCATTCTCCTATTCTCCGGGCACTATATTTACATCAGGATATCCCCATGAGCGAGCATATTCCCACTCCCGTCACTGCCGGCGCACCCGATGCCGCCGCCCCCGAAACCACCGGCGGACTGGATTTCATCCGCACCCGCATTCTGGCCGACCGGGCAGCCGGACGCTTTGACTCCCGCGTGCATACGCGCTTTCCCCCGGAACCCAACGGCTACCTGCACCTTGGGCACGCCAAGTCCATCTGCCTGAATTATGGTCTGGCCAAAGAATTCGACGGCAAGTTCAACCTGCGCTTCGACGACACCAACCCCGTGAAGGAAGACACCGAATATGTGGACTCCATCCGCGAGGACGTGCGCTGGCTGGGCGGCGACTGGCAAGACCGGGAGTGCTATTCCTCCGACTACTTTGAACAGCTCTACCTGTTTGCCGAACAGCTTATCCAGAACGGCAAGGCCTATGTGGACAGCTCCAGCGCGGAAGACATCCGCGCCATGCGCGGCACGCTCAAAGAACCGGGCACGGAAAGTCCCTACCGCAACCGCAGCGTCGCGGAAAACCTTGACCTCTTCCGCCGCATGCGCGCGGGCGAATTCCCCGACGGCGCTCATGTGCTGCGCGCCAAAATCAACATGGCCTCGCCCAATATGGTCATGCGCGACCCCACGCTCTACCGCATCCGCCACGCCCACCATCACCGCACCGGCGACGCGTGGTGCATCTATCCCATGTACGATTTTACGCACTGCATCTCGGATTCGCTGGAGCACATCACCCACTCCATCTGCACGCTGGAATTTGAAAACAACCGCGAACTCTACGACTGGACGCTGGACGCCTTGGGCATATACCATCCCCAGCAGATAGAATTCGCCCGACTGAACCTCACCCACACGGTGCTCTCCAAACGCAAGCTCATCCAATTGGTCAAGGAAGGGCATGTGCGAGGCTGGGACGACCCCCGCATGCCCACCATCAGCGGCCTGCGCCGCCGGGGCGTCCCCCCGGAAGCCCTGCGCGACTTCTGCGCCCGCATCGGCGTGGCCAGAGCGGACTCCACCGTGGAATACAGCCTCCTGGAATTCTGCATCCGCGAATACCTCAACGCCCACACCCGGCGCGTCATGGCGGTGCTCGACCCCGTAAAGGTGGTCATCGAAAACTATCCTGAAGGGCAGACGGAACAATTTACCATGCCCTATCACCCCGAAGACGCCGCTTGGGGCTCCCGCACCGTGCCCTTCTCCCGCGAACTGTACATCGAACGGGACGACTTCCGGCTGGAGCCGCCCAAAAAATACCACCGTCTGGCCGTGGGCGCAGAAGTGCGCCTGCGCTACGCCTATTACATCACCTGCCGAGAAGCCGTCACCGATGCCCAAGGACGGGTGACGGAACTGCGCTGCACCTATGATCCCGAATCCCGCGGCGGCTCAAGCCCCGACGGACGCAAGGTCAAGGGCACCATCCACTGGGTTGCCGCGGCCCACGCCCTGCCCGCGGAAGTTCGTCTGTACGAGCACCTCTTCACGGCGGAAAACCCCAACGCCGTGGACGAAGGCCAGACCTTCCTTGACCACCTGAACCCCGACTCCCTGCGCACGGTATGCGCCCAGTGCGAGCCCTCCCTGCGGGACGTGCAGCCGGGCACTACGGTGCAGTTTGAACGGCTGGGCTACTTCTGCGCGGACCCGGACGGCACGGAGGGAGCTCCCGTCTTCAACCGCACGGCGACCCTCAAGGATACGTGGGCCAAGATGGAAAAACGCGGCTAGACAGTATCGTCACGAGCGCCTTTTCGGGTATCTCTGCGTCGAAATTCGTCTTTTATTCCGGTCATGCACAGAAGAGTGCACTCCCTCCATAAAAGACTCTTTCTCATTGATATACCACGAAAATTCATCTCGTGACGACACTATCTAGAGGCTGCCTTTAAATTGATTCTTTTGCCTTCCGGCGGCGTCAAGCTCCTCATTTTAGAGACAACCCAGAGTATATTTCTTTTAAATTATAAACTATTAACGTGGAATTGCTCTAATTCCCCTTCCTCCACGCCCACGCGACGCTGTTTGACGCAGGGCAATGCCGGGACGATGTTCCCGCCATTGCCCTGCTCTCGTATGGCGTCCGCGCCCGGCGCTCAGAATATTGCGCCTCCTTTCACATACACCAATCGCCACCGGATTTTGGAGCGATTTTCTCGCAAACGACGCGCTCCACTTGCCGTAAAAGCATAGTTTTCAGCATTGCGGCCGTCGCCCTCTCCCCGCCTTATCCCCCACTCCAAATCCGAGACGACATATTTCAATCTTGCAAATATAGAGACTTAGCGCTCCGTACATGTGGAAATTTTACTGTGCAATATTGTATAGTTACATTTTTCACATGCGTGGCATGCTTGTTGCTGTACGGACAGTAACGTCATGTACACGGAGTGTAGTTATGTTCATTCTTCTCGCGTTGATCGCCATTCTTGTGGGCGCGCTCATCGGCACGGTGGGCGTTGGCGGTATTCTGCTCATTCCTGCCCTCAACGGACTTGCCGACCTCCCCATTCAGGTGAGCATGGGCACGGCCCTGTTCAGCTTCATTTTTACCGGCGTGCTGGGCACATGGCTCTACCAGCGTCACGGGAGCATCAACTGGGGCATCACCATCCCGGTCTGCGCCGGAGCGCTGCTGTCGGGTTATGCCGGGGCCTTGTGCAACGGCTACGCCTCTCCGCGCCTGCTGAGCATTCTGCTGGGCATGGTCATCGTCTTCGCGGGGATATACGCCCTGCTGCCCGCCCGCCAGAACATCGCCGCCCAAGGCGATAAGCGCAGTCTCCCGCTGCTGCTGGGCATAGGCGCGCTGGTGGGCTTCGGCTCAGGGCTTACCGGCGTGGGCGGGCCTGTGCTTTCGGTGCCGCTCATGGTCATTCTGGGCTTCGCCCCGCTGACGGCCATCGCCACAAGTCAGGTCATTCAGATAACCGCGGCCCTTTCCGGCACGCTGGGCAATGTTTCCAACGGAGCCATCGACTTCTCGGTGGCGGCATGGGTGACGGTACTGGAGCTTGGAGGCGTTATTCTCGGCGCGCGTCTGGCCCATACAGTCTCCACCGCGACCCTGAAAAAGACGGTCTCTGTGGTATGTATCCTTGTCGGCGGTTTTGTGCTGGCAAGGGCGATAATGCAATCCTAATCTTGCAAGGAGTACTCTCATGTCCATTACGCTCAACGAACGCCCCATATTCATGATCGGCGCGGAACGCTCCGGCACCACCCTGGTCATGGCCCTCCTCGGCTGCCACTCGCGCATCGCCGTGCCGGAAGTGGTGTGGTACTATCCCCGCTTCTACCCCTACCTGCACACCTACGGCGACCTTGGCAAGGACGAAAATTTCCGTACACTGGCCAGCGAGATGGTCTTTGGCCTCAAAACCCCCTTCTGGGGCATGAAGGTCAACCCGCGCACCATTCTGGACGAAGTCATCGAACTGGCCCCGGAACGCAGTTTCGCCGGGCTCTACGCAGCCATGCATCTGCGGTTCGCCCAGTACAGCAACAAGCCGCGCTGGGGAGAAAAAACACCGCATAACCTCTACTTTGTGGACGCCATGCACCGCGACTTCCCCAATGCCCAGTTTATCTACATCACCCGCGACGGGCGCGACTCCTGCGTGGATTACATGGAATCCTCGTTTGGCCCCACCAACATCTACTGCGCCGCCCACTCGTGGAAGCGCTGCTGGAATGCCGTCAAGGACTGGCGCAAGCCGCTCTCCGACAAGGGCCTGTGGCTGGACGTGTGCTACGAAGAACTCGTGCGCAAGCCTGAGCAGGTCATGCGCGGCGTGTGCGACTTCCTTGGCGAAGACTTTGAAGAAGGCATGTTCGACTTCTACAAGACCGACATGGCCAAGGCCCGCGGCGCGTCCCGCGACCACGCGCCTCTGGGCCACGCCATCAGCGACAAGTATGTCGGCATCTACAAAGACCTGCTGAGCCAGCGCGACCAGCGCATCTTTGCCGCCGTGGCGGGCAAGGAACTGGAAGAGGCCGGCTATAAGAACGACGTGACCCCGGAAATGCCTTCCGAAAAAATGATCAGCAAATATGTGGAATTCGACGGCCGCATCCGCGCGGCCACGCTGGACGGCTTTGAAGGCCACATCGTGTTCGAAAGCTACAACGATTGGCTCCTTGACCAGCGCGAAGAACGCCGCAAAAAGGGCATCTGGAGCGAAGCCGACAATCCCCACACCTTCCCGCAGGGCGACCCGGACGAAGAAATGATCATGGGTCTGCGCGCTTGGGGCACATGGAAGAAGCACTTCTCCATCAAACGGCAATATGTGGGCGACGTAGTACTGTAGACTGACTTTCCGGCGGCGGGGACAATCCGACGGCCCCGCCGCAGGGATGCCTTGTGCATGCCCTCCCGCAATTCCCGCCTGCCCGCGACCCTCCGCTGGCAGCGCAAAGGAGCAATACCATGACTGACTCCAGTTCCCACGCAGCAACTTACGGCCCCAAGGAGTGGCTGTATATCCTGTTGGGGCCCGGCCTCCTGCTTATGGCTTTGGCGGCGCCGTTCTTCGGGCCTTTTAACGCCAGATTCGGTTTCGGCATTCTGCTTTGGATGGTATGGTGGTGGATTTCGGCGGTTGTGGATATCAAATTAACCTGTCTTGTTCCCATTTTTGTGGCCTGCGTCTATCAATACATGCCGCTGGAAAAGGTGCTGAGCGCCTATGTGCACAAAGAAGCCGCCCTCATCTTTGGCGCTACGGCCCTCACCGCCGCCTGGGTGCGCTGGGGATTCGCCCGTCGGCTGGCGCTCAACTTTCTCATGCGCTTCAGCAACAATGTGCGGGCGCAAACTGCAGGCTGGTTTGTGCTGTGCGGCGTGACGAGCTTTGTGGTGGGCAATACCACCGTAGCCGCCATGTTCGCGCCCGTGGCCGTGGCCTCGCTCATGTACGCCGGGTTTACCAGCAATGAAGAACGCTGGAACTCCAAGGCCGCCTCCAATATCCTCATTGCCGTGGCCTGGGGCGCGTCTGTGGGCGGCATGGCCACGCCGCTGGGAGGAGGACAGTCCGTGGTGACCTACGGTCTGCTCAACAAGTATCTGGGGCACGACATCTTTTTCCTCGATTGGACGCTGCGCATGCTGCCCCTGTCGCTGTGCGTCATCGCCGGGGTGGCCGTGCTCATGTACTTCATGAAAACCGACATGCAGCACTTCAGCGGCAGCCGCGAATTTTATCAGAAGGAGCTGGAAAAGCTCGGCCCCATGACGTTTGAAGAAAAAATCGCGCTGGCCGGTTTTGTGCTGGCCATCGGTCTGGCCCTCTTGCAGCCCCTGTACGCCCCCTACACCAAGGGCCCGGCCTGGACATGGCTGCGCCCCACCCAGATGTTCTGCATCATCCCCCTGCTGCTCTTCTTCTGGCCTTCCAGGGCGGTTAAAGGCGAGAATATCCTCTCGGCGGACACCCTGCGCAAGTACTTCCCCGTGACCATCCTCTTCATGTGGCCGGCTTCGGTGGCCCTGAGCCGCATCATCTCCCAAACGGGCGCGGGCAAGGTGTTCGGGCAGTGGATCAGCCCCTTCCTCGGCGTCAGCGACACGCTGTCCATCGCCGCGTGGAGCGTTTTCGGCAACATGCTCTCGCAAGTGACCAGCGACACGGCGGCGGCCGGCGTCATGGTGCCGCTGGCCATTGAATCCATGCGCAACTGGCATGGGCTGGAATTCGGCGCGGTGCCCTGGGTCTGGGTTTCCGGCGCGGCCATCAGTTGGAGCTACGCCGTGGCCTCCGCCACGGGCGCGCAAGGCATCGTGGCCGGCTACGGCGCCAACTTGCGCACCATGTTTGTCTGGGGTCTTGTGGCGGCGGTGGTTTCGGTGGCCATCACCATCCTCTACTTCTGGCTAACCGTCGTCGTCTTTGGTATGGGATTCTACACCCTCCCGCCTGTATAAACCTGCATACGGCGCGGGGCCACTGCGGGCGGCAGGCCCCGCGCCGGAGGCTTACTCTTGAATCTGCACACTGTCCCTCACCCTCCCTACCGTTTCGCCTTTGTTTCCAACTCCAGCGCCATTGCCACGGCGGTGCAGGAATATGCCGCAACGCTGGGCATGGGCATGGAGATTCGCCTTGCCACCATGGAAAAGGCCGTCCCCGTGGCCCGCTCCCTGCTGGAAGAAGGCATTGAGGTCATTTTGGGCGGCGGAGCCACAGGCAAACTCCTGCGGCAGCAACTGCACAGGCCGGTGGTCACCATTGCCCGCAGCCATCTGGATGTGCTGCGGGCGCTGCTGCACGCGCGGCGACACGCGACCCGCATTGCGCTGACCTGCTACGACGCCCCGCCTGCCGGGTGGGAAATGCTGGAAAACCTCCTGAATATACAGATCACCACGGTTTCCTTCACCACCACGGAAACCTTGCGCACAGGCATCGGCAATGCCGTGGCCAACGGCGTGGAATGCGTCGTGGGCGGCGGCATCTGCGCGGAAATAGCCCGCAACCTGGGATGCGAGGGGATTGTCGTCTCGCCGGGCGCGGACGTGATGCAGCGAGCGCTGGAAGAAGCCGTCAACATCGCCGCCTCCCAACGTCTGGAGCGCGAACAGGCCGCATGGCTGCGGGGCATTCTGGATTCGCTGCACGAAGGCATTGTGGGCGTCGACGCGCTGGGAAAGGTCATCACCTGCAACCCCAAAGCCACGCAACTGCTGCAGGCGGACGCCCGCCAAACCACGCCCACCGTCACCACGGCGCTGCGCCGTCTGGGCATCCCCGACGCGCTGTACCGGCTGGAACGGCGACAGGACACCGTGCGTCAGGTGGGAAAGCACGAATTTATCGTCAACTCGCGCCCCATTCTGGTCAATGACGAGGTGCGCGGGGCCGTGGCGGCCTTCCGCCCCGCTGAAGACATACGCACCATCGACGGAAAACTGCGCGCCCACCTGCGCGACAAGGGCTTCGCCACCCGACACGATCTTGATTCGCTGGCGGGAGACAGCCCCGCCATGCGCCAACTGCGCGCCAAAGCCCGCCGCTTCGCCACAACTGAAGCTTCCGTGCTCATTCAGGGAGAAACCGGCACGGGCAAGGAATTGCTGGCCCACGGCATCCACGCCGCCAGTCCGCGCTGCCGCCAGCCCTTTGTGGCCATCAACTGCGCGGCCCTGTCGGAAAGCCTGCTGGAAAGCGAGCTGTTCGGCCATGATGAAGGGGCGTTTACCGGCGCACGCCGCGGCGGCAAAGACGGGCTTTTTGCTCTGGCCAACGAAGGAAGCATTTTTCTGGATGAGATCGGCGACATTTCCCCGGCCTTGCAGGCCCTCCTGCTACGGGTGCTGGAATCTGGAGAAATCATGCGCGTAGGCGGAGATAGGGTCATCCCGGTCAATGTGCGCGTCATCAGCTCTTCATGGAAGAGTCTGGTGACTGAAGTACGGGCCGGACGTTTCCGCGCCGATCTCTATTACCGCCTGACCACCCTGAGCCTGCACCTGCCGCCCTTGCGCCAGCGCATCGGCGATATCCCGGCGATTGTCCACGCCCTGCTGGCCCGACGGGGATTGCCCAACTGTTTTTCCCCGCGTGGTCTGGCCATGCTGGGGGAATACGCCTGGCCGGGCAATATCCGCGAACTGGAAGCGCTGGTGCGCCGCTATACCCTGCTGTTGGAAGGCTCCAGCCCCGACGACCAGCTCTTGCAAGAACTGCTGGAAGAGCTGCGCCTCACACAGGCCGCCCCTTGCCCTGACGCCGTGCCGGAATCGGCCGCCCAAGGGAGCGCGCCCCCCGCGCACGCGACCCCCTGCTCCGCGCCCTCGCTCAGGGAACAACTGGAGCGCTGCGAATGCGATATTCTGAAGCAAGCCTTGGCCAACGCCAACCACAACCGCGCTCTGGCCGCACGCGCCTTGGGCATCAGTCCCAACACCCTGTGGCGCAAACTCAAAACCTGTAAAGCCTGACTTTCAATCTAGAGCATTTCACGTGTAATCTGCTCTAGAAAGGGCCGAAAGGGCAGGAGGAAATATCCGAAAGGGCCTTGCCGCACAGCGGACAAGGCCCTGTTATTAATTACGAATTCGTCTTACACGGACGCGCCGGAAGGCAAAACAACCGCCCCCAAACAAAGGGATGTCTCTACAACGCCTTGCGCACCGCCTCCAGCACCGCGTCATAATCCGGCTCGTGCGTCACTTCGGGCACCAGTTGGACATAGCGCAGAACGCCGTCAGCGCCCACCACAAAGACGGCGCGGGCCAACAGCCGCAATTCCTTGATCAGCACGCCGTAATTGGTCCCAAAGCTGACGTCCCGATGATCAGACAGGCTGCTCACGGCAGCCACCCCGGCAGCGCCGCACCAGCGGGCCTGCGCAAAGGGCAGGTCGCAACTCACTGCCGCGATCCGCACCTTGTCGGACAGGGCGGCGGCTTCCTTGTTGAAGCGGCGGACTTCCATGTCGCAAACCGGCGTATCCAGCGAAGGCACCGTCACCAGCACCGCAACCTTGCCCGCAAAATCCTTGACGGTGCGCGGGCTCAAATCATTGGCCAGCACAGTGAAATCCGGGGCCTTTTGCCCGACAACGGGGAGTTCCCCCACCAGAGTCAACGGATTACCCATAAATGTGACGCTGTTCATATGCGCCCGTCAAAATGATTATGGGGCTTGGCTATTCTTTCGTTGGATTGGTTTGTTTTTTTGTAGGAGTTCAGGGAGGTTTTATTCCGGCCGGGCGAGAAATGGGAGCATTGCTGGCTCTACATGATTTTCGTTATCTTCTGCTGATCGTGGGCGTAGCCATGGGAGCCCTCGCCGTTTGTGCCGAGCCGGCCGTGTGGGTGCTGAATGCCCAGGTGGAACAAGTTTCAGGCGGGCATATCAAAAAGAGCGTGATGTTGATATCTCTGTCTCTTGGCGTGGCGACCGCCGTGGGGCTTGCCATGGTTCGGGTTATCACGGGGTTGAGCATCTGGTGGTTCCTGATCCCTGGGTATGTACTGGCTCTGGGGCTTATGCGCTTTTGTCCTCGAATGTTCACGGCTATTGCCTTTGATTCCGGTGGGGTGGCATCCGGGCCGATGGCCTCCACCTTTATTCTTGCCTTCACGCTTGGAGCGTCGCATAGCTTGGGCGGCAATCCTATTGCCGATGCTTTTGGCGTCATTGCCATGATAGCCATGACGCCGCTGATAGCCATCCAACTCCTTGGGATTTTTTTTGATCGCCGGGAACGTGCAGTGAAGCTACGCCATAAGTAATAAATACGACCTCGACATGCCAAAACAGTATTAACTCATCAAAAAGGTGTGTAAGAGGTTAAAGTGCAAAAGATGGATGTTCAGTTATGACTTCAATGGCAACAACATACACTCCGGGCAAGCTTTTGGTGAGCATTGTAAACAGAAACCAGGGCGAAGCCATTGTAGCTGTTACAAAAAAAGCCGGAGCGCGTGGCGGTACGATTTTGATGGCCAAGGGCACGGCCGATAATGCCATTTTACGCATGCTTTATCTTGCGCAGACGGAAAAAGACTTGGTGCTTACGCTTGTTCAGGATGATGCTATCCCTACGGTCGTTACCGCCTTGCGTGAAGATGCGTATTTGAAAAAAAAGGCTTCCGGTGTGGGTTTTGTTATTCAAGTACCTGGAATTTTGCGGCATACTCTTTCAACTGTTTGTGAACTTCCATTTTTTCCCATAGAAGATGTAGAAGAGGTATCCGGCATGAGTGCACAAGCGACCCATGAGATGATTTGCGTCATTGTCAACGTCGGCTATGCTGAAGACGTTATGAGTGCGGCGCGCAAAGCTGGGGCCAAAGGGGGAACCGTTCTCAACGCACGTGGAACAGGGCGGGAAGAGGATGTAAAATTTTTTGGTATTTCGATTGTTCCAGAAAAAGAAACGCTTCTTGTCATTGTGGAAAAAAAGCAGGCGAGAACCATTTTGGATGCCATACGCCAGACTTCATGCCTCAATGAACCTGGCATCGGCATAGCATTCTGCATTGATGTCGAGCAGTTTTTTCTTCTAGGGCCGCTGGCTGAAAAAGCACAGCAATCCTCCTGACACCACATAGAAAACAGCGTGTTACTCAGCAAGACTGTAGGACTCAATACCGGAGAAACGCAAAACAATTAGATTGCTAGTCCGTTGACTGACTTGGGGGTTAGGAAGGGGTTAGTTCGAGGGGGATGCGGATGTCTTTTGATGTATCTGGATGCACTCTAACATTGCTAACTTATTGAACTCACAATTTTAGAGCCTGTCCTTTCACGCCGTCGACAGGGGTTCAAATCCCCTTGGGGACGCCAATGAAAATCAAGCACTTACATGAAAATGTAAGTGCTTTTTTCGTTGTGGGGCAAATTGGCTCTACACCAAAGACAGAGACAAGCGCCTTCTCCGGACCGCTATGCCCCCGCTTTTGAGGTAGAGCCCTTTTGAGGTAGAGCCCACTCCCACTCGTAGTCTTTGTTTTTACCTCTTGACATTGGTCAATTAGTGTTGAACATTTAACAAATGAAATCGACAGATGCTGCTCAACTTTTTGAGGCGTTATCCTCTGATGTGCGCCTGGACATATTCCGTCTGCTTGTGAAGCATGCGCCGGAAGGACTTGTAGCGGGAGAAATAGCAAAAAATCTCAATCTGCCTTCTACAAACTTGTCATTCCACCTCAAAGCCATTGTCCACACCGGGCTGGTCAGGATGGAAAAGGAAGGCCGCTTTTCGCGCTATCGGGCAAATATCCCTTTGATGCTTGAGGTAATTGCGTATTTGACTGCGGAATGCTGTTCGTCTCATCCTGAGCAGTGCCAGAGTTTCAGAGCGGTGTGTGCGGTTCCCCCTGGTTTTTTGCCGCCCCCGCCCCATACTGCAAACAAGTAAGCCGAGGCCCTATTTTTTTGCCCATTTACATCAACTATACAACTTCATTTGGACAATTGGAGGGTACATGAAAAAGACAAAAGAGCTAACTCCGTTTGACCTCCGCGAGACAGTCCGCGCCGGATATGCTGAAATCGCCTTGGGAAAACGCGCTTGCTGTTGCGGGAGTCCGCGCAGCAGTCAGGCCGACCCTGCCCGCCTTGCTGAGGCTATAGGTTATGATTCAAAAAGTCTCACTAACCTGCCGGAAGGCGCAAATATGGGGCTTTCCTGCGGCAACCCCCTTGCCATTGCGACTTTGAAGGAAGGCCAGACCGTGCTTGATCTTGGCAGCGGCGGTGGCTTTGACGTGTTCCAGGCGGGCGAAAAAGTGAAAACTTCCGGCCGAGTTATAGGCGTGGATATGACGCCGGAAATGCTTGGTAAGGCCCGCAAGAACATCGGGCACTACCGGCAGCATACCGGCCTGGACAATGTGGAATTCCGCCTTGGCGAGATTGAGCATCTGCCAGTGGCCGACAACAGCATTGACGTGGTGCTTTCCAACTGCGTCATGAATCTTTCCCCGGACAAGCCCCAGGTCTGGCGTGAGATATCCCGCGTACTTAAGCCGGGCGGTACAATCTCCATTTCGGACTTGGCCCTGTTAAAGCCCCTCCCCGACAATATCCGGGAAATGGCCTCGGCGCTGGTGGGCTGCGTGGCCGGGGCCATTCTGGTGGACGAAACCAGGGCCATACTGGAAAAGACAGGCTTCACTTGCATCGCCCTGACCCCGAAGCCGGATTACGTGCGGAACATGCTGGACTGGAACGACCCTCTGTACAGGCAAATTGCTGAAACCCTGCCCAAGGGCGAGGAACTGACGGATTACGTTGTCAGTTTATCCATTGAAGCTCAAAAACAGGTAAACATATAGAAGTTATCACGATTATTCGGACAGCCAAAGATGTTGTGGCTGCAAGAGTAACAGCCCGTCAATCCTCATTTAGCAGGGAAGAGAGGCGAAACAACACAAAAAATTAAGGGCTTATGTGCTTATTTGGCACATAAACCCTTGATTTTATGGAGCCGCCTGTCAGATTTGAACTGACGATCTGCTGATTACGAATCAGCCGCTCTACCAGCTGAGCCAAGGCGGCGTAGGAAAAACTGTATTTCGCACCAATGTAGCAATAGGGTGGCAGAAACGAAAAACTGGGGCTGTGACCTATTGGATAACTTGGTGATTTTTCTCTTTTTCTATCTCTCCATTTCTTCAGAGCCTGTCTGATTACGCATCAGCTGCTCTACCCAATGAGCTAGACCGGCAACCGGTTACATCTGCCAAAAAAGGCGTTGTCTGTCAAGAGGATTGCACCTCTAGGGCGCAAAGCCCGCACAAACCTTACGGGCTGCGCCTGCGGCTCAGGCGCGCTGCAGCACCAGGGGGATGGCGTGCACTTCGCGGCGCAGTTCCTCGGTATGGCCCAGCTTCCAGCTGGTGGTTTCAGGCTGCCAGTGCAGTCGCTCCGCCACCTGCTTTACCACGTCGGCCACATTGAGAATGGGGTGGCGCTGAAAAACCTGGGGCAGGCCATAGGTCAAATTACAGGCTAGGCAGCGGCCAGGGCGCTGGCGCAGTTCAAAAGCCAGATGTGCCTTGTCCGGCGTGACTTCGCGGCACACCAGCACGATATCATAGGCGCCCTCTTCCGCGCCGCCGAACAAGGCGTCAAAAAAAGCGTCCGCGCGCTCGGCCGGAAAAATTTCGTCCAAAATTTTTTGTTCTAAAGACTGCATACCCATCAAATACTCCACCCTTGCACGGCGAAGGCCGCCACGGATCCCCGCCTGTTGTTCTGCCGCCGGAAACACCCCTGCAGTCGCCAAGGCTGCCCACACCGCAAAAACAGCGA
>OOAQ01002006.1_pt1 | contig 12965 bp, 5 predicted proteins | sample 1671051 | NCBI WGS metagenome assembly OOAQ01 (sample SAMN06348117, study PRJEB24527) | human gut metagenome | biome: human gut; feature: ankylosing spondylitis patient; material: feces | host: Homo sapiens | place: China | collected 2015-10
CAAAAGTGAATAAAAAACGAGTGACTACTGTCGTGAATTCATTCATTCAAGTCGAAAATTCCTTCACCATACACTTTATGCAACGATTGAACGATCTCTTAGACTTTATTGACTGATTTTTCTACCTGTTTATTTTATATTTGTTTCTACCCTTAAAAACCGGCATAATTACTCATTTTTTATATATGATATTTAGTTTAATTTGGTATTTTTGCGAATACCACACAATATTATGAATATATGGAAAACATTCAGAAAGTATCTTTGCTATTTATACTCTCCCTGCTAATATCGTCCTTCCAGAACATACAGGGAAAGGAACATAAGATTGAATTCAAAAGTCTCCCTCCTTATATTAATATCCCTACCGATGTTCAACAGATCTATCAGGACAGGGATGGTTTTATCTGGTTTGCAACCCGCAACGGGGTATGCCGCTTCGATGGTTACGAACTTGAAATCATCAAGTCGAACCTCTATACTCCCGGAGCCTTATCCAGCAATGACATTCTTGCCATACAAGAAGACTACCAGCACCGATTATGGATAGGTACCAGCTATGGTTTAAACATGCTTGACAAGAAAAGCGGAAAGATTCAAAAAGAATTTGGGGCTCTGAACAACGAGCGAGTCCAGTCTATACTGATAACTAAAGATAATACAATTTGGTTAGGCACCGGTAGTTCTCTATATAAAAGCAACAATGATCCCGGGCAGTCCAATACATCTGTAAGTTTCACCAAAGTCAGATCCATGGATGTGAAATCTCTTGTAGAAGCCCCCAATAACCAAATATGGATAGGAACCTGGAGTGATGGGCTATATCGCTATATTACCGCTACAGACAGCTTAGTATCCTACCCTGCTATTAATCCTTTGAATTCCGCTTACTTTCTATTCCAGGATAGCAAAGAACAAATCTGGATCGGGACTTGGGGATATGGCTTATACAAGCTTCATCATCCATATGATCAGGAAAAAGCTTATTTTGAGAAGTTCGCACATGAAGAAGGCAACAGCAATAGTTTAATACATAATTTAATTTACTCCATCTCCGAAGATTCGAGTACCGGGAACCTATGGATAGGAACCCTGGAAGGTTTAAGTTGCTTTAACGGAAAGGATTTTCTCAACTACACACCAAATATTCCTTCCAATGGGTTGCCATACAATGAAATTATTAGTATTTTCAGAGACCGAACCGGAACAATGTGGCTAGGATTTCTTGGCGGAAGAGTTTACTGGGTACGACCACAAAATTTGCAATTCAACCTTCACCAACTTTCCCATGCATCTGCCGGAACAGCCTGTAGCAATATCCAAGGCCTGACAGTATACAAAAACGATCTGTGGATTGGATTAGAGAAACATAGTTTCATTATTCACGACCGCACCACAAACTCTAATAGTAAAAGAGAAAAAGCATTTAATCCTTCCATACTTCAATCAGAATATACTTATTATTCCTTTTTAAAACCTCGACACAAAGATGAACTATGGTTGGGTAGTTATGGTAATGGGGTCTACATATATCACCCTGAAGAGAGTGGCAAGCCGCTATCAAATATGCGTTCACCTGAAATTCCTCATTTTCCAAACTTTATATATTGTATGTTTGAGGACAATCGGCAAAATGTATATTTAGGCTCCACCACAGGATTAAGTATCCTGACGAAGGAAGGGAAATTCTATCACTATAACAATTTACTTTCTCCTCAAGGGCAATACTCACATAGCGTATATTCCATCGCCCAGGACAGTCTCAACAATATCTGGATAGGAACAGATCATAGCGGTATATTTCGCATAAATCCAACTCAGGACCTCAGTAATTGCACATTCAGTTCTTACTCTATCAATAATAACAAAATAAATTCCAATGAAATACAATGCATATTTGTGAATAAAGAAGGAAATATCCTCGCAGGAACAGATGGAGGAGGATTGAATTTATATGATCCTCATCTGGATTCTTTTATTTCAATCCATACCCAATATAATATTCCGGGAGACATGATATGCAGCATCCTGGAAGACAAGCAACAAAATCTATGGATGGGAAGTAATGTCGGATTAATTAAATTAAATCTGAAAGATTCTATTGCCGAAAGCAAATGCCGTCTCTATACCACTTCAGACGGTTTACAAGACAATAAATTTGCACGGGGAGCAGCATGCCAAGCAGAAGATGGAGAAATGTTCTTTGGAGGTCCCCAGGGATATAATTCTTTTTATCCGGAAAAGTTAACGGCTGATGAGTTACAGCCAGACATATTCATAACTGATATACAGGTACAAAACAAATCGGTGAAAGACCTCCCAGCTAAAGATAAATTAAACATAATGTCTGATCTGGCACCCGGATATGCTCAGACCCTTCACTTAAATTACAAACAAAATGATTTTACCTGTAAACTATCTGTTTTGAATTTTTACAATCCGGAGAAGAATGAATATGCTTATAGATTGGATGGTTTAGACCATACATGGCAATACACCACTGACAGAAGCAACATTATCTCTTATAGCAATCTGGAAAGCGGAACCTATACGCTATATATAAAAGGGACGAATGGGAATGGAAAATGGAGTAAAGTAGAAAAAGCATTAACCATCATCATTACCCCTCCCTGGTGGAATAGTATGTGGGCTTATATAGCCTATGCTATCTTCTTAATAGCAGTTATTGCCTATACCATACATTTTATCAGGAAAAGAATAAGACTAAAAAATACACTCCGCATAAAAGAAGTAGAGCAAAGGAAACAAGAAGAACTGAACCGTGCCAAACTACAATTCTTTACCAATATCACGCACGAGCTTCTTACTCCGCTGACTATTATTTCAGTCACATTGAATGAGATAAAAAGTATCGCTCCTCAAATAAGCGATTATTATTCTATTATGGACAATAATATCAATCGCTTAAAACGATTGCTGCAACAAATTCTGGAATTCAGAAAAGCAGAATCGGGCAACCTGAAACTTAAAGTATCTCAAGGCAATATTGCTTCCTTCATCCGAAAAAGCGTCGATAGTTTTCTGCCTCTGCTCAGGAATAAGAAAATGCAACTCGACATGTCAATCGAACAAGAAGAAATCATCGGATACTTCGACCCTGACAAAGTCGACAAGATTCTCTATAATCTTTTATCCAATGCTTTCAAATATAACAGAGAAGGGAAAACAATACGCGTCAATGTGTCTTATGGCTCTTCAAAAAGAGAAATTATTATATCTGTTAGCGACAACGGAGAAGGGATCTCCAAAGAGAATCTTTCTAAACTGTTTAATCGCTTTTATGAAGGAGATTATCGCAAGTATCATACTACAGGACATGGAATAGGTCTGTCTTTAACCAAAGAACTTGCAGTGTTACATCATGGTAAAATTGAAGTTGAAAGCCAGATCAATGAGGGAACGACATTTCGTGTCACCCTGCCCATTATTGAAGAAGAGTTTACTGAAGAAGAAATAGACAGAAGTATTCTTCCCTTACCCGAAACGGTATCAGATTCCCTCTCTGTGATATCTTCTCTGAACAAAGAAGAAACCATAGAAATCACAGAAAAAATTGATAAGAAAAAGCTGCTATTAGTAGAAGACAATGAAGACTTATTAAAAGTCATGGCCGATTCATTGTCCCGTGAATACCACATCATGAATGGTATCGAACTTTGTCATTATATGAAGAAGCAAGATGAATGGCTACATATTCCAATCATCCTGCTGACGGCTAAAAGCAGTGAGTCAGATATCATTGAAGGATATGAAGCCGGGGCAGACGATTACATAACCAAACCGTTTCAACTGACATTGCTACTGGTTAAGATAAAGAGCCTGCTTAAAAACAAAGAAAACCTACTCAAAAATTATTCCAATATCATTGCTTTTGAAATGCAAAAGCCCAATATAGACTCCGCGGACAGGGAGTTCTTACAACAAGCTATCAATTGTGTATATGAGCACTTGGATGACATCAAATTCGATCAACAAGCATTTGCAGATGCTATGCGAGTGAGCAAATCAACTTTATACAGAAAGTTAAAGAGCCTGTCGAATGAAGGTCCCTCTGTTTTCATTTCTGATATACGCTTACAAACAGCTTATAAGATTCTTTCTGATAACCCCAGTATGCGTATTTCCGATTTGGCTTATACTGTAGGATATAATGATCCTAAATATTTTAGCAGTTGTTTCAAAAAGAAGTTCAAAGTATTGCCCAGAGATATATCACAAGAATGATGCTATTCAGGCAATGTAACAGGGAATATATCACTATCTCTGTGTTCCCGCTTAATAATCTCTTTCATCTGCTTCACAATATCAGGATGGGCAGCTGCAATATCATGATCTTCATGCACATCATTTGAGAGATCATACAGATAAGGTGTCCCTTTCTTTACCAATAATTTCCAGTCTCCCATGCGGACACCAATTTGATCTGTTTCATGGAACTCCCAATAAAGAAAATCATGTTTTTGCTGCTTGCCATCATCCCCCAACAAGGTCGAAGCAAAAGAAATACCGTCGAAGCAGTCATTCTTTATCTTCTTATTTATGTACTTCTTCGGAAATGCTTTATCCCCCATCAACTCACAAAATGTAGGCATCACATCGTAGAAAGCCAATTGGTGATCATTGACCATGCCTGCTGATACACGCCCTGGCCAACGCACAATAAAGGGGATTCGTATACCACCCTCATGGCATTGCCGTTTCAGACCACGCAACTTACCATCCCGTCCGAAAAATTCGGGATCCGCTCCACCCTCTTCGTGAGGGCCGTTATCACTGCTAAAGATAACGATCGTATTATCATCAAGACCTTTCTCTTTCAGCTTCTTCAAGACTTCGCCTACATAACTGTCGAGACGGGTAATCATACCGGCAAACTCAGCATGGGTATGTTCCACGGCATTATAACGCGAACCTTCGGAACCTCCCCAGGTTTTATCTCTGAAAAAATGCTTTTTGTATCCTTTAAGAATGGAGTCATTGGGCTGTGCCAATTCCGCATATGGAAGCGTATAAGTGAAGAAGCCATAAAAAGGTTGTTTGCCATCCTGCTTATCAATCCACTCCATGGCTTTCTGATGAATCAAATCGGCAGAATATTGCGAACGCTTTTTGTAATCATCACCAAACATGGGATAATTGATGTTGTCTTCCATTACAATACGTACGACTCCGGTATCTCCTTCCTCTTTACTGTATCTGTTCAGGAAATTGGGATAGTACAAATGTGCCTGAAACTGACATATATAACCGTAAAATTCATCTACACCCCGTTTATCCGGTGTGGAGCAGGAACCTTCATAGCCGCCCGCCCATTTACCGAAAACTCCTGTAATATAGCCGTTCTTCTTCATGACTTCGGGCAGAATAATGTGGTCTTCATCATACGGTTCCTGTCCTACGACAGAGAAATCTTTATTGATGCCGTATGTCACGGCAGGAACATTTTTCCAATATTCTTTATTACCACGCACATGAGTATGCCCAGTGTGCTGCCCGGTCATCAAAGAAGCACGGGAAGGTGCACTAACCGGACTACCAGCATAAGCTTGGGTAAACAACATACCTTCCTGCGCCATACGGTCGAGGTTGGGCGTCTGGATATATTTCTGCCCGTAACACCCCAAGTCGCCATAGCCCATATCATCGCAGAGAATGAAAATGATATTAGGCTTGGATGAATTATTTGCCGCATTGCTGTATAAAGAAACAGCGGTCAACAATCCTGTCCCCAAAGTTACTTTTATAGATTTCATATCATTGTTTTTTCTATTTCACTGGGACGGTTCATTCATTTCTTCTCTCCGAAATCCTCCTGTTGTTGCTCCACTTCTTTCAGTTTCTGCATATTCTGTTCTTTCTGCAACCGTTCCTGTTCTAACTCAGCAGCCGATTTTACTGTTGTTCCTCCCAACCCGGTAGCAGAAGCGCTTGAAATAAGCACCGCCTCTTTTTCTGAATATAGTAATGAATGCTCTGTCAGCACACTTTCCAACTCCAAAACAGCACTGGTGGGCATCTGCGAACCTTCAAACAACACACTGGCTATCACCTTTATCTTGCCCGGTTTCAAGGTCGACTGTATCAGTACCGGAGCAGTGCCCCACTTTACAGGTGCGGGATTTGCCAATATAGAAGCATCTCCCAGAAGGCGTCCTTCGCCTTCTACATGGAACTTCACATAATAATTATTCAAGCGCTTTATATTTCCATTTTTATCAGCAACGGCAGCCACCACTGTTACAAAGTCGGAGCCATCGGCTTTCAAGTTAACCCCTTCATTATCTGTCCAAAGCAGTAGCTTCTCCGGACGACGTGCCGGATGCACCTCATGGGTGGCAACCACTTTGCCATCTATCAGCCCTTCGGCCAGCAAAAGTACATCTTCTTGTTTTTTCTTCCGGGACATGGCTTTGTCCATCTGAAAATCATAGACATCCGGGAAAGTGATAACAGGTGAAGGCATACCGGCTTCTGTCAGTGGCTTGCTGTAAGTAGACACTTTCCCGTCTCTCATGAAAGTAAGCCGGACTTCCTCGCAATTCGAATAAACAGTGACATCCTTACTTGAGAATGGAGTCATTTCATGGGCTATATAAACCATCGGGCCAGTCTCGAAAAGGCGTTCCTGTTTCTCGGGCGAACGCTGTGCCTTGAACATATAATACGAATACTTGGGCTGACGGAATACATCCATCAATCCACCATAAAACGGATCAGGATGGTAACCACGTTGATGGTCGAACGAGTGCCAGAGACATCCACCCACGTGTTGCCGGGGAGTGCGATAAAGAGCATCATAGCAAGTATAAGTATAGGTAGGATTGGCATAATGCCGGGCCTGGATGAGCATGGGTTGCTCTCCCCAGTTGCGTGCTACACGACTGGGTGAGTTATGCGAACTCCAATCATCCACATTGTCGCCCCACTCACGGGTAAAATAGGTAATTTTAGGATCAGCATTCGGATCACCCCAGGCCTTCCCATCAAAAGACGGATGGGTGAAAAGTACCGGGAAATATTCTTTGCCACGCGCTCCGCTGTCGCAACCCGAATAACAATAAGGGTAAGGATATTCCTGATCGACCAGTTCACGGGTCTTCTTGGCAAAATCATCCGGATACCAAGTTTCATTCAGGATAGGTTCCCACAACCAGACACAAGCATGATTACGGTCACGGCGTACCAGATTACGTATATCACTATATACACGTTGTGCAAATTCAGGGGCATCATTCCAGAACTGCCAGCCCGGAGTATTGACTATTACAAACAAACCGAGTTCATCGCATGCATCCATGAAAGCCGGGTCTTGCGGACAATGGGCATTGCGGATCACCTTCATTCCCGCATCCCGCAGTTTCTTTGCGTCACGCCAGTGAATGCTGTTGGGTACTGCATTACCTACTACAGCAAAGTCCTGGTGGCGATTGGCACCGATCAACGGTTCTTCATAAGGTCTGCCGTTCAGCCAGAAACCATCCTTACCTTTAAATTCCACACTGCGGATACCAATACGGCGACGGTAACCATCCACCACTTTTCCTTCGTGGTCGCGGATACGTACAATCAGATTATATAAAGTAGGAGTCTCCGGACTCCACAACAATGGATTCTTTACTGTGATTTTATCTTTTGAAGTAACAGCCTTACCCGGACGTACCTGTATTTTATCATTCAGGAACGCCACTTGAGTACCATCCGGTTGCTGCAATTCATATTCCACAACTCCTGTAAAAGTTTTACGGCTATCATTACGTAGATGAGCTTTCAACAATACTTCAGCCGAAGCATCCGATACCTTATCATAAGCCACAAACAGACCGCCACCTGCGACCTCGTCCTCAAAGTTAGGGTCGGTGATAAAGACAGGATTATGAGCTACCAGCCAGCAATCACGGTAGATACCACCGAAGTAGGTAAAATCAAGGACATCCTGTGCCTTTCCGGGAGGATAAGACGGATCATCACTATTGTCCGCCCATACGGCAATCACATTATCCTCTCCCCATTTCAAGGCGTTGGTTACATCTACGACCACCGGCAAGTAACCACCAAAATGCTCTTTTATCAACCGGCCATTCACAAACACCTTGCTCTTCCCCATGATGGCTTCAAAATGCAGGAATAACTTCTTTCCTTTCAATGCATCTGCGGGAGTGAAGTGCTTACGATACCAAACTTCACCTTGGTAATTGATACAACCGCTGGCTTCTGTAGGCAGATATTCAATCCCATTAGGCAGGGAGACTACAGCCCATTCCGTATCATCAAAACTTATAGCCTCAGCACCGGCAACGCTTCCTTTATAAAAACGCCAGGCCGGATTCATGGAAAACACTTCACGTCCGGAATTGGGTAATTCGAAGAAACCGGCAGTGGAAAACTCTGGTTGGTGAGACGCCTGCAATGCGCTGCAGGGAACTAACAATAAAACAATTAGAATTAAATGAATGATTTTTCTCATGAAGATAGTATTATTTTAGGTGTACACGATTTGATGCAACAACAACTGTTTACAACATCCGATACAAAAATAGGGCAAAACAGAAGATACGTATCACAATAATCACTATTTTTTAATCCAATTTTGTCTAACCACCCATTCTTTTTTACCTTCAACAAGACGAAAGAGTATAATATAAGGATGAGAATGTATTCGTGTTGATACATTCTCATCCATCCCAATTTAGAAACGACTGATTACCTTAAATTATTCTACCTTTACTATCCGAATATCAAATAGTCCTCCTACCGTATTATTTTTCTTTGCATGTAACTTCACCGTCACGGTTTTCTTTCCGGAAAGCAATTCTTTGGGAAGCGATACTACTTCATAATAGAATAAATCCGGAATGTCTTTAGGTTGGCAACGATCTATTGTAGCAATCTGCTTTCCATCTACCAATACATCAAATACCCTTGCACCTTCATCCGTATTGATGAACTGCATGTAGAGACTTTGAGGTACATCCGGCAACACCGCCATCTGGTACATAAAGTAACCGCCATTGGAAGCATGCCTCCATGAACGACCATATGCTTCACCCCAATCCATATTCACACCCGCCAGTTTATGATCGCTCTCCGAAAGTGGCGACTGAATCAGTACATGGTCTACCGTATTCGCTTGCAACATCTCATTTTCCTGAATAGTCTTCTTTTCCTGTTCATAAACAGCCTGATAATCTTTCATCTGTTTATAAAGCGGGAAATAGATGGCATAGCGGTTGAAATGAATTCTATTGAAAGGAATCAACTCAAAAGTAGTGGAAGCTACCTCCGATGAACATTCAAACACTAATTCCTTATCCGATTTTCTGGAAACTGCTTTCTTTATTTTATCTAAAGAACCTATTAACGCAGGAGCTGTCAGCATTGGAATTTCTAAAGTGGCAACCGTTCTTTTCGGGAATCTGAAACTATAGGCTTCTTCCAGTCCATTATTGTCGACTTTTGCTGCCAGGACTATGGGACCATAGAGAAATGCAGCATATTTATCACTACCTTTCAGATATTCTACTGTAACCTGGGGAGTTAATTCCACCTCTACTTTGTCTCCATTGCTCCACGAGCGGTCCAACTGTACATAACCTTCAGTATTCGGAGCTAACTGCATCTTCTTGCCATTCACCCATACGGTCATCTTCTTCGCAGTCGACCAATGAGGCTTGCGGATATTCAAAGTGAAATGAACGCCAGCAGCCGTATTGATTACAAAACCCACCTTATTATTATCAGGGAAGTCCGTGTTCTGTACCAGTTTCACACCTTTATCTTTCCAGCTCAGCTCGGAAGGCATAAAGAGGTTGACATACAACTCGGAACCTTGATGCGCATATATCATCTTTCCAAACTTTGCAGGAGCCTCCATACCTGTACCGGTACAGCACCAAAAACTATGATGCTGGGTTCCATATATCCGGTAATGTGCCGGACGCATAGAAGTATAGTAAGTACACATTCCTTCATGAGGATCATAATTAGCCAGGATATGATTATACAATACCCGTTCGTAATAATCCACCATCTTCATTCTTCCGTAATCCTGATACAAGGTTTCCGTCAGCCTCATCATATTCACGGAATTACAAGACTCCGGTCCTCCGTCACTTGGCACTCTCTTTTCAAACTGATCTACCGGGAAGAAGTGCTCTCCCGTACTGTTTCCACCAATCACCCAGGTATGCTTGTCTACCACAGTTTCCCAGAAAAACTGTGCCGCCCGGGTATACTTATCTTCCTGGGTATAGTTGTATACCTTCTCGAAACCCGTGAACTTAGGAATTTGCGTATTGGCATGCCAACCGTTCAATACATCCCGTTCCTCGGCTGCGGGAATAAGCATGTCTTCATCATTCAGAAGTTTAGCCCATTTCAGATACTTCTCATCGCCTGTAATCTCATATACAGTGATATACGACTCATTGATAGAACCATGTTCACATACCAGTAACTCCTGAATCTGTTCATAACTCAGTTTATCCAGAACCTGATATCCAAACCAGTCAGCCATCTTCACCAGTACATCTTTTGCTTGAGGGAGATCACAACTCAGATAGGCATTATACAACCCTAACATGATTTTATTCATGATGTATACAGGTTCCCATACCCCGTTGATTGTCGGATTGTTGGTAGTGAACTTTCCACTCACTACTTCTTCAAAGATGCGTCGCCCGTTGATAGTTGCCAACAGATAGCCATCTCCCTGGGCATCCTGACACTCTTTCAGTCCGCGAACCATCTTTTCAATCTTTCTCTTCAGTGCCTCATCTCCCGTAGCTTCATACATCATTGACATGGAAGACAACGAGAAGCCCATAATATGCCCGGCCAGAGGGCCACCACCCCAGACATCTTCGGACTCCCAGAAAGGATAAGCAGGTGCATCAGGAGCAAGACCTGCCTCCCGCCGGAACCAGGATAACAGACGTTCCGGCTCCAATGATAGTAGATAAGCATGATCCAGTTCCTGAATATCTTTAAACTGACTATCGCCAAGTCTCACGTCCGTAAGCGGAAACAAAGTCCGTTGTGTGGGTTGCACAGGGTTCACCACTATTTTAGTATCTGCAGCTTCGGCAGTTGTGTAGGCACTTAGCAAAGTACCTACCAGCAAACAAGTTATATATTTCATCCGTTCTGTTTTATGTATAAAATTTACCAACCATGATTCTGAATCAGGTTCTTATTCTTATCGATCTCAGTCTGTGGAATCGGGAACAGGTAATGCTTATCCTCAAATACACGTTTCATCAGTTTCGAGCGTTTGTAAAATACGGATAAACCCACTTGCTTCGACTCGGAAGGAACATTCAGATTCAATCCTGATTGCTGTGCAGCCTTTTCCAATTCTTGTATAACAGGAAGTGAATTCATGCCCGTAACATTCGCACCATCCACCTTTTTAGCTATCATCCAGCGACGTACATCATAGAAACGATGGTTCTCATAGAATAACTCTACCCGACGTTCGTTTCTGATTCTCTTACGCATTCCCACCTGGGTTTTATCCTCTTCAGTGATGGGAAGTGAAGGCATACCTACCCTGTTTCTCACTGCATTGATAGCACTATATACTTTGTCATCCGGTCTATCCAAGTATTCATTCCAAGCTTCGGCACAATTCAAATATTGTTCAGCCAAACGGAACAATGGATAATGATGGCTTGTACGCCATGACATTTTCAAATTAATATTAGGATCCATCCATTTACGAATACCATATCCTGTTTCACAACTCTTTCCTACCAGCTTCTTATTCCCCTCAAAGAAGTCATCACTATTATTCAGCCAATAAGCATAGTATAGCGGACGATTGACAAATTCCGACTTCCAATAAGTTCCCTGGAATAATATGGAGGCATAAAAACGCGGATCACGATCCTTATACATATTAGATATATTCTCAACATGTTTCATCGTTTTTCCGTCATGCAATTCACCTGACCAGAAACCTGTTTCCGTATATCCGGACTCCGGATTTATCTGAGGATTACCATTTGCATCATAAATCACACAACCATCGTCATCCATCTTGAAAGGGAAATAACCGTCTTTGGTTTCATATGCATCCACCATCTCCTGCAAAACAGAGAACTTACCATAACCACCGTAATCACCGGCATTGGAGGTACATTCCTGATCAATCGTCATATCCGTACCCAGCAATCCCGGAAGAATGATTTCCTTGGAATGTGTGTTATCATAGAAGAGTTTCGCATAATTATCCACCGGATTGGAAGGATTGGGCTGTTCAAGAATGATACCTGCACGAGCACTCCAATCTATTACAGCTTGTGCTGCTTCCGCCGCTCTTTTCCATAACTCTTTATCGTATCCCTGAGGGAATAACTGCGTACCATCAGGATTTATCTGGTCAGCATACATCTTGTTACCATTGTACAAAGGACTTGCCATATACAGCAAGGTACGGGCTTTCAGTGCCAGACAGGCCCCCTTAGTAATTCGTCCCAATTCTTGGGTAGAATAGGAATCAGGCAATCCGGCTGCAGCAATATCCAATTCAGAACAGATATAATCGACTACTTCAGTCACAGAAGCTCTCGGCAACATCGTATTCTCCACATTAGAAATGTCCACCAACTCCTTTGGCAAAGGAATAGCACCGTACTGACGGAAAAGATCGAAAAAGAAATAGGCTCTGAAGAAACGGGCTTCCTCCTTATACTGCTTCACACGATCCGAATAATATGCTATTTGTGTAGCTTTCAATTCTACTTTATCTATATTGTCAATGAAAACAGTGGCACGACGAACGAAATTGTACATAAACTTCCATTCACCCAGCGGGTTATTCGAAGCGCCCCATGCCCCGCTGTTATACAACAGTCTGGAAGCCGGAGTTTCCCAATGATCATACATCTCATCGGTACAAGCACCCAGCTCACTCTTGAATCCGTCACGCCTCAAGCTCCCATGGT
>OOAQ01002027.1_pt1 | contig 12891 bp, 9 predicted proteins | sample 1671051 | NCBI WGS metagenome assembly OOAQ01 (sample SAMN06348117, study PRJEB24527) | human gut metagenome | biome: human gut; feature: ankylosing spondylitis patient; material: feces | host: Homo sapiens | place: China | collected 2015-10
AATTAAGCCCTTTCAGGGCACTCCGCAAAATTATCATTTACTATTCCGAGATATAAGTCATGACAGTTTTTTAATCGTCAAATAGCAAATTAATAAAATGAAAGCAATCTTTTGTATCACAGGGCTTGCCATACAAGGTTTGACAATATCAGCCCAGGCGCAAACCGGCAAACCGAATATTGTGGTTATTATGACCGATCAGCAGCGTGCCGATTTGTGCGGCAGGGAAGGTTTTCCGCTGGAAGTGACTCCCTTTGTCGACCGTTTGGCGCAGGAGAATGTATGGTTCAATAAGGCATACACTGTGATGCCAGCCAGCTCTCCGGCACGTTGTTCCATGTTCACCGGGCGTTTTCCTTCCGCCACTCACGTACGCACGAATCATAATATTCCTGACATTTCCTATCAACAGGACTTAGTGGGCGTATTGAAAGAAAACGGATATAAAACAGCATTGGTCGGCAAGAATCACGCTTACCTGAAACCTGCCGACTTGGATTTCTGGTCTGAATACGGACACTGGGGAAAGCACAAAAAGACGACTCCCGCAGAGAAGGAGACTGCCCGTTTCCTGAATCAGCAAGCCAGGGGGCAATGGTTGGAGCCATCTCCCATCTCGCTGGAAGAACAGCATCCCACCAAAATCGTGAACGAAGCACTAGCATGGATTAAGCAGCAGAAAGAAAATCCTTTCTTCGTATGGGTCTCTTTTCCGGAACCTCACAACCCTTATCAGGTATGTGAACCCTATTACTCCATGTTCTCCCCCGATAAGCTTCCTGTCTTAAAGACCTCCCGCAAAGATTTGGCAAAGAAAGGAGAGAAATACCGTATTCTGGCGCAACTGGAAGACGCGTCCTGCCCGAACCTGGAACAAGACTTGCCTCGAATCCGTGCCAACTATATCGGAATGATCCGGTTGATAGACGATCAGATCAAGAGACTGATCGAATCATTGAAAGCCAGCGGACAATATGAAAACACCCTCTTTGTCGTACTTTCCGACCACGGTGACTACTGGGGGGAATACGGATTGATTCGTAAAGGAGCCGGACTTTCCGAAAGCCTCGCACGTATCCCGATGGTATGGGCAGGATATCACATTAAGAACCAGCCTGCCCCTATGGATAGCCACGTATCGATAGCCGACCTTTTCCCCACCTTCTGCTCTGCCATCGGTGCCGAAATACCGGCAGGAGTTCAGGGTCGTAGCTTGTGGCCGATGCTGACCGGAAAAGCTTACCCTAAAGAAGAATTCTCCAGCATGGTCGTACAGCAAGGCTTCGGAGGAGCCGATGTCGGACTGGATGCCTCCTTGACTTTTGAACAGGAAGGAGCATTGACTCCCGGCAAAATAGCCCACTTCGACGAACTGAACACCTGGACGCAAAGCGGTACCTCACGCATGATAAGAAAGGATGACTGGAAACTGGTTATGAATCATTATGGCAACGGAGAACTCTATAATTTAAAGAAAGATCCTTCGGAAGTTCATAATCTGTTTGGCGAGAAGAAATACAGCGAAATTCAAACAGAACTTCTGACCCGTTTACTGGCATGGGAGTTGCGTTTGCAGGACCCGCTGCCTCTCCCGCAAAGACGTTACCATTTTAAACAGAATCCATTTAATTATCTCCATCCGGAACACTAAAAAATAAGAAGATTGTACATACCTACGGATATTAAAAACATGATTCCATGAAGTCTGCCCCGCAACGGCCTATTTTTGTATCCGTAAACATAAAACAGAAATATATGAAATTGATTTTGCGATTAGGATTGATCTTGTTTACAGGATTTATTTCCATCTCTACAGCATCAGCACAGTTATATGGAACGGCAGATACAAACGCTCCGGAACTACGTGTTCCGACATCTGTAAAGCCGGCATTTGATTATTGGATGAGGGACACTTGGGCTACGCTGGGTCCCGACGGTTATTATTATATCACAGGAACGACCTCTACCCCCGACCGTTACTTTCCGGGACAGAGGCATTGCTGGGACTGGAACGACGGTTTGTACCTGTGGCGTTCCAAAGATATGAAGTCCTGGGAAGCCAGAGGACAAATATGGTCGATGGAAAAAGACGGAACCTGGCAAAAGAAGCCGAAAGTATATAAAGCAGGAGAGAAATATCAGAAGAAGTCCATCAACGGTGATCCGATGGACAACCGTTTCCATGCTGTATGGGCTCCGGAAATGCATTATATCAAAAGTGTGAAGAACTGGTTTATCGTTGCCTGCATGAATGAGTCGGCAGGTGGGAGAGGTTCTTTCATTTTGCGGAGCAAGACCGGAAAGCCGGAAGGACCGTACGAGAATATCGAAGGTAATAAAGACAAAGCCATCTTCCCGAACATCGACGGAAGTTTGTTCGAAGATACGGACGGCACTGTCTACTTTGTCGGGCACAACCATTATATCGCCCGTATGAAACCGGATATGAGCGGATTTGCCGAGGAACTGAAAACATTGAAAGAGAAAAAATATAATCCGGAACCGTATATTGAAGGAGCGTTTATCTTCAAATATGATAACAAATATCACCTCGTACAGGCTATATGGTCGCACCGTACGTCGGAGGGAGATACCTATATTGAGAAAAAGGGAGTAACCTCACCGAAGACACGTTATAGTTACGACTGCATCATCTCGACCGCCGATAATGTGTATGGTCCCTATAGCGAACGCTACAATGCCATCACGGGAGGAGGACACAACAATCTTTTCCAGGATAAGGATGGAAACTGGTGGGCTACCATGTTCTTCAATCCGCGTGGGGCACAGGCGGCAGAGTATAAAGTGACGTGCCGTCCCGGATTAATTCCGATGATCTATGAGAATGGTAAATTCAAACCCAACTTTAATTATAATACCAAATGAAAACTTCTTTATTGATAGCAGGCAGCCTGGCTCTGGTCCCGATGACGTATGCGCAGGACAAACCGAATATTATTATCATACTGGCAGACGATTTGGGCTTCTCCGATCTCGGCTGTTTCGGTGGTGAGATTCATACACCGGTGTTGGATAAACTGGCAAAGAATGGCGTCCGTATGACGCAGATGTATAACAGTGCACGCAGTTGCCCGTCGCGTGCCAACCTGTTGACGGGACTTTATCCGCATCAGACGGGATTGGGACACATGGACGGCAGTCATCCTGCCTGGCCGAAAGGATATTCCGGTTTCCGTTCCAATTCGGACAACGTCACGATTGCAGAAGTCCTGAAAGATGCCGGATATTTTACGGCTATGTCAGGAAAGTGGCATCTAGGGAATAAGTCGAATCCCATTCTTCGTGGTTTCCAGGAGTATTACGGTTTGTTGGGCGGATTCAACTCTTTCTGGAATCCGGCAGTATATACCCGTTTGCCGAAAGACCGTACGCCCAGACACTATGAGGAAGGAACTTTCTACGCTACCAATGTGATAACGGATTATGCGATTGACTTTATCGACCAGGCACATCAGGAGAAGAAACCGTTGTTCCTGTATCTGGCCTATAACGCTCCCCATTTCCCTTTGCACGCACCGAAAGAAGTGACCGATAAATATATGTCTCTCTATATGCAGGGATGGGACAAGATTCGTGACGCCCGCTGGAAACGGATTGTGGACCTGAAACTTATGCAGGGAAAGCCGGCACTTAGTCCGCGTGGTGTAGTTCCCGAAAGTCTGTTTGAAGATGAAACGCATCCGCTACCGGCATGGGATTCATTGACGAAAGATCAGCAGACCGACCTCGCACGCCGTATGTCCATTTTTGCCGCTATGGTAGATGTGATGGACGCGAACATCGGCCGGGTAGTGGATGAATTGAAGAAAAACGGTGAGTTGGACAATACGTTTATCATGTTTATGTCCGATAACGGAGCTTGTGCCGAATGGCACGAATTCGGTTTCGACAAACAGACCGGAGTCGAATACCATACCCATACCGGAGAAGAACTCGACCAAATGGGTTTGCCCGGAACCTATCATCATTACGGTACAGGCTGGGCAAATGTTTGCTGCACGCCGTTCACGCTCTATAAACATTATGCACACGAAGGAGGTATTTCCACTCCGTGTATCATTTCCTGGGGTAATCATGTGAAGAACAAAGGCGGACTGAATCATCAGCCTGCACAATTCTCCGATATCATGTCTACCTGTGTGGAACTGGCAGGAGCCACTTATCCGAAAGAATATCAGGGAAGAGCGATTCTGCCTACGGCAGGTCAGTCTATCCTTCCGATTGTGAAAGGAAAGAAGATGCCCGAAAGATATATTTATGCCGAGCATGAAGGCAACCGCATGGTGCGTAAAGGTGACTGGAAGCTGGTTTCCGCCAACTTCAAGGGAGATGAATGGGAATTGTACAACATCAAGGAAGACCGTACCGAACAGCACAACCTGATCGGTAAATATCCTGAAATGGCAAAAGAATTGGAAACAGCCTATTTCGAATGGGCGGACAAGAGTGATGTTTTGTATTTCCAGAAAATGTGGAATACCTACAATAAGAATCGACGGAAAGATTTTAAAGAATATAAAACCCGCTAATGCTTATGGATAAGAGAATCTTACTAACTCTGGCTTTAGGAGCCATGTCGCAGGTGTTTACCCATGCATGGGAGCCTAAAGGAGATAAAATTAAAACAGTATGGGCTGAACAGGTGACGCCGGAAAATGTGTGGCAAAGTTATCCTAGACCACAGTTGCAACGGGCAGAATGGATCAATCTGAACGGATTGTGGAAGTATGCCGTAACGGATCAGAACACGTCCCGGAAGAATGTTTCCTTTGAAGGGGAAATCCTGGTCCCGTTTGCGATTGAATCATCTCTGTCCGGAGTGCAGAAAACATTTCTTCCTACGGATAAACTATGGTATCAACGTGAGTTCACCTTAGATCCTTCCTGGAAGAACAAATCTACTATCCTGCATTTCGGAGCAGTGGATTATGAATGTCAAGTATGGGTGAATAACCGGTTGGTCGGTACGCATAAAGGAGGAAACAACCCGTTCTCGTTCGATATTACTAAATACCTGAAGAAGAGTGGCCCTCAAAGCATTGAAGTAGCCGTCACCGACCCGACGGACACGGAGTCTATCTCCCGAGGAAAACAGCAACTTAACCAGGAAGGTATCTGGTACACGCCTGTATCGGGCATTTGGCAAACTGTGTGGCTGGAAGCGGTGAATAAAACCTATATTCGTCAGGTACTTCCTTCCACTGATATTGAGAGAAAATCCGTGAAGCTGGCTTTCGATATAATCGGAGCCAAAGGCAATGAAGAAGTGAAAATAGAAGTGTTGGATGATGGCAAAGTAATCAAGACGGTGGAACAGAAGTTGAGTAATGCGATGGAGATAGACGTTCCGAACGCTGTCTTATGGTCTCCCGAATCTCCGAAACTGTATCATTTGAATATTGTCTTATCCAATGGAGGACGTGTTTTAGACCGGGTAAAGAGTTACTTTGCCTTGAGAAAAGTAGATGCCCGTAAAGATGAATGTGGATACAACCGTATTTGCCTGAATAACCAACCCATCTTCCAATACGGTCCGCTGGATCAAGGCTGGTGGCCCGACGGATTGTTGACTCCTCCTTCCGAGGAAGCGATGCTGTGGGACATGGTGCAGTTGAAGAAGATGGGATTCAATATGATCCGTAAACATATCAAAGTAGAACCGGAGCAATATTATTATTACGCCGATTCCCTGGGATTGATGATGTGGCAAGACATGGTTTCCGGTTTTGCTACGTCAAGGAAGAAGGAGGAACACGTCAATCCGTTGGCTACTACTGATTGGAACGCCCCCGAAGAACACACCCGCCAATGGCAAAAAGAAATGTTCGAGATGATCGACCGTCTCCGTTTCTATCCCTGTATCACTACCTGGGTGGTTTTCAATGAAGGATGGGGACAGCATAACACGGTGGAAATCGTAAATAAAGTGATAAAATACGACGATACACGCCTGATAAACGGAGTGACCGGCTGGACGGACAGAGGCGTAGGCGATATGTACGACGTACATAATTATCCTGTCACTTCCATGATTCTGCCGGAGAACAACGGCAACCGCATTTCCGTACTGGGAGAATTCGGCGGCTATGGCTGGGCGATCAAGGAACATATCTGGAATCCGAATATGAGGAACTGGGGGTATAAGAATATAGACGGAGCAATGGCTCTGATTGATAGTTACGGCCGTCTGGTATATGATTTGGAAACGCTGATTGCCCAAGGATTGAGTGCGGCAGTCTATACACAAACTACTGATGTGGAAGGAGAAGTGAACGGCCTGATTACTTACGACCGGAAAGTAACTAAAATACCGGAAGGCTTGTTACACCTGATGCACAACCGTTTGTATGAAATCACCCCTGCGAAAGCTGTTACTTTGATTGCAGACAGTCAGAACGGAAGCAAGAATACCCGCCTTGTCAGTCTGAACGGTCAGGAGCTGAAAATGACTTCTTTGCCTTTCGACTGTCCCCCTCGTTCTACGGTAGTATCAGAAGCTACTTTTAAGGTGGATAAGGATTTCAGTCATCTGTCTTTATGGCTGAATGTTGCCGGAGAAGCAAAAGTATGGCTGAATGGAGTGGAAGTCTTTGTGCAGGAGGCAAAGCAGACCAGGCAATATAATCAATACAATATCAGCGATTACAGCCGTTACTTGCGAAAAGGAAGTAATTTGTTGAAAATTGAAGTGAAAGATAGCAAGAAGATGAGATTCGATTATGGGTTGAGGGCTTATTAATCAGATTCATATTCTACTTTGTGAGTTTCTTGCTATAAAGTTGAAAGTCAAGTGAATATCTGCAATATCAAGTTAATGTATGAGCCCCATAGCGATGTCACTATAGGGCTCATTAACTATCATTTTTCCGGCTCACTCGTATGGGCACATTTCTTTATAACAAACTTTCTTATTGAAATTTCTTATCTTCTTCGAGGAGCTCCTGGCTACATTGCTCCGGTGCTAGAGGGGTAAAGAGTTCTATCAGGTTTTCTTCGGGATCGCGCAGGTATAGGGTACGCATCCCCCAATCGGGCATATCCGTAGGCTCACTGATAAATGTCACGCCTTTTGCTTTCAGTGCGACAAAGGTTTCGTCCACGTTATCCACACTGAATGAGATCATTAATTTTTCACGCATCCCAACAGGCTGCTGCTTATCTGCATTACCTGCCGAAGGCGCCATCCAGTCGGATACAAAAAGGGCGAGACCTTCTATTCCGTCGGCTACTTTAAAACTGGCGTATCCGCTATTCTCATCTCCCCAGGCTGGCTCTAATCCGAGTTGTTCGGTATAGAATTTGAAGCATCCGGCGAAGTCCTTTACTAATAATCTTACGTTACTAAATCTCATTGTTTACAGATTAATGGTTTATTATTTGTTTCTTAGAATCGAAATGCAAATATAATCATTCTATCGGATGACGTTTCATGAATCCGTATTTACCTCAAGACTGTGCGAAAATAAAGTAAACCGGTATCAAAATGAATCACCATTCAACCAGTGATCCGCACCGTTACTCATCCCCCGTGACCTGTTACCCACCACCCTCCTCACCAGCTACGATTATTACCTATTACTTATTACCTATTACCTATTCAAACAGCTCCTTCTCCGGCAACCAGCACGAGCTGTCATTGACAGTATTTCTGACCCGTTGTTCCGGTGGGACGGACGGGTCTTGGGACTCTTCGCAGGGGAGGTAACGTCCGCTGACGGGATCGTAGACAAAAGTAGCCACACCACCCGTTCCGAGATGTTTGAACTTCACTTTTTCGACATAGACACGTGTCACTCCGACCTCCTTGTCACGCTCCACTACCAAGCCATAATCCGCCTTGTTGAAGAAATCGGCAGACCCGTTTACGTCGTACATTTCCGGACGCGGAGTATGGTTCGTCACCGGATTGCGGTTCATCTTTCGGGGGTGCGCCACAAGAATCACCAGACAATTATATTGCGTGGCAAACTCCGTAAACAGATTCAGAAAATTGGAAAGATACTGCGTTTCCGATTGCCCCGGCGCGGGGGTATGCTCGAAACGGTTGACCGGGTCGAAGACGAAGATGCGGCATCCCCGACGCAGGACAAGCTCACGGGCTTTGGCAAGCACCCGTTCCGGAGTGGCGCTGCCTTTGAGGGCGATGTGACAGACGTTTTCGGCAAGAAACTCTTCCGAACGGAGCAGAAGTCCTTCCGTCATGCCGCAACCGTTTTGAAAACGGCGTCCGGTCAGTTTCTCGATCAACTTGCGGAGATGGTAGACGATAGGATTATTCTCCGGACTAAAAAACGCGATCTTCCACTGATGGCGCATACAGAGGCGCAACACCAGTTCGTCCAGCCATTCCGATTTTCCGGCCCCCGGTATGCCCGTAACGATGACCAGCCGCCTACGTTCGTACGTACAAATCTTATCCATCTCCTCCCAGCCTGTCTCCGCACCGGGACCGAAGCCGTTGTCGAACAATGCCCGCAGGTCTTCGTGCAGATCGGCGGCGGTGAAGATGCCTTCAAGAGGGATTTCTTCCGCCTGCTCGATGGCGATGCGAAGGCTGTCGATCCCATATTTGACAAGATGTTCATTGGCATCCTTGCAGCCCGGTCCGTAGACGGCCACACGGCAGCGTTCGGCACCCAGACGGTTGACCAGTTCGTCACGCAGTTTAAGCCCGGCAGAGTCGGTGTCAACGGCTATGATGATGTCTTTCAGATTCTCGAAGTGCGACTCCATGAAGCGGTCGAGCCACGAAAGGTTCGCGTTAGCTCCGGCAGGTACGGAGATCACGCTTTTGAATCCGGTGGCAAGGGAGGACGCGGCATCCAGTTCGCCTTCGTGGATAATGCAGGTGTCCTGTCCCAGCACGGAATCGATATTGTAGGGAATCAGTTCGGCTCCCTGCACCATTTTGAAATTTTTGGCACCGCTACGGAATTTGGTGTTGACGAGTTTCCCGTCCTCAAAATAGTTGAAACAGACGCACCGCTCTTTCGTGCCGGATTGCGACATGAACTCTTCCTGCTCCGTGATGCGCAGACCGGCGATGACGGACTGCGGAATGCAACGCGTCTCTACCAGCCAACGCTCCGTAGCTTCGGAAAGCGTCGTCTTCGAAGCGTCGAACACCGGACGGTGGAAATGCTGGGGAACGGCAGATGCCGCACGACGTTTACGGGCAGCCTGTCGCTCGGCTTTCTCACGCTCTTCGGCATCGTCGGGGACGTAGAAGTCGGCTCCGCAATGGTAGCAATGGCAATGCCCTGTGTCGATATTGACTCGCAGCGAACGGTCACGCTTGTTGTGCCTCGTCGGGAGGCATTGCTCGCAAATGGTTTTAACGACACCGCTGGTATGTCTGCGGACATCGACATGATAATTAGCAAAATTTCTCATATTTCTGTATTTCTATTCCTCCCTTTCGAAAAGGAGATTTTAAGTTGTATTAATAATTCAAGTTTCGCAGGTTACCTTTGCGTTATCAAAACTATCTTAATTCCCCTCCTTCAGGAAGGAGGAGAATAAAGGTAGAACCGACTTTTTAGTCAACCCCAATTGAGATACTATTGTTTGTCAATATTATAAAGAACTTGCGAAACTTCAGTTAATAATTTTTCTATCAGTTCCCAATGCAGGCGGAAAGCTAAGCATCAATGGGTACCGAGCTAAACACCGATGGGCAGCGAGCTGAACACCGATAAGCAGCGAGCTGAGCATGAATGAGCAGCGAGCTAAGCACGAACGAGCACCGAGCTGAAAGGCAACGCTCACATAGCCGGATGTCGGAGAAATCCGGAGCTAATTTCCCCACTTCCAATGCACTTCATCCCACACGGCAGACCTGTCCGGTCTTGGAGGCGCATCCTTCGGAATCGGATGCCCAAGATACGTCCGTTGCCCGCCAATGAGTTGTTCAAAGCGATACAGTTCTTCCTCAGCTGCTTGCCGGCAACTGCCGAGCAGCCTTTTCTTCAGCTCCTGAGCCGGACGTCCGCCCGGAGAGAGGTAATTGCCGAAATACAGTTTCACATCCCTCAAAAACAGCAAGCCATCTTCCCTGCCAAAGCGTCGGATATGCTCTTTAAAAGCAGCGATCACCTCCTCCTGCCGTTCCACGAAAAGTTTGCCCATACAGGAGTGCATAGCCATCGACTCCATGTAACTTTCCGATTCGGCCATCTGATCCACCAGCATCTCCCACGGAAGAACTGGCTGTAGGGGCAACTGTCCCCTATCCTCCGGTGGAGGAACAATCTGAAGTCCGTGAGAAGCGGCGGCGGCAGAGTGCTCTTTCTCTGTCTTTTCTTCGTTACTACTGTTGTTGTCTTTGACAACAGTAGTAACTCTTCTCTCCTCTTCTCTACTCTTCTGGTTTTGATTCGGTTTTTCGCCTTTATCCATCGGTGTTTCCGGTGTGCTTCCCATGCGTTTCGGACGACCTCCTTTTTTGCCGTTTGCCACATTAATCATCCGCCTTTCTTCGAGCTTTGCCATCACCCTGTCCAGATAAGGCGAACGGAACATTTGCCGTTCTTCATCAAGCACAAAAAGGTCGAACTCACGGAGAACCCTTTGCAACACACCGGCATCCAAGTCATACATCCGCGCGAAAGCCCCCATACAAAGCGGACAACAAGATGCTTCATAATTGTCCGCTTTACGCAAATGCGTAAGAAGCATCATATAGATTCCGAGCGATTGCGCAGCGTCAAGTTCCATCATCATTCTGACAATATTGTCATTACTCAAAAAATTTACCTCTAAATTGAAATACTGATCTTTCTTCATATCTTACAATTAATTGACTGTGATTCAGGATGTCCCGAATTCGTTCTGCAAAGGTCCGAATACTTTTTTGAAAAACTACTTGCAGAACTGCAAACGATGTTTGACATTTTTCTATGAACTTTGCGGCATAATTAGTAAAAAGAAAAAATTATGAAAGGATACGAAAGAGCGACCAAGGAAGAAATTTACGACCGGCTGCGTATTGAAGCGAACTGTCATGCACAAATAGAACGAATCATCCATTTGCGCCACATATGTAATCTGAACCTTGAAGAGGCGGCAGATGTGACCAATCTCAGTATTTCCACCCTGAGCCGGTACGAAAACGAAGTGACCAAATGCAGCGTACAAAGTTTCATAACGATATGCTACCACTATCAGAAGTACCTCCATAAGCGGCATATCCCCTTCGACAGGAGCCTGTTTCTCATAGATATGAACACGCTTGACAACTAATAGAGTAACAGAGAGATAAAACGGACGCACAAGGAATAAAGGCACAACACCGAAAAAAAGCAAAAAAGATGAAAAGTATCATATCTTTTATTACCTTTGTATGTGGCAAAAGCCCACCAAAAACAAAGAATCAAGCATGAACGACAATGAAATAGGCAATCCACCGATAAAAGCATTAATCGTTTTCAGAGAGAATGGAGATACGGACAATCTTTTTGTCCCCATTTTATGCGATGCTATCAGGACGACGGGGATTGACGTACGATGTTCCACGAATGAGTTCTGGAACTCGGATACACCTTACGACATCATCCACTTCCAATGGTCCGAAGAGGTGATGGAAGGGAATTGTGACGGTCCGGACAGGATTTGCCGCCTGAAGGAGTGTATCGCTTTTTTCCGGTCCCGTGGGGCCCGGTTCGTGTATACGCGCCACAATGTCCGTCCGCATGATGCGAACGAGGTGATCGGCCGTGCTTATGACATTATCGAAGAACAAAGCGATGTGGTGGTGCACATGGGACGTTACAGTCTCGACGAATTTGCAGCCAAACACGCAGACAGCCGGAATGTCATCATTCCTCATCCTATTTATCAGTACACATACAAGGAGGACATCAGCGTGGAACGTGCGCGCCAGCATCTTAATCTGCCGCAGGAGGCGTTTATCGTCACGTCGTTCGGAAAGTTCCGGAATCGTGAAGAGAGGCGGATGGTGACCGGAGCGTTCCGAAAATGGGATGAAGCAAAGAAGTTCCTGCTTGCTCCACGGCTGTACCCGTTTTCGAGATTCAACAGGTATGGCAGCAACTTCTTCAAGCGCTGGACATCCCGGGCAGGATATTACCTGCTTATACCCTTGCTCAACCGCCTGCGCAGAATGCACGCCGGAACCAGCGACGAACCTATAGACAACTGCGACCTGCCTTACTACATGGCCGCTTCGGATGTAATATTCATCCAACGAAAAGATATTCTGAACTCTGCCAGTATACCTCTCGCCTTCCTTTTTCACAAAGTGGTCATAGGTCCCAATATCGGGAATATAGGAGAAATCCTCCAAGATACGGGCAACCCCGTCTTCCACCCCGACAACCAATTTGATATCATACGAGCACTGGAGGCAGCCCGCCAACTGTCCGCCCGAAGGAAGGGGGAAGACAACTATGCATATGCCATCGAAAACATGAACAGCGGAAAAATAGGAAAAGAATATGCGGAGCTTTACAGAAACCTAGCCAATCTCTCTCTTTAAACGATCTCAAAAACAAACAACAATAGAGTAGCCATACACAGAATTTATGGAAAATAAAAAAATAAAAGTCAGTGTTGTCATACCTGTCTATAACACCGAAAAATATGTTCGGGAGGCAGTAGAAAGCATTATGAATCAGACACTGCGGGAATTGGAAATCATCATCATCAATGACGGCTCCACGGATAACAGTCTGCTAGTTGTAGAAGAACTGGCTGCGGCAGACAGTCGGATACAGGTGTATTCGCAAACCAACCAGGGAGGTTCGGTCGCACGTAATGCAGGCATCGCGCGAGCTTACGGAAAATATATTTATTTTATGGACAGTGATGATCTGCTGGAAAAAGAAACTATCGATCTGTGCTACCGTAAAT
>OOAQ01002031.1_pt1 | contig 12868 bp, 10 predicted proteins | sample 1671051 | NCBI WGS metagenome assembly OOAQ01 (sample SAMN06348117, study PRJEB24527) | human gut metagenome | biome: human gut; feature: ankylosing spondylitis patient; material: feces | host: Homo sapiens | place: China | collected 2015-10
GTTCTTTTTATCTGTACTCTGGTACAATTTGGGGGCTGATTTTCTAGTCAGTTAGCTATGTGTTTAGCTGTGTGTACTGGATAGAAGTTTTGCCCTAAAACTGGATAATTGGGTTTGCCCTGTGATATTACCAACAGTTTATTTCTTCTGGTTGATAGCTGCCTGTGCTGCTGCAAGACGAGCGATCGGTACACGGAATGGTGAGCAGGATACATAGTCAAGTCCAATGCTGTTGCAGAACTCTACAGAGCTTGGATCTCCACCATGCTCTCCACAGATACCAACGTGGAGTGTCGGGTTAACCGGTTTTCCGAGTTCGATAGCCATCTTCATGAGCTTACCAACACCAACCTGATCCAGTTTAGCGAATGGATCGTTCTCGAAGATCTTAGCGTCATAGTAAGCATCAAGGAACTTACCAGCGTCATCACGGGAGAATCCGTATGTCATCTGTGTAAGGTCGTTTGTTCCGAAGCAGAAGAAGTCAGCTTCTTTTGCGATATCGTCAGCTGTAAGAGCAGCTCTTGGGATCTCGATCATTGTACCAACCTCGTACTCAAGGTCGCTTCCAGCTGCTGCGATCTCAGCGTCAGCTGTCTCTACAACGAATTTCTTAACGTATTTAAGCTCTTTGATATCTCCAACAAGTGGGATCATGATCTCTGGTTTAACGTTCCAATCTGGATGAGCTTTCTTTACATTGATTGCTGCACGGATAACAGCACTTGTCTGCATCTTAGCAATCTCTGGATATGTAACTGCAAGACGGCATCCACGGTGTCCCATCATTGGGTTGAACTCGTGCAGGCTGTCGATAATAGCTTTGATCTGGTCAACTGTCTTGCCCTGAGCGTCAGCCAGTTTCTTGATGTCCTCTTCCTCTGTAGGAACGAACTCATGAAGCGGTGGGTCAAGGAAACGAATTGTAACCGGGTTACCTTCAAGAGCTTCATACAGTTTCTCGAAGTCTCCCTGCTGCTCCGGAAGGATCTTAGCAAGTGCTGCTTCTCTTTCTTCCACTGTCTCTGCACAGATCATCTCACGGAATGCGTCGATTCTGTTGCCTTCAAAGAACATATGCTCTGTACGGCAAAGTCCGATACCTTCTGCACCAAGCTCACGAGCTTTCTTAGCATCTGCTGGAGTATCTGCATTTGTACGAACTTTTAATGTTCTGTATTTGTCAGCCCATGCCATAACACGACCGAACTCACCAGCGATTGTAGCATCAACTGTCTTGATAGCTCCATCGTAGATGTTACCTGTTGTACCATCGATAGAGATGTAATCTCCTTCATGGAACTCTTTTCCAGCTAATGTGAATTTCTTATTTTCTTCGTCCATAGCGATATCGCCACATCCGGATACACAGCATGTACCCATACCACGTGCAACTACGGCTGCGTGGGATGTCATACCACCACGTACTGTTAAGATACCCTGGGAAGCTTTCATACCAGTGATATCTTCTGGAGAAGTCTCAAGACGTACTAATACGACTTTCTCTCCTCTTGCATTCCACTCTTCAGCATCTTCTGCTGTAAATACAACTTTACCACAAGCAGCTCCTGGAGATGCTCCAAGACCCTTTCCAAGTGGAGTTGCAGCTTTAAGTGCAGCAGCATCGAACTGTGGATGTAATAATGTATCAAGATTACGAGGATCGATCATAGCAACTGCCTCTTCCGGAGTCTTATGTCCCTCGTCTACTAAATCGCAAGCGATCTTTAATGCAGCCGGAGCTGTTCTCTTACCGTTACGGCACTGAAGCATGTATAACTTCTTGTTCTCAACCGTAAACTCCATATCCTGCATATCATGATAATGGTTCTCAAGAGTCTCACAAACCTTAAGGAACTCAGCATATGCCTCTGGGAACTCCTGCTCCATCTGAGCGATTGGCATTGGAGTACGAACACCGGCAACTACGTCCTCACCCTGTGCATTGATCAGGAACTCACCCATAAGCTTGTTCTCGCCAGTTGCAGGATCACGAGTGAAGGCAACACCTGTACCAGACTGATCATTTAAGTTACCGAATACCATTGGCATTACGTTAACAGCGGTTCCCCAGGAATATGGGATATCGTTGTCTCTTCTATATACGTTAGCACGTGGGTTGTCCCATGAACGGAATACAGCCTCGATTGCAAGCTTTAACTGCTCTACAGGATCAGAAGGGAACTCTGTTCCTAACTGATTCTTGTACTCAGCCTTGAACTGCTCTGCTAATTCCTTTAAGTCTGCTGCTGTAAGGTCAACGTCAAACTTAACACCTCTGTCAGCTTTCATCTTGTCGATGAGCTGCTCGAAGTATTTCTTACCAACTTCCATTACAACGTCAGAGAACATCTGAATGAAACGACGATATGAATCGTATACGAATCTCTCAAACTTTGGATCCGGGTTACCAGCGATCATAGCTGCTACTACATCGTCGTTAAGACCAAGGTTAAGGATCGTATCCATCATACCAGGCATAGAAGCACGTGCTCCGGAACGTACAGATACAAGAAGAGGATTCTTAAGATCACCGAACTTCTTGCCGTTCTCTTTTTCCATCCAAGCTACACCTTCCATAGCCTGAGCCATAATTTCATCATTGATTTTACGTCCATCCTCATAGTACTGAGTACATGCCTCAGTTGTGATGGTGAATCCCTGTGGTACTGGAAGACCGATTTCAGTCATCTCAGCAAGGTTAGCGCCCTTACCACCGAGAAGGTTACGCATGGTCATGTTACCTTCTTTGAAGGTGTATACCCACTTGTTTGCCATTTGACAATTCCTCCTAATATTTGTTTATTGTATAAATTCGAAAAACGAATAACATGATCCGTTTTCCATAAAGCTGAGCCGTGAACACAGACTTCACGACTATGCTATACTTATTGTAACACAGAATTCGCATTTCGCAAGCATTTTTTACCATAGTTATGCCCCATGAACCACAGAGCCGGACGCAAACCATCCGTTTTGTAATCCACAGGGCAGACTTTTATTTATGCGATATTAAAATTCAAATTTTTTCTCAAAATAAGCATCCAGCTCATCGATTTTAATTCTTTCCTGCTGCATGGTGTCACGGTCACGTACGGTAACGGCTCCATCCTCTTCGGAATCAAAATCATAGGTAACACAGAATGGTGTACCAATCTCATCCTGACGGCGGTAACGCTTTCCGATCGTTCCTCTGTCATCAAACTCACAATTGTATTTCTTTGCCAGCCGGGCATATACTTTTTCCGCACCCTCATTTAACTTCTTGGATAACGGAAGCACACCGATCTTAACCGGAGCAAGTGCCGGATGGAAATGGAAAACGGTTCTTACGTCCGGCTTTTCCTCTGTTCCGATATTTTCCTCATCGTATGCGGCACATAAAAATGCCAGAACCACACGATCAGCACCAAGTGATGGCTCAATAACATAAGGAATATACTTTTCTCCCTTGGTATCATCAAAATACGTCATATCCTGACCGGACACATTCTGATGCTGTGTCAGATCGTAATCGGTACGGTCGGCAATCCCCCAGAGTTCCCCCCATCCAAACGGGAATAAGAATTCAATATCCGTCGTTCCCTTAGAATAGAAACACAGTTCCTCTGCAGAATGATCACGCAGACGCATCTCGTCTTCCTTAATTCCCAGAGATAACAGCCAGTCACGGCAGAACGCTCTCCAGTACTGGAACCACTCTAAATCGGTACCCGGCTCACAGAAAAATTCCAGCTCCATCTGCTCAAACTCTCTCGTACGGAATGTGAAGTTACCCGGTGTAATCTCATTACGGAAAGACTTGCCGATCTGTCCAATTCCAAACGGAATCTTCTTACGGGAAGTTCTCTGCACATTTTTGAAGTTGACGAAAATGCCCTGTGCGGTTTCCGGACGAAGATATACGGTATTTTTTGCATCTTCCGTAACTCCCTGGAATGTCTTAAACATCAGATTAAACTGACGGATGTCTGTAAAATTATGCTTACCGCAGGAAGGACATGGAATGTTATGGCTTTCAATAAAATCTACCATTTTCTCATTGGACCATCCATCTACGGATCCGTCCAACTCAATGTTATTCTCCTGTGCAAAATCTTCGATCAGCTTATCTGCACGGAAACGCTCATGACATTCTTTACAATCCATCAGTGGATCAGAAAAACCTCCCAGATGTCCGGAAGCAACCCAGGTCTGTGGGTTCATCAGGATGGCGCAGTCCACACCAACATTGTATGGATTTTCCTGTATGAACTTCTTCCACCATGCACGCTTCACATTGTTTTTCAGTTCTACACCAAGATTTCCGTAATCCCATGTATTTGCAAGACCTCCGTAAATCTCAGAACCCGGATATACAAATCCTCTTGATTTTGCAAGTGCTACGATTTTGTCCATCGTCTTTTCCATAATAAATTCCTCACATTCTATTATATTATTGCTGTATTATGCAATTATTTATAACTCGTACTTATGATTTATTGTATCATCGCGAGCCTATTTGTAAATGATATAAGTATAGACATCTGTACCGGATGAACCGCCGGAAAGATTTGTGACTACATCATTGCCGGAAGCTTCCTCTGTTCCTATGATCACTTCTCCCTCAATGACATCCCCTGCGTCTTCCGTACTTTCTGTCTCCAAGACGGCCTCTGTGGATGGTACTTCTTCTGCTTCCGTGATCCAGGTTTTCTCGATTCCGGTTCCCTCTTTAATGGAAACAGAATCTTTTCCTGTCACCGTCACGTTATCGCAGGAAACATATAAAATTTTGCCGTCAATCTTCACATCGGTATTTGCCTTAATAATGACAACTTTCAGATCTTCCTGTGCGAGAATATCCCCTCTCGTCACTCCCGTGACACTGCCGTCTTTATCCACGCCCGCAAAATCTGTGTCAAAATCATACCCGGCAGCCAATGCCTGCACGATTTTACCCTCATACAATTCCACACCATTAAACGCTGTATAATCATCCACCGTTTCATAGTCCATCCGGAGTTTTGCTGTGCCATCTTCCACGGTCAGATCATCCACTTTTACAGAATTTTTTCCATTCTCTGTATTGTACTCCTCCACTGCGGAATCCACAAACTCTTTCAGCTCCGTCTCATCATAATAAGACTGGTCAAGCTGTTCCACATCCATTGAAACTACTTTGCCATGTTTTGAAACATAAACGGTATTTGTGTCTGCCTCCAGACTGGAACCACACCCGGCGAGCATACCTGCGCAGATCATGATTGTCAGTCCAATACACCCTAATCTCTTCATGTTACAGACTCCATCCTCTTTCTATTTCATTCAATGTTAATCTTGGATATTATACAATTTTTATATCATGTTTTCAACCTCTTCCAAAATTTTTAATGATTTAAAAGAATGGTTGATATAATATTTCATGTATTCCCTGATACACTGCTGTAATTCCCACAATACCTGATCGGATACAGAAAACGTGTAAAGTTTTGCAAGCTTTGCTGTCATAATATACTGCATGGTATAGACTGTGGATTCCTGCACTTTCTGATAGGTCGGCAACGCCGCCATATTTTCAGGTTTCCGCCTTAACTCATTCACGCAGTGATCGCAAAGCATGCGCGCCGTCTTTCCCGAAAACCAGTGCAGTGCCTCTTTTTTTCCGCATTTTGTGCACCCGAACACATTCGGTGCTTCCCCGTTGATTGTGAGTGTCCGGAGTTCATAGATACATCTCACAAGCCGGTTGGAAAAAGCAGGGCTTTCGAGCGCCCGGAGTGTCTGGTAAAGCAGTTTTAACATTTCTGTCTCATCGTTATTTTCCTGACAATAATAATCTGCAAATTCCAGAAAATAAAATCCATAATAGGCAGCGTTGAAATCTGCTGCAAGCTCCCGGAAATAATTCTGGATGGACACTTTGGCAACTGTATATGTAGAACGTCCCTCGAAAAGTTCAAATTCCCCGAAGGAGAAAGGATTTGTCGCAGCTAAAAACTGACTGTTTGGTTTTCTTGCCCCTCTGGCAAATGCTGTGATTTTTCCTCTCTCCCTCGTGAGCAGTGTTATTCTTTTGTCATAATCGCCAATCGGCATCGCATTTAAAACCATTCCGGTCATTACAAGGTTCTGCCCCATTCTGCCTTACTTCCTGCTCTCTGTCACTCTCTTTTTCTCTGCATATCTCCAGATAATCGCCAATCCGTCCTGTTTCCCAAAAAGTGTTCCAGGTTTTCTCCATCGTTTTTCCCTCCTGCCATCTGTATACAGATAGGATTTGCGTTGTGAAAAACCTTATACACGTTAAATATTGGCAACGGTTTAAATTTCGTCCTTATTGTATCCAAAATTTTTGATCAGAAAATCGCTGTCACGCCAGTCTTTCTTCACTTTCACCCAAAGTTTCAGATTTACTTTTGTATCCAATAACCGCTCGATCTCGTAACGCGCATTGCTTCCGATTTTTTTGAGCATTGCACCGCCTTTTCCGATGATAATTCCCTTGTGGGAATCACGCTCGCAGACGATCGTTGCGTCAATGTCAATGATATTCTGTCCCTTTCTACCCTTCATCCGGTCGATATAAACGGCAATTCCATGCGGAATCTCATCATCGAGCGCATGCAGTGCCTTCTCACGGATGATTTCTGCAACAATAGCGCGCTCCGGCTGGTCGGTGATCGTATCCTCATCATAGAACTGCGGTCCATACGGCAGATATTTGAAAATCATGTCAATGACCGTGTCCAGATTCTTTGCACGCAGTGCAGACGCCGGAATAATCTCCGCAAAATCGTACACTTTGCGGTATGTGTCAATATATTCCACGATTTTTTCACGGTCTACGGTATCCACTTTATTGATGATCAGAATGACCGGTGTTTTTACTTTTTTCAACTGCTCGATAATGTGCTGCTCGCCGGCTCCGATAAAATTAGACGGTTCCACAAGCCATAAGATCACATCCACCTCATTTAAGGTATGCTCTGCCACATTTACCATGTACTCCCCAAGTTTATTTTTGGCCTTGTGGATCCCCGGTGTATCCAGAAATACGATCTGCCCACGTTCCATATCCGTATAGACCGTCTGGATGCGGTTTCTGGTCGTCTGCGGTTTGTTCGATGTGATTGCGATCTTCTGTCCGATCAGATGGTTCATTAATGTGGATTTTCCCACGTTTGGTCTTCCGATGATCGTCACAAATCCGGATTTAAATTTTTCGTTCATAAACTTCCTCTCTTTGTATTTATTTACTCAGATAATTGTAAATTTCACAATCATCGTTCTGATTCATTCAAGTGTTTTACTTCCCCAAACATTCCTTCACTTGCCTGCAAGGTTTCCTCATTTCCGACTACACAGAGATTATTCTCTGCGAGAACAGATGCGATCATATCCCGGAGTCCCCGGATATCCTCCTGCGTCGCACCGATCACCTGATCACGCTCTTTCTGGATCTCTTCGTACGAAATATTCTGTAAATAAGCTGCCATGGACCGATCGCCCTTCGTGCTTGGATTCATTGGCACATCCATATCACTGATCGTCCCGATGATATATTTTGTCATGTCACGTTCATCCGCAGTAAACTGCTCAATATATGCAGGGATTCCGTCATAAATCTCATTTGTTTTTTCCAGATTTGGATCACGGTAAGAGACAAAATAAGTGTCTCCATTCTTCATATAACCGTTCATGCAGCCGTATGCTCCGCCTTTCACACGGATATTGATCCAGAGGTAATCATACTCCATGATCACTTTTAAAATGCGCAGTGCACCGTGATAGTCAAAGCCATGTGCACGGAAATTTCCGGCTCTCGCCACATACAGCACCTGGGAGGCATCCATAAATCCCTCATTCTTCCGGACCGGGACGATCTCTGCCTGTTTTTCCTCCCCGGAAGTTTCATATAACATTGGAATAAATTTTTCCAGCTCTGTTTCTACGATAGAAAGCCCGTCTTTTTCGCAGGTGACGCTGACCAGAAGATGTTCTTTTGTAAAAATTGAGGAAACCATCTCTTTTAGTTTTGCGGTCAGTGCTTCTTTTCTCTCATCAAAATGTGCTTCCAGATCACACAGCGTCTCATAGAATGTGATCGTATCTTTGTAAGCAGCCGCCTTGGAAAAATAAGTCATGGCTCTTGTCGAAGCCACGGAATGTCCGGCGGAACTGATGCTTACCTGAAGTCTTGATTTCAACTCGGCAATAATCTCATACAGACGCTTTTCATCATCAATGTTTGAGGTGAAAAGCATTTCTTTCATCAATGTAGCTGCTTCCGGCAATTTGTCATATAATGCCTTGGTGCGCACCTCAAATTTCACCTGATAATCATCTTTATCCTTCACGCTCGGATACACACCGATCGTACTGCTGATTCCTCCAGTATGGATGTTCACCTCATTTGCAAAATCCGCATAGGAATAATTTTTTGTATCCACATAGCCAAGTACCGCCTTCAATACGCCAAGATACGGAATGTCCTCTGCCGGAACGTGCGCAATATCAAACAACATGGTCAGATAAATGATCCCATTCGAATAAATATCATGGTGTACCACCGGGATACCTTTCACTGAAAGTTCTGTATTATAAAAAGGTGCTGCCTCCTTTTTCATATCAGAGCGCGCAAGCATCGGAATTTTTTCCAGATCTTCTTTTGGAGAAGGTGTCTCCTGATATTCCTTCAGGTGTTTTGTATCTGCGATCAGCTTTCGGATCTCATCTTCTGATAACCCCGCTTTATATTCCGCAAGTTTTTTCTCTAAGGCAGCCTCATTTTTTGCATTTAAGCCTTTCTCAGGTTCAATGATCACAACAGATGCATGCTTGTTATTTAAAAAATACTTCTGAATCAGCTGCTCACAATAATCTGTCTCCACCTGCTCTTTTAAGAAACGGTAAGTATCTAATGCCTCCAGATGAAGGAATGGACGCATATCATCATAAAGCCAGCTGTCCAGACACTGGATCCCATATAAAAGTCCTTTTGGGAAATGTCCGAAATCAGCCTCACGGTAACGGAATTCAGAACTATTGATCCCTGCCAGCAGCGATTTTTTATTTAATCCATTTTTTACAAGCCCTTCTAATGTCTCACGGATGACAGCCAGAAAATGCTCTTTTTCCTGCGGATTGGTATTTTTTGCAATCACAGAAAATGTCGGCTGCAGCGTTCCACTGTCATATCCGCCTGTGATCTCTGAACCGATCCCGGCATCGATCAATGCCTGTTTTAACGGTGCTCCCGGCGCACTGACCAGCGCATAATCCAAAATATCAAATGCGAGATACAATTTCTCGTCCAGTGCTGTTTCTATCACCGTGTTATAAGAAAGATAGGTATTGTTTTCTTCGGATTCCGTGGAAGAAATGGAATACTTATGTGTCACTTCGATTGGTTTTTCAAATGGTTTCTGAAGCTTTATCTCCGAGTCAAGCCCGATTGCCTCATATTTTCCCAGATATGCTTCATCCATCCACGCAAGCTTCTCTGCCACATCCATATCTCCATAGAGATAAATGTAGGAATTACAAGGATGATAATATCTGCGGTGGAAATCCAGATATTCCTCGTAAGTCAGTTCCGGAATATGCAGAGGATCTCCGCCGGAAACGTTTGCATAAGTCGTGTCCGGAAAAAGGGATGTCATGATCTGACGGCTTAAGACATCATCCGGTGAGGAAAAAGCGCCTTTCATCTCATTGTATACAACACCGTTGATGGTCACCGGAGCATCCTCGCTCTCTAATTCATAGTGCCATCCCTCCTGCTGGAAGATCTCCTGATATTTATAAATATTCGGATGAAAAACCGCATCCATATAGACACTCATCAGATTCTGGAAATCTTTATCATTGCAGCTTGCGATCGGATAGATTGTCTTCTCCGGATAAGTCATTGCATTCAAAAAGGTGTTCAAGGAACCCTTCACCAGTTCCACAAAAGGATCTTTGACCGGATATTTGTCAGAACCACACAAAACAGTGTGCTCAATGATATGTGCCACCCCCGTGGAATCCTCCGGCGGTGTGCGAAAACCGATATAAAAGACCTTATTGTCATCATCGTTGGAAATCACTGCGATCCGCGCTCCGCTTTTTTTGTGGCGGAGAATGATTCCTTCGGAATTGAGATCTTTGATCGGGCGTTTTTCTAAAATTTCATATGCCTGTAAATCTTTTAACTGCATCTGTCTGTCCTCTCTCTAATACATACTGTTCTATAGTATACCACACTTCGCGGCATTATCCTATTTTTATCTTCGAAAATTTCTGAAACAAAAAAAGACTGTAACAACCATTCCCTATTCTTAAGGAATACCGTGTTACAGTCCCCCGCTTTTCAGATTCTCATCTATGAATTAGCCGATGCGTCTTACATTTGCTGCCTGAGGTCCTTTTGCTCCCTCTGTCACTTCAAATTCAACTTTTTCACCGTCTTTTAACTCTTTGAATCCATCCATGTCTAATGCAGAAAAATGAACAAATACATCGTTACCATCTGCGTCGGAAATAAATCCGTAGCCTTTTTTTGCATTAAACCATTTTACAGTTCCCTGCTGCATAACAAAATCCTCCTAATACCTCTAAAACCTTTTTGTAAATTTGACATGTTTTTGTGCATGTCACACAAATTGAAGTTAGCATACATCGGATTTTTTGTCAACAACTATTAATAAATTTTACTGCTTGATCTGCACATCAATCTGCTGATACGGAATCGAAATATGATTTTCATCCAGTGCATATTTGATATTTTCCATCAACCGCCACTTCGTATCCCAGTAATCTGCTGTTTTGACCCAGATCCGGATACCAAGGTTCACCGAAGATGCACCAAGATTATCTACGAACACCACAACGTCCTCTTCCGGCAGTCTTGCCGGATCATTTCTGCCGATCTCATATAAAATATTTTTTGCAGTACGGATATCTGCTTCATAACCAATACCTACCACAATGTCCCCCCGCCGTTTATCCATATGCGATACATTGACCAGGCTGCTGTTGGACAGATTACCGTTTGGAATCACGATCATTTTATTGTCTACGGTCTTTAACTTGGTATAGAAAACAGAAATCTCGTATACCGTTCCTTCATTTGAGCCCTCAATGATATAATCTCCTACCACAAAAGGTTTTAGCAAAAGGATCAGCACTCCGCCTGCAAAGTTGGAGAGACTTCCCTGCAGTGCAAGACCAACCGCCACACCACAGGAACCGAGCACTGCCACCGCTGAGGTAGTTGCTATCCCAAACAGGCTTAAGATTGTCAGGATCAGGATAAAATACAGTGCATATTTCACGACTGCAGACAGGAACTGTATCACTCCGACATCTGCATTTCTGCGCTCCATCGTTTTTCTTACGATCTTAACGATCAGACCGATCAGTTTAGCTCCCACTGCATATACGATGACCGCAATGACAACCTGCAGTGCAAAATTCAAAAGATCCGGAACAAGGTTTTGAAAATAAGTGCGGAGAATCCCGGGATTTTTTGCAACCTCCTGAAGATTTTCCTGCGCTTCGGCAATGGCTTCCACTGCCTCTGTTGTACCAACTGTCAGCAACATTTTTCTGCCCTCATTTTTTATTTTACTTTACGGACTTTTAAGACGCCCTCAATGTTCTCTAACTTCTGAATGACTTCATCTGTTACAGGTGAATCCACATCGATCAATACATATGCATAATCACCTTTGGATTTGTTTGTCATTCCTGCAATGTTCATTCCGGCATCTCCCAATGTTGTGGAGTACTGACTGATCATACCACTTACATTCCGATGCAGGATACCGATTCTTCCTGCGGTAGTACATGCGCCCATAGAACAATCCGGGAAGTTCACGGAATGGACAATGTTACCATTCTCCATATAATCACGGATCTCTCTGACTGCCATGATCGCACAGTTATCCTCTGACTCTGCGGTAGATGCTCCAAGATGTGGTGTCACAATACATCCCTTTGCTCCGACTGTGGTTGGATTTGGGAAATCAGATACATATTTTTTGATTTTTCCGGCAGCTAAAGCTTCCACCATAGCTTCTTCATCCACAAGAAGGTCTCTGGCAAAATTTAAAACAATTGCATTTGGTTTCATCATGGCAATTGCTTCTGCATTGACCATCTTCTTTGTAGAATCCAAAAGTGGAACATGAATCGTAATGTAATCACACTCTCGGTAAATATCTTCCACATTGCTGATATGTTTGACACTTCTGGAAAGATTCCATGCTGCACTGACGGAAATGTATGGATCATATCCATATACATCCATACCCATATGGATGGCTGCGTTGGCAACTAACACACCGATAGCACCAAGTCCGATGACGCCGAGTTTCTTACCTGAAATCTCAGTTCCTGCAAAGTTCTTTTTCTGTTTTTCTGCTGTTTTTGCAATGTTCTCATCATTCTGATTTGCAAGGCACCAGTCGATACCACCTACAATATCACGGGATGCATAAAGCATTCCTGCAAAAACAAGTTCTTTTACACCGTTTGCATTTGCCCCCGGAGTATTGAATACAACGATTCCTTTTTCTGCACATTTATCAAGAGGAATGTTGTTGACACCAGCTCCTGCCCTTGCTACTGCAAGCAGGCAATCCGGAAGTTCAAGATCATGCATGGCAGCACTTCTCACAAGTGCTGCGTCTGCCTGACCTAAGTCCACTACTTTTTCATAGTCGTTTGAGAAAAGATCTAATCCTACGGATGCAATTGGATTTAAGCAATTATATTTGAACATTATGCATTTTCCTCCTCAAACTTCTTCATGAATTCTACTAATTTTTCAACGCCCGCTTTCGGCATTGCATTGTAAATGGATGCTCTCATACCACCTACGGTACGATGTCCTTTTAAG
>OOAQ01002044.1_pt1 | contig 12820 bp, 11 predicted proteins | sample 1671051 | NCBI WGS metagenome assembly OOAQ01 (sample SAMN06348117, study PRJEB24527) | human gut metagenome | biome: human gut; feature: ankylosing spondylitis patient; material: feces | host: Homo sapiens | place: China | collected 2015-10
AAAAAGGCAAAAAATATGTCATCCTCAAAGACAACACCTTTTTGGACATCGTCAATCCCTCTGCCAAGATGCTGGACGAACTGCTCACTGACTTCGACCTCTCCGCTAAGGATCTGGGCAAAGCTGCTCTCAAAGTGCCCGCCTACCGAGCGCTCTATCTCAATGACCTGCTCGAGCAGACGCCGGAAGTCACCGCCGAAAAAAGCCGCCCCTACAAAAACATGGTGCGCGATATTTTGGAGCCCATCGACACCGATTTCGCCGTGCCAGCCAATTTGCACGCCGAGCTGCGCCAATACCAGCTGGTGGGCTATCGTTGGATGAAGACACTGTCTTACTATAGCTTCGGCGGCATTTTAGCCGATGATATGGGACTGGGCAAGACCATTCAGGCTATCGCTCTGCTGCTCTCCGAACTCGACGGTGCCACCCGTCCCAGCATCATCGTCGCCCCCACCTCGCTCATCTACAACTGGCGCGCTGAGCTGGACAAATTCGCCCCTGATCTCCCCTACCGGCTCATCGTGGGCAGCGCCGCCGAGCGCAAGGCACTCTTAGCAGATATCGCACCCGGCGAACTGCTCATCACCTCCTACGACGCGCTCAAGCGGGACATCGAGCTCTACGATGAGATCGAATTTGAATACTGCATCGCCGACGAAGCCCAGTACATCAAAAACCACTACACGCAGAACGCTCAGGCTGTCAAATCGCTCGCCAGCCGCGTCCGTTTCGCCCTCACCGGCACGCCTATGGAAAATTCCCTGGCCGACCTCTGGAGCATCATGGATTTCGTCATGCCCGGCTATCTCCTGCGCTGGCAGAAATTCAAAGCCATTTACGAGATCCCCATCACCCGCTACGAAGACACCGACCGCTTAGAGCGGCTGCGCCGCCAAGTGGCGCCCTTCCTCCTGCGCCGCGTGAAAAAAGACGTGCTCAAAGAACTCCCCGACAAGATCGAGACCACCCTCTACGCCGAACTCAGCGAGGAAGAGCAAAAAATCTACCATGCTCAGCTGGCACAGAGTCAAAAGGAATTTTTGGACGAGATCACCGCTAACGGCATCGACCGCAGCCAGATCAAGATCCTGGCTCTGCTCACCCGGCTGCGTCAAGCCTGCTGCTCGCCCAGCCTGTTCCTCGATAACTACCACCAGACCAGCAGTAAGCTCGCCGTCTGCCTCGACCTTATCGAAGAAAAAATGGAAGCCGGCAGCCAGATGATCATCTTCAGCCAATTCACCTCCATGCTCGATCTCATCGCCGCTGAGCTGCGCGGCCGCCAGATCCCCTACCTCATGCTCACCGGCTCCACCAAAAGCGAAGCCCGCATGGGCATGGTCAACCGCTTCAACAACGACCACGTCCCCGTCTTTCTCATCTCTCTCAAAGCCGGCGGCGTCGGCCTCAATCTCGTTGCCGCCGACACCGTCATCCACTTCGATCCCTGGTGGAACTTAAGCGCCCAAAACCAAGCCACCGACCGCGCCCACCGCATTGGCCAAGAGAAAAAAGTCCACGTCATCAAGCTCATCGCCAAAGACACCATCGAAGAAAAGATCGAGATCTTGCAGAACAAAAAGAAAGACCTCACCGACGCCGTCATCACCCAAGGCCAGACCTTCCTCAACAAGCTCGACAAAAACGAACTGGAAGACCTCTTCAGCCTCCAGGACTATCGGTAAAACCATCTTGCCAAAATCTGCCCCATGCGCTATGATAAAAGAGTTGTCAGTTAAAACCTTTTTCTTGTGCGCATAAAGGAGGCATCATGATGGTCACCATGTCTTTCCCCACACTGGATCTCAAAGCTACCGGCGCCAATATCGCCGCTCTGCGCAAGGCCAAGGGCTATTCGGTCCGCGACCTGCAGGAATTCTTCGGCTTTGAGCAGCCGCAGGCCATTTACAAATGGCAATGGGGCCAATCGCTCCCCTCAGTGGATAATCTCTACGCCCTGAGTCTGCTCTTTGAAACACCTATTAACGATATCTTAGTCAGCACTGACCAAAGTGCTGATTTTTTTATGTCCTATCTGCCTGCGCCCGTGCTTCAAACTGTCGGTTTAATGACACCCACTTGTTATTTTGCTACACTACATCCATACTCAATTTGCTAACGTTCCATCAAGGAGGTCCTCACGATGAATCTCAAAGAAGCCTTTCGCTACCAAAATAAACTCAATGCCCTGCTCCAAACCGCCCAAAATTATTTGAGCGATCCCTCTTATACCACCCAAGTCAAGGAGATCCATCTGCGCAGCAAGGTCGATCCGTTAGCCAGTGATGATATCCAGTACAAAGCCGCTCCCCAGGAGCAGTATCTCCCGCCGGCCAAGACGATGATCCCCTTCATGCTGTCCCTTTTGGACATCAAGGCGCAGCTGACCTGCGCTATCCATGCAGCCAAAAAGCAGCAGGTCTTCGATCTGGACGGTGCCTCAGCGCTCAATGTCCAGCGTCAGGAAGCTGCACGCACGCTGCGTTATTTAGCAGGGCTGCGTTCCAGCGAGGAAATGATCCCTTCCGGCGGCACTGGCTACCGCTTCAATCAGGAGGGCAACCAGGTCGCCTACTGCTGCGATCTCAAGCGCGTCACCACGATCAATTACGACCGCACAGCTGTACGCAAAGCTGCAGCGCAGCTTGCACAGGAAGCTGACGAGACCTCCGCTGCCATCGACCGCTGCCTGATCGATACCATCGTCGCCTTTGAACCGCCCTTCGATGTCAATGCCACCTTTGCTGAGCTCTTAGAGGATTATGCCGCTATGAATGCCTGAGCCCTGCTTCCGGCGGAGGAGGGGGCAGAAGCAGACCGCTGGCGGAGACGGCCGGTTCAGATGCAGATGAACTATAAGGCTGCATATTTTTTATAAAACCGACGCGCATAGGACGCTGATACTGGATCGCCCGGCAATAGGCGTTTCCTCCATCACTAGACTTCCTTGCCGCTCTTTTGCTCTGACCATCACACAAGCTCTCACACGCGCACTCTGCTTTTCGCCCCGCGAATAGATCACTTTTTTCCAAGCTCCGGCGGCTTTTTGCTTCACCGCCGCTGGTAATATGGGCTGACTTCCCACAGGAACTGCTTTTGCCCCCTCCTCCGCCAGACACGCCAAAAAGGCACTGCGATCACAAGCTGATCTCAGTGCCTTTTTGCTGCATCGATCTAATTTTTCTTCTTCAGCGTTTCTGCCTGATCGATCAAGCGGCTGACCCAATCTTTGGCGCGCTGCTGATCTGCTGGAAAGCCTTCCTCATGCTGACGGCGCTTGTGCTCAGCGTCAAACATGCTGCTGATGTATTTGCTGTAATCGGCAAATTGCAGCGTGTCGCCTACCGTCAGCACCTGCGTCGGACCCACCAGCCGCTCCATATTGCCGGAGAGCTGCTGATAGAGACCATCATAAAGCGCTGGCTTATCCACATTCATCGTGAAGACCAGGCCGCAGACCGTATCGCGGGGATAGTTGACGGTCCGTTCCTTGTCATAATTGAGGCTGGGGAACCACAGCCGCTCTAAGAGTGCGCGCATCTGGGCACTGACATCCCCAAAATAGATCGGCGTTCCCAAAAGGATCACGTCCGCTGCTAATAATTTCTTTAAGACCGGCTCCAGATCATCGTGCAGGGCACAATGGGCTAAACGTTTTTTGGCTCTTTTGCAGGCGAAACAGCTGCGGCAGCCAGTAAAACGCAGATCATAAAGATGCATGAGCTCCACCTGCGCGCCCTGCACCTGTGCTTCTTCCAGTGCTGTTTCCAAAATTTTAGCGGTATTCCAATCCCTTCGCGGACTTCCATTCACTGCAACGACTTTCATCGTCATGACCTCCCATGCGCGTTTTGGCTTTTCTTTTAGCATAAGCCATTTTGTGCGCTCTGGCAAGCTTTATTGTGCCTTAAAGAGTACACAAGCTGTCTCGATCAGCCAAAATACCCCTGGTCACAAAGCAGCTGGAAGCAGGCGTTGACCTCCGCATCGGTAAAAAGTTCGCCGTAGCGTCCCTTGATGACCAGCGCTTCCATCGAGAGATCCAAACGCTTGGCATCTGCCAAGACCGCAAATCCGTCAGAGGGCTGACCGCGGCGCAAAAGCTCCTTGACTGCCTTCAGTGCGCCGAAACGCTGGATATTCTGTAAAAAACGCGTCGGCCGATAATCTGGGCACACCTCCTGGGCTTTCTCACACTGCTTGATCAATTCATTGGCAAACTGGCTTTCTAATGTAGGCATGTTGCGCTCCTTCCCCATATCTCTTGTTTTTAATGGCGATTATGTTATTATTATACCATAAGGAGGGACTTCTCATGAAAAAACGTTTTTATGGCTTTTTGATCCTCATATTCCTTTTGACCGCGCCTGCCGCCGCTTGGGCGGCCAGTCCTAATGTCTCGGTGACGCTGCCGGATTTTCCTGTGCAGCTTAACGGCACAGCTGTGGACAATACACACCGCGCCTATCCGCTTTTGGTCTATGACGGCATCACCTATTTTCCCATGACTTATCACGACTGCCGTTACTTAGGCGTGGAGACCGACTGGTCCGAAGAAAGCGGGCTTGTGATCCAGCAATCAGGCGTCTCTGCCGCTTACCATGATTATGCCCAAAACGCGCGCAATGGCCGCCGTTATCAAGCGACACTACCTGATTTTGCCGTCACCGTCGCCGGTCAACGCATCGATAACGCCAATGAGCGCTATCCGCTTCTGACCTTTCGCGGCGTGACGTATTTTCCGCTGACCTGGCATTACGCAGTGGATATTTTCGGCTGGGATTATACGTATGACGACCAAAACGGCCTATCCATCACTTCCAGCAATCCTCACCCGCAGCCCTTAGCGCTCAAAGACCCCTTTGACCAGGAATGGCCCTATGCCTCTCTGGCGCTGGCGGATGATACCTGCTATTACCGCGGCTCAGACGGCATCCTCTGGCGTCACGACTTAGCCAGCGGCGCAGAAAAAGCCGTATTCGAATTTCCAGAAGGCGTCATGGCTGGCCATGCTTTAGGCGGCATAAACAAGACCGCCCAAGGACTAGAGATCACCTACCATATCGGCGGCGCCGTGATGGGCACTAGTTACCATCTGCGACTCAATGCGGACGGCAGCACCACCCAGCTCAATCACTACGCTTACAGCGCTGATTTGGAAACCGCTGATGGCATCAAGATCACCATGTTCCAAGGCCCCGCCATCTTCAACAACACCGTAGAGGTCTGCTTCCCCGGCGAAGACTGGCGCAGCCTGGATCTGCCCACCGGCAGTTATGGCTTATTCACCATTTCTAACGGCTATTATCCCAGCAACAGCTTCCATATCGACGGCCATGATCTGTATCTGCAAGCTTCTCTTGACGGGCAGCCCAACCGCATCTGCCGCATCGATCTGGATACCAGCGAACTCACTGTCCTCAGCGACCGCGAAGCACGGCAGTTCGTCGTCGCCAGCCAGATGATCTATTTCTCCAACGGCAACGACGTCTATCAGCTGCCTATCAAGGGCGGCACCTCTGTCAAGGTGCTCACTGGCATCGCACCCAACGCCGACATGATACTCACTCCTTACGAGGGCACTCAGCTGGCTTTAGTAGGCGAGCAGCTTTATATAGCCTTGGCCGACACCGCTGAGGAAGAGTCGGTCAGCTGCCATCTCTATCGCTTGGACAGTCCGCAGCCCATCAATGGCGACAGTGCTGTCTATTCCTTAATGGCGCAGGAAAACTATCTCGTCTGCCGCTTCCAGGACAGCGCCGATACGGCTTACCGCGCTATGGTGCTGGATGAAGCAGGCCGCATCGTTTACAAGACCAGCGACGCCATCGCCAGCCCCTCTATCGATCAGGGCCGCCTAGCCTATCTTCTTTGCGAGAACAACCACGGTTATCTCGTCGACCTCGGTCAATAACGACCCGCACGCTAAAAAGCCTGCCCGAGCAAATTTGCTCAGGCAGGCTTTTTTATGATTTGTTCCAGCATTTGCTAACGGCGCTTAGGCATGGTGTGGATGGAACAGCCGTTGACGACTTCCTCCACTGCTTCACCGATGCCCTCGCCAAAGGTGGGATGGGCACGGATCGACGCTGCCAGCTGAGCAGCGGTAAGGCCGTTGGCAATAGCGGTGGTGAATTCGCCGATCATATCAGTAGCGCGGGCGCACATCAGCTGCGCGCCTAATAGCGCCAGGCTGTCCTTATCGAAGACCAGTTTGATAAAGCCGCGCTTTTCCAGCTCAATGATGGACTTGCCGTTGCCGGTCATGACGTATTTGCCCGTCACCACTTCCCGGCCAGCAGCTTTGGCCTCATCGGCTGTCAGGCCGACACAGGCGATCTCAGGATCGGTGTACACGCAGCTGGGCACCAGCGACAGCTCAAGCGGACAAGCGTGGCCGTTCATATGCTCCGCAGCGTACACCCCTTGGGCCGAAGCCATATGCGCCAGCTGAATGCCAGGGATACAGTCGCCGATAGCATAGATGCTGGGGCAGGCCGTCTGATAATGTTCGTTGACCAAGAATTTGCCCCGCTCCATCGGCAGGCTGAAACCCTCGGCCAATAATCCGCTGATATTGGCACTGCGGCCCACGGCGATGAGCACAGCATCAGCCTCAACGGTCTGCGGCTGTTCCTTCTGCACGAACTGCACGGTAAGGTTCGCATCCGCCTGAGTGATGGCCTCTACCCGAGCGGCCGTATGGATAGCCACGCCGTCTTTTTTGAGCAGCATGGAGAGATTTTGGCTGATCTCCTTGTCCATGTTGGCCAGCACCCGATCCAAGGCCTCGATCACCGTCACCTGGCAGCCTAATGAAGCAAACACCGTGGCAAATTCCACGCCGATGACACCGCCGCCGATGATCACCAGCCGTTTATACAGCGTATCCGAAGCCAGCAGCGCGTCGCTGTCCAAAACGCCCGGCAGATCGCTGCCAGGGATAGGCGGCTTAGCCGGTACAGAACCGGCTGCAATGAGGATATGCTCCCCTTCCAGCACCTCTCCGCCGCTGACCTGGACCTGATGCTCACCGCAAAGGACTGCCCGGCCGTTCACCAAAGTGATCTTGTTGCCCTTAAAAAGCTGCTCGATACCGCCGCGCAGCTGAGCACTGACCGCCTCTTTGCGGGCGATGAGGGCAGGCATATCCACCGACACCTCGCCCGCTGTAAGACCCACTTCAGCAAAATGACGGCATTCTTGCAAAAGTTTGGCCGTGTGCAAAAGGGTCTTCGTCGGGATACAGCCGCGGTTCAGGCAGGTACCGCCGACCTCGCGCTCCTCCACCACGGCGACTTTCATCCCCAGCTGTGCCGCCCGAATGGCTGCTACATAACCGCCGGGCCCTGCACCGATCACTATCAGATCATAATTCATATCCATCGCTCCTCTTTTTCTAAAAAAGGACTGGCTTCAACTAAGCAGCCAGTCCCTTGGGATCCACTAAATATTCTCCGTCACATAGCGCGCCAGTTCGGTCACAGCCGCTGCGTCAGAGAGCGCCGTAAGCGCCTGAGCAATGGCCGCTCCGTCATAGCGCACGCCCGTGAGCGCCGCATTCATCGCAGCAAAAAGCTCCGCATCCAGCGCATCGGAATAGACCTGCGCCTGCACGATCTGCCCTTTGTCCACGTGCAGCAGTATTTCCACACCGCCCCAGGCAAAACGCTGCTTGAGACTGTGGGTAAAGGGGATCTTAGCCCCATAGTTCCATTGCCAAGAGGCGTAATGCGCTTCTAATTCTGCCAGCCGCGTCTGATCCAAAAGCTCTTGCTCATAGGGCTCCGGCGCTGCGCCGTAGACCTCGCCAAAGGCTTTTAGCAAAGCCCCTTTGAGCGCAGGCAGCGTCAGTTCCGGCAGGAGGTCTTTCAAATTGACCACCCGCGAACGCACCGAGGCCACGCCTTTTGACGCCAGCTTCTGCGGATCGACTTGCAGATAGCGGGACAGCGCGTCCATATCCACATCCACCAACAGGGTACCGTGGTGATACGAATGGCCGCGGGAATCATAAAAAGCATTGCCGGAAAATTTCCGTCCCTCGATGGTCACGTCGTTGCGGCCAGATCTTTCTGCGGCCAAGCCCAGATGGCGCATGGCCTGCAAAATGACCTCCAGCTGCCGGCTGACGTCGAAGTCCTTCGTCGGCAGCAAAAAGGTGAAATTGAGATTGCCTAAGTCATGGAATACCGCGCCGCCGCCGGACAGACGGCGGGCCAAATACCCGCCGTCTGCGGCCAATTCTGTCGTCCGGCATTCCCGCCAGGCATTTTGATTGCGGCCGATGACCACTGTCCGCTGATTCTGCCACAGGTACAAAATACACGTCTCCTCGGCCACCGATTCCAGCAGATGATTCTCCAGCGCCAGATTGGCGTAGGGTACGACCTGTTTGCTCTCGATAAAACGGGTCTTGGTGATCATAAGCTCACCTTAAAATTGGTAACGCAGCTTGGGATTGCGCGCTGCGCCCACTTCATCCAAGCGGCGTACCTGTGTGGTCACCGGTGCCTGATGCAGACGCTCCGCATCCGTATGGGCCAACTGCGCCAGCTCGATAAAGACCTCGATCGCCCGATCCATGGTTTCTTTGGATTCGGTCTCGGTGGGCTCGATCATCAGCGCTTCGTGTACGATCAGAGGGAAATACATTGTCGGCGGATGGATGCCGTTGTCCAAAAGTCCCTTCGCAATATCCAACGCCGATACGCCGGTGTCCTTCTTGAGTTTACCTAAGTCCATGACGAATTCGTGCATGCAGCGTTCATCATAGGCCATATCATAGTAGGGTTTGAGCCGGGTCATCATGTAATTGGCATTGAGCACGGCATTGAGAGACGCCTCCGCGATGCCCTCCCGTCCTAAGGTCAGGATGTAGGTCAGCGCCCGCACTACGACCAAGAAATTACCGTAGAAGCCTTTCACCCGGCCGATGCTCAGCTCGCTCGCAGGGGCAAAGGTCCAGCCGCCGTCGGCTGCCAACTGATAAGGTTCCGGCAGATAGGGCGCCAGGAAATCTTTGCAGCCTACAGGGCCGCTGCCTGGACCGCCGCCGCCATGCGGGGTGGAAAAGGTCTTATGCAGATTGAGATGCACCACGTCAAAGCCCATATCGCCAGGACGGGCCGTGCCCATGATGGCATTGAGGTTGGCGCCGTCATAATAGACTAAGCCGCCCGCCTGGTGGATGATCTCGGTGATGGCCTGGATATTTTTATCGAAAAGCCCGACCGTGTTGGGGTTGGTCAGCATGAGCCCAGCGGTATCGTCGCCCACAGCTTCCCGCAGTTTCTCCAGATCGACGCCGCCATCTGCATTAGACGGGACATTGACCACGTCAAAACCAGCCATCGCTGCGCTGGCAGGATTGGTGCCGTGCGCCGAATCAGGCACGATGATCTTGGTCCGTTTGGTATCGTTATGATGCGCATGATAGGCTTTGATCAGCAATAATCCGGTGAATTCACCATGGGCACCGGCGGCAGGCTGGAAAGTCATATGATCCATGCCGGTGATCTCGCACAAATATTTTTCCACCGTCTGCAAGACTTCCAGGCAGCCCTGCACCGTATGCACCGGCTGCAAGGGATGGATAGCCGTAAAGCCTGGCAGAGCGGCCATTTCTTCATTCAGCTTGGGATTGTACTTCATGGTGCAGGAGCCCAAGGGGTAAAATCCGCAGTTGACGCCGAAGGTATTGTGCGCCAGCTCGGTATAATGACGGCTCAGATCGACCTCTGCTACTTCCGGCAGATGCAGCGCTTCTTCTCTGCGCAGCTCCTGCGGCAGCTCGACAACGGGCACATCACAGGGCGGCAGCACTGCACAGCCGCGGCCTGCACGGCTTCTTTCAAATATGAGTTCCATTATGCGCGCACCTCCTTCAAAATAGCGACCAGTTCATCGATCTCAGCTTTGGTATTGTCCTCAGTGGCACACCAGAGGATCTCATGGTCATTTAAGGGCAGTCCGCCCAATATCCCGCGCTCCTCCAAGGCTTTTAAAGCCGACTCCGCCGGCACAGGCGTGGTGGTCACGAATTCATGGAAGAATTCGCCCTCATACACCCGCTGATAGCCGATGGCGGAAAGCTGTTCCGCCAGATAATGTGCTTTGGACATGCTCTGCACAGCCGCCTGACGCAATCCCTCCGGCCCCATGACGGTCATATAGACCGATGCTGTCAGCGCGCACAATGCTTCGTTGGAGCAGACATTGCTGGAGGCTTTCTCCCGACGGATATGCTGCTCTCTGGCCTGCAGCGTGAGTACAAAAGCCCGCTTGCCGTCCACATCAGTAGTCTCACCGACGATACGGCCCGGCAGTTTGCGGGTCATAGCGCTGGTGGAGGCCATGAAACCCAGGTAAGGACCGCCGAATCCCAAGGGCAGACCTAGGGGCTGACCTTCACCGACGACGATATCTGCGCCGCAGGCAGCCGGCGATTTGAGCACGGCCAACGCGATAGGATTACAGCCCATGATGAATTTGGCGCCTTTTTCGTGCGCCAGCTGACCAAAAGCTTCTGCATCTTCGATCAAGCCGTAATAATTGGGCTGCTGCAGATAAACGCAAGCCGTATCAGCCGTCAAAAGTGCTGCTAAAGCTGCCTGATCGGTGTGACCGTCCTTTGCAGGGATGAGTTCCACCGGTGCACCGGCCGCCTGACAATACGTCTTGACCGTCTCGATGACATCGGGATGGGCAGCCGCTGAGATCAAGACTTTGCTGCGCTTGCGGTCGCGGCACATGGCCGCAGCCTCAGCCGCCGCGGTAGCGCCGTCATAAACGGACGCATTGGCTGCTTCCATGGTGGTCAGCTCGCAGATCATGGTCTGATATTCAAAGATGCCTTGCAGCACGCCCTGGCTGATCTCAGCCTGGTACGGCGTGTAGGCGGTGACGAATTCCTCTTTGGAAGTGATGCGCTTGACAGCGGCGGGAATGTAGTGCTTATACGCGCCTGCGCCGCGGAAAATGTGGTCAAAGATCACATTTTTGGCAGCCATGGCCTGCATAGCGTGCGCCACGTCCCGCTCGGACTGCCCTTCCGGCAGATCCAGCGGCCGAGACAAAAGCGCCTCCTGCGGTACATGGGCGAACAACTCATGGATGTCGCTTATACCGATCGTTTCTAACATAGCCTGCCGTTCTTCTGATGTCGAAGGGATATAGGAGCCCATATTTAAGCCTCCTCTGCTGCGATGTACGCCTGATACTCTTCCTCACTCATCAATTCTTCGCTCAGCTCAGTGACATTGTCCAGCTCGATGAGCCAGGCTTCATAGGCATTTTGGTTGATCGCTTCCGGCGCATCCAGCAGTTCCTCATTGATGGCGCTGACGATGCCGGAAGCCGGGCTGTAGATGTCCGATACAGCTTTGACAGACTCCAAGTCTGCAAATACGTCGCCGATCTCCAAAGAATCGCCTACCTCCGGCAGATTGACGAAGACCAGATCGCCCATTGCCTCCTGCGCATGCTCGCTGATGCCGACTTGTACCTTGCCGGCACTGATTTCCTTGACCCATTCGTGAGATTTGGCAAATTTTAATTCAGACATGTGATATTCCTCCATATTGTTATTTTAAAATAAGGCTTATAAACGATTTATTTACTGCGTTTGTAAAACGGTGTGGGGATCACTTCGACAGCGATCCGTCTGCCGCGCACGTCAGCTTCCAACGCGGTACCGATGGCGCTGACGCTCTTATCCACCAAGGCCATCGCGATAGCGCTGCCGATAAACGGACAGTGGGTGCCGGAGGTGGTATGACCCACTTCCCGATCGCCCTGATAAAGCGTGCAATGCTCGCGGACGATGCCGCGGCCGGTGACTTTGAGCCCTACGCGGGTGATGGTCGGTTCGCCCTTAGCCTCAAGCGCTTTCTTGCCGATGAAATCTGCTTTATCCATCTTGACGAAAATACCCAGATCTGTCTCAAGCGGCGTTACCCTATCGTCCATCTCGTGGCCGTAAAGCGGCATAGAAGCCTCCATGCGCAGGGTGTCGCGGGCGCCCAGTCCGCAGGGAATCAGGCCGTTTTCCTTGCCGGCTTCCAGCAGCGCGTTCCAGAGCTTGACGGCGTCCTTCGGCGCGCAGTACAGCTCAAAGCCGTCCTCGCCGGTATAGCCAGTCTGAGAAACCAGACAAGTGATGCCCGCCACTGGGGCTTCCTTGGTGAAGCTGGAATATTTATTAGGGATATCCTCCGCCTGGCAGACCTTGGCTAAGACCTCGCGCGCCTTTGGCCCCTGCAAAGCCAGCTGAGCCACGCTGTCGGAAATATCCTCAAAGTGCACGTCACCGAAAAGATGCGCCTGCATCCAGGCCACATCCTTATGGCGATTGGCCGCATTGACCACGACGAGATAATGGTCATTATCGATATTATAGACGATCAGGTCGTCAACGATACCACCTTCTTCATTGCACATCGGACTGTAGCGCACTCTGCCCGGCACCAGGCTGGCAAAATTGTTGGTCAAAAGCATCTGGATATTGGCCAAAGCGTCCGGGCCGCTAAAAACCACTTCGCCCATGTGCGAGACATCAAAAAGGCCGCACTGCTGGCGGACAGCCATATGTTCCGCGATAACGCCTGATGCATACTGCACAGGCAGCAGATAACCGCCAAAGGGGACGATCTTGCCCTTGGCCTTGACATGCTCATCGTATAACGGTGTTGTTAACTCCATTTGAGTACCCCATTTCTTATGCGATTTTTCGGCAAAGCGCAGGCTTCCCGAATTTTAGACAACAAAAAAACAGAGACACATCAATGCTGTGCCTCTGTCCTTTGACCTGAAAGAT
>OOAQ01002055.1_pt1 | contig 12748 bp, 10 predicted proteins | sample 1671051 | NCBI WGS metagenome assembly OOAQ01 (sample SAMN06348117, study PRJEB24527) | human gut metagenome | biome: human gut; feature: ankylosing spondylitis patient; material: feces | host: Homo sapiens | place: China | collected 2015-10
ATCCCAGCAGGCATAACTTTTCACTATGGAGTGCTTTAAATCTGGTGGAGGGTAATAAATCGTCGGTCAGAGAGATTATCGGTAATCATGTGGCGGCATACGTATCGGTATGTTACAGTTCGTTCGAAGAGCTTGAGAATATATTGCTGGAAGATTATAAGGTAAATAACCTGAAAGAATTTCAGGGATATGAAAAGACCGTAACCCGCTTGAATAAATTTCTGGGATTGGATCTGGCCGGATTATTCACTTCGTGGATGGGGAATGAAATAGCGATTGTCAAACCGGCAGTCGATCAGGAAAACCGGCTGGATAACCTGATACTGGCCATCCGGGCCAAAGATATCGATCTGGCTAAAGATCAGCTGGCTTATCTGGCTGAACAAATCGGGCGGAAGACCCCTGTGCGTTTCCGGAATATCGATTATAACGGACATACAATCGGTTATCTCAGCCTGAAAGGTTTTTTCAATATGTTTCTGGGGAAATGGTTCAGTAAGTTCGACAAGCCCTACTATACCTTTATCGGCGATTATGTGGTATTCAGTAATTCGTCGTCTACCCTGGCTGCTATGATAAAAGATTATTCCTTGGGGAATACCCTCGTTCAGGACGAAAAATACAATGATCTGATGAGTGAATTGGGTAACCGGAGTAATATATACGGATATGTCAGTTCGCCCGAGACCTACGAATATCTCTTTCGTTCTTTGCCACCGGAAGATCGTGCTGAATTTGTAAAGAATAAGGGGGCTTTTCAGAGTTTCGAGGCCATCGGTTTCACTTTGACCAATGCTGGAAGTGGGTATGAAACGCATTTGGTGGCTATTCACAATGTCGATGCTGCCCGGGATTACGAGATCCGCGAACTCAGTCGGTCACTCGAAAAACAGGCCGACTTGATCGAGTCCGGGTATTATCATGTGGTGATTCCCGATAGCATCGCCGTGAGTACCCGGGGAGATTATGCTTATCGGACTGAGCAACTGGACTATGCCGGCAAACTAAGTAACGGTGACCCGGAAGGCATTTGGAAGATTACCGATCGGCAGGGGCAGGTTGTCGCGCAGTTGCTCTACCGGGAAGGTAAGCTGCAGGGAGAATCCCGTTTTTTCTATCCGGATGGGGTAGTTGCTGTACAGGTGACATACGATAATGGTAAGATTACGGCTTATAAAGAATTTTTTTCCGATGGAACTTTGAAAACCGAGTTGGAGTATAATAGGGGGCTGAGGCACGGTGAGGCCCGTTTCTATTATTCTACCGGCCATCTCTTCGGAGAAGGAAAATATAAGAAAGGACGACGCACAGGAACCTGGAAATATTATAAAGTAACCGGGGAAATAGAAAAAAAATTGAAATTTTAATCCCCGACTAAATAACGCTCTATGACACAGACAAAAAATCCTCATGTACTTGAAACGGAATCCATCGGCAAGTTGTTGATACAATATTCGATACCTGCCATCATTGCGATGACCGTTACGTCTGTGTACAATATCGTAGACAGTATTTTTATCGGACATGGAGTGGGACCTCTGGCTATTTCGGGACTGGCCCTGACTTTTCCGCTGATGAATCTGATTATCGCTTTCAGTACACTCATCGGTGTCGGTGGCGCTGCGATCAGTTCTATTTACTTGGGACAGAAGGATGATCTGAAGGCGACCGAAGTGTTGCATAATGTTTTGATATTATGTATCCTGACAGGGATATGTTTCGGAGGAATCATCTATTATTTCCTGGATGAAATATTGATTTTTTTCGGAGCAAGTACTTCCACCTTACCCTATGCCCGCGATTTTATGCAGGTGTTGCTATTGGGAAATCCTGTTTCTTTTTTATTTATCGGTTTGAACAATGTGATGCGTGCAACGGGGTATCCTAAAAAAGCGATGTTATCGTCCCTGCTGACGGTAGGAGTAAACATCATTCTGGCTCCGATTTTTATCTTCCACCTCGATTGGGGAATCCGGGGAGCTGCGACGGCTACGATCCTGGCGCAGATGGGAGGGCTGGCATGGGTGTTGAACCATTTTCTACATAGTTCCAGCTACATCCATTTTCGAAGAGGGTTTTACCGCTTGAGAAAACATGTCATCATGAGTATTTTCTCGATCGGAATGGCTCCCTTTCTCCTGAATGTGTGTGCCAGTGGGATAGTGATCGTTCTGAATCATAACTTCAAGATTTATGGAGGAGATTTGGCCATCGGTGCTTATGGCATTGTCAACCGGGTGGCTACTTTATTTGTAATGGTGGTGATCGGATTGACGCAAGGAATGCAACCGGTCGTCGGATATAATTTCGGTGCGAGGCATTTTGAACGGGTTCAGAAAACGTTGAAGAAAGTGATCCGGATAGCTGTGACTATTATGGGATTAGGTTGGGTGTGCAGTGAGCTGTTGCCCGGGCATATCGTGGCGATGTTTTCGGACGATGCGGAACTGAATAAATTAGCGGAAGTCGGCCTGCGTATCACCATCTTGTCTTTCCCGATGGTAGGGGCACAGATTGTGATAACTAATTTTTTCCAGTCTATCGGGAAAGCAAAGATTTCTATTCTTTTGTCTTTGGCCCGGCAGTTACTGTTCTTAATCCCCTTGCTTTATACGCTGCCCCATATGGCCGGTTTGGATATTTACGGAGTTTGGGGAAGTATGCCGCTAGCCGATACATTGGCTTTTATAGCTGCTATTCTGACATTACGCTGGTATCTGAAGAAAACCCATGGTCTGCAGACGATAGCTTAATTGCAGGCTGAAACAAAGGGACGGGGGTAATGTTTCATATAAGTGTAAATATGTATATAACAGCCATCTTTTTTAGTAACATGGAAATCAGATAAAAATTATTTACTTGTTTAATAATTGTGTATCTTGCAAGCCCGGAGCAAATTTGCTCCGGGCTAAAAAACTGACAGGATAGAAGGATCTTGCCGATAAGGTAAAAAGAAATGAGACTTTTTAAAAGTAAAGAAAAATTATCCGAGAGTGAGTCTGTGTATTTGGCTGATATAGAACAAAAAATCAAGGCTTACAAAGCGAAGGGATACCGGGTCCCTACCCGTAAAATGATTAAAACGGCGGCCCAGATAAAAGGGATTCGCCGCAGTGCCGCTATCAATACGGCGGTTTTGGATTTGGTGGCTGCCCATATCCATGAAGGTATGACGACGGAAGAAATCGATACATTAGTCTACAATTTTACGATCGCTCACGGAGCTATTCCTGCTCCCTTGAATTATGAGGGATTTCCGAAGAGTGTGTGTACCTCGGTGAACGACGAAGTATGCCACGGTATTCCTTCCAAAGACGTTGTATTGAGAAATGGGGATATTATCAATGTAGATGTTTCTACGATTCTGGATGGTTATTTTTCGGACGCTTCGCGGATGTTTATGATCGGTAAAGTAAGTCCTGAAATGCAGCGTTTGGTGCAGGTAGCCCGAGAATGCCTGGAAGCCGGTTTGCAAGCCGCCCGTCCCTGGGGCTTCCTGGGGGATATCGGAGCTGCCGTTCAAGAACATGCCGAAGGCAACGGGTATTCTGTCGTACGGGAATTCGGCGGGCATGGGGTGGGACTCAAATTTCATGAAGATCCTTTTGTCAGCCATGTCGGACGCCGCGGTACCGGTGTTTTGCTGGTACCGGGAATGGTATTTACTATCGAACCGATGATCAATATGGGATCCCGCAAAATTTTTATCGATGCCGATAACGACTGGACGGTATTGACAGACGACGGCATGCCTTCTGCACAATGGGAGTATACGGTGCTGATCACCGATACCGGGGCGGAGATCATCACCGGATAGATCAGAGATAACGGATTATTTCTTCCGGACGGTCTACAATATGACAGGCTCCGTTTTCTGTCAGTTCCTGACGGGGACGGAAGCCCCAGCTGACGCCGATGGAAGTGATGCCACTGCGCCGGGCTGTTTGCATATCTACCCCCGAATCTCCGATATACAACGCATCCGCAGGAGTTATTCCGGTTAGGTGTAAGATCTCGTAGACAATTGCCGGATCGGGTTTTGCAGGTATGTGCCCGCGTTGTCCCAGTACAACCTTGAAAAGATCCGTGCCGAAATAATGCCGGATCAGCTCGACGGTCCCCTGATGATATTTATTGGAAGCAACAGCAAGCTGTATGCCTTTGGCCGATAAGTGTGACAATAATTCCGGGATACCCGGATAAGGGCGGGTCAGGTCTGTCTTGTGTCGCTGATAATAGCCTACAAATTCTTCCCGTAACTGCAGGATAGCCGGTTCACAGCGTTCCGCTTCGGGTAAAGCCCGTTCGATCAATTTTGTAATACCGTTTCCGACAAAATAGCGATAAGCCGGCAAGTCATGTTCCGGATAGCCATGTTGCCGGAGAGCATAGTTGGCACTTACAGCGAGATCGTCGATGGTATTCAGTAGCGTCCCGTCTAAATCGAATATAACCAGTTTTTTATTCATCTTGTTTTCAATTCTTTATACATCATTTCATAACTAGGTACAGGAAGGTGGAGGGCTTTACCGTTTTCAACCACATAACCGGTCAGCGTCTCTAGTTCTGTCGGTTTGTGCTTCCTGAAATCCGTATGCATCGAAGTGGTGGCGTCATAAGGCATTTTCTCCTGGTCGGCAATGACTTGCCGGATCATATCTTGAGGTAGATGTATCCCCTGGGCCTGTGCTACTGCATAAAGTTCTTCGCCCAGCTTTTCATAACCGGAACGATGAAATTCGAGTACTTCTCCTATGCTTTGATCGTAGTATGAAGTGAGGGTGGCACTCAGAGAGATCAGAAAGAATTTTCTCCAGATCCGGTCGTGTATGTCTGCGGGATTTAAAGCTGAGATACCTGCCCGGCTCATCAATTGCAGCAATTCGGCCTGACGCAGACGGTCGCCTTCCGGATCACCGAACCAAAGCCGGTCCTGCTCTGTAAATTTACTGACTGTTCCCGGAGCCGAAAGCCGGGCTCCGATATACACACAACCGTACCAAACCTGGTGTCCCGGGACTAGCCGCCGGATTTCTTCCGTAATATTCGCTCCGTTTAATAAAGGAATAATAACGGTCGACGGCCCGATAAGAGGACGTATTTCTTCAAGATTTCCGGCTAAATCATAGCTTTTGGTGGTACAGAACAGATAGTCGACCGGGCCGATGTCCTTCGGAGAATGAGTCGCCAGGGTCGGATGGGCGATGATTTCCTCGTGCAGAGTCTGAATTTTCAGTCCTTCGCGTGAAATGACTTCCAGATTTTCCCCCCTCGAAATAAAGTAAATTTTAATGTTTTCTGATTGCCGGTAAAAATGAGCCAGTTTGCCCCCATAGTAACCCCCGACACCGCCGATCCCTGAAAATGCAATTTTAATCTCCATACTACTTTCTTTCCGATTCGACTCCAAAAGTATGTTTTTTGTCAGAAAGATCAAAAATGAGGGGGAATTAAATAATTGTAACGAATAAGTGACAGAATGATTCTACGATAAACGATCCTGAGGGTGCTTTGTTTATGGCTCTATGTTGGCCGCCGGGGACTGTGTAAGTCCCGCGGACAAGGTGCCCGCAGGATCCGAAGACTTTATAAGCTAAAACGTTATGCCGAAGCTGAACATACCGATGTGTTCGTAAATTGTGCTGAGCAGGCCTAATATCAGAATACCTGCCGTGCAGACAATCAGGCTGAGACGGGTATAGATATCGGAACGGACAGGGGCGATAGCTTCTTCGGTTTTGTTGATAAACATGGCTTTGACAACCAGCAGATAGTAATAGAGGGAAATGATCGTATTCAGCAGGGCGATGAATACCAATACATAAAATCCCTGTTCGGCTGCGGCGGCAAAGATGAAAAATTTACTGAAAAAACCGGCAAACGGAGGAATCCCTGCTAAAGAGAATAAAGCCAGCATCATGACGATACTTAACTTCGGATTCGTGGAATACAGACCGTTGTAGTCGTCGATCGTGATCTTGCCTGTCCGGTTTTCGATGATGGCGATCACCCCGAAAGCAGCCAGGTTGGAGATCATATACACCAAGATATAATATACCAGTGACGTCATCCCGATAGCGCTCCCGCTGATCACTCCCAGCATAATATATCCGGCTTGTGAAACCGAAGAATAAGCCAGAAAACGCTTCAAATTCTGCTGGCGGATGGCAAACAGGTTGGCTACGGTGATGGTGGCGATAATGATTACATACAGGATTGCCTGCCATTCTGTCACCAGATTACCGAATACTTTAAATAATAGAGTCATCAGTACGAAAGCTGCCGACCCTTTGGAAATTACCGAAAAATAAGAAGTCACCGTAGTCGGTGCACCTTCATAAACGTCGGGTGTCCATTGGTGGAAAGGCACCAGTGAAATCTTAAAAAACAATCCCACGATAAAAAATCCGAAGGCCATATATTGGAGCGGATTCCCTGAAATTCCTGCCGGTATGTCGGCAAAATAAAGTGTACCGACCGTCCCGTAGATCAGGGAAATACCGTAAAGCGACAATCCCGAAGCGAAAGTGGCCGAGAGAATATATTTAGCCCCGGCTTCTGCCGACTGGTGTTTGTATTTGTCGAATGCAGACAACACGGCCATCGGAATAGAGGCTGTCTCCAGGCCGATGAAGAATAACAGAAAATTGCCCGCAGAAATCATGAAATACATACCCAGCAAGGAGGAGAACAGAATCAGGTAAAATTCTCCCCGGCGGATCAGGACCGACTCGCTGTTTACCCAATTATAAGCCTGGAGCAGGACAATAAGCGTACCTGTGTTCAGGATAGTTTTTACGATCGAACCGATGGGGGTGCACACATACATCCCTCCGAAAGCCTCTGCCGTCCCGGCAGGGAAAAGATTCAGCAGTGTATGGGCCAGAAACAATACACAGGCTACCGGATGAAAATATTTCAGGCTTTTCTGAGAGCCGAACAAGTCGTATACCAGCAGGATCAACATGACGGCGATCAGTGAAAGCTCTTCTTTTAGGAACAGAAAATTAGAATATCCCATATTTAATAATTTTACGATTTACGATATCTTAAAACGGCCACAATCCGTTTAAACTTTCCCGGATCATATCCGATATCCACAACGGAGCCAGCCCTATCCCTGCAATGGCGAGGATCAGGACGATGGCCGAAAAACGTTCGTACCATACAGCATCGGTCAGTTGCAGGTGGTGTTCGTCGACCACTTTACCATAGAGTAGTTTACCGACAACCCGCAGGATATAGACGGCAGTGATCACAATCGAAGTGCAGGCCAGGATAGTCATCACCCGGTGGAATACATCGGCATGCTGAAAGGAACCGACAAAAATAGTCATCTCGGCTACAAAACCGCTTAGACCGGGAAGTCCTAATGAAGCCAAACCGGCGATCACGTAGCAGGTCCCCAGGAAGGGGATGATTTTCATCAGGCCTCCCATTTCCCGGATATCCCGGGTATGGGTCCGTCCGTAAATCATACCGATCAATGCGAAGAACAATGCTGTCATCAGTCCATGGCTCAGCATCTGCATAATGGCTCCTGTCACGGCCGTTTGATTAAGCATCAGGATTGCGAATAATACCAGACCGCAATGGCTGACCGAAGAATACGCATTGATGTATTTCAGGTCGGTTTGGACGATAGCCGAATAAGCACCGTAAACCACACTGATACCCGTCAGGATAATGAATATCCACGAAAGTTCTTTAGCTGCTTCGGGCATAAGGCAAATGGCCACCCGGAAACAACCGTAGCCTCCCAGTTTCATCAGCACGCCGGCATGAAGCATCGACACCGCTGTGGGCGCTGAAGCATGACCGTCGGGACTCCAGGTGTGGAAAGGAAAGAGAGCTCCCAGTACACCAAAACCGATAAAGGTAAGCGGGAAGAACCACCGTTGCAATTCGTCCGGAATATGCTGACGCGCAATGTCAAGAATGTTCATGCTTGTCGCTCCCGAATTGAAATAGATACCCAATATCCCGACGAGCAGCAGGGCCGAACCACCCATCAGCATCAGGGTCAGCTTCATGGCTGCATATTCTTTTTTACCGGTGCCCCAAACTCCGATCAACAGGTACATCGGGATGAGGGCGATCTCATAAAACATAAACATGGTGAAGAGGTCGGTGGAGATGAAAAAACCGAAGACACCGATACTCAACAGACAAAACCACATAAAGTATTCCCGGGGCAAGAGTTCCATCTTCCACGAAGTGAATATGCCGGTGAATACGATAATGGAAGATAATAATAACATAGCGACCGAAATGCCGTCGACCCCCACCGAATAATGAATATGAAACGGGGCATACCACACGCTGCTGGCGGTGAAAAGCATTTCTGCCGTATTTCCGCTGTTCCTTTCTCCCAGAAACAATACCGTCAGTGCTACGGCAAGAAGCAGCAGGAGGGAAGCTCCTGTCGCACAAACTGCACGAATTTGTTTGATGTCCGATGCCAAAAGTAAACCTCCTAACATCAAAACCGGGATCAGAACGAATAAGGATAAGAAATTCATAATGTTCAATTTTATAATTTACGATCCTATATCAACACCACTAATAAAACAAGCAATAAAGTGCCCACCAGGAAAACAAAAGCATATTGCTGGATTTGTCCCGACTGTAATCCGCGGATAGCGTACGACACCCGTTGGGTAATATAGGCCATTCCGTTCATGGTACCGTCGATGATGTGGCGGTCGAACCAGGCGATCGGGCGGGATACACCGTTGAAAATGATTCGTTTGGTGATAAACAGGTAAAACTCGTCGATGTAAAAACGGTGATAGGCTGCTTTATAGAAATGGGCATACATATGTTGCAGCCGGTCGGGAATATCGCACTTCGATTTGTAAAAGAAAGTGGCGATACCGATGGCGATTAAAGCGATTATAATGCTGGGAATGGCGACACTCCAATCCAGGTGGATGTGGTAAACCAATCCGTCGCTGCTCACAAAATGCCCGAACGGGATGAAACCTGCAAAAAGTGTGATCGCGGCAAGGATCATCAGGGGAATGGTCATCGAGCGGGGAGCTTCGTGGGGAGTATGTGCGTACTGTGACGGAGTGCCCCAGAAGATATTGTAGTAGAGCCGGAACATGTAAAAGGCTGTCAGACCGGCAATAAAACTCATCAGGATACCGAAATTCGGGTTGAAATCGAAAACGGCTGTCAGAATCTCGTCTTTACTGAAAAATCCGGAAAAAGGAGGAATTCCCGATATGGCCAGACAAGCGACGAGGAAGGTCAGATGCGTAAAAGGCATATATTTACGCAGACCACCCATGCGGCTCATTTCATTGCTGCCGATGGTATGGATGATGGCTCCTGCGCAAAGGAAGAGCAGGGCTTTGAACATGGCATGTGTGAAAAGGTGGAACATCGAAGCCATATAGCCGAGTCCCTGATGGCCTCCCATACCCGAGACTCCGAGCGCAACCATCATGAAACCGATCTGAGAGATGGTAGAAAAAGCCAGTACCCGTTTGATATCGGTTTGTACGCAGGCTACTACGGCTGCATACAACGAAGTAAAAGCCCCCACATAACCGATGCCGACCAACACATCCGGGGCTGCACTGACGTATACAGGGAACAGACGGGCCACGAGAAAAACGCCGGCAACCACCATCGTTGCTGCATGAATCAGAGCCGATACCGGGGTAGGACCTTCCATCGCGTCCGGTAACCAGATGTGTAATGGGAACATTGCCGATTTTCCGGCACCACCGATGAATATCAGAGCCAAGGCCCAGCTCATCACGGAAGCTCCCATGAAAGTGACACCTGCAGCTCCTGCAAAAACGGAAGCATCACCGGAAGTCAATAATTCGAAGCTGAATGTCTTGGTGAAATACGACAGCAACAGAATGCCCAGTAAAAAGCCCAGGTCGGCAAAACGGGTGACGATAAACGCTTTTTTCGAAGCTGCGATGGCTTCGGGTTTTGTATAGTAGAATCCGATCAGCAGGTAGGAAGAAACACCCACCAGCTCCCAGAAAATATACATCTGGAAAATATTGGGAGCTACTACCAGACCTAACATAGAAAAGGTGAACAAGGATAGAAAAGCGTAGTAACGCTGAAAACCGCGTTCGCCTTTCATATAGCCCATACTATAAATATGTACCATCAGCGATACTGTTGTGATGACCACCAGCATCATGACAGAAATCGGATCCAGCAATATACCCAGATCGATGTGGAGGGCTTCTGTGAAACGCAGCCATTCGAAATCGACAGGCATTATCCGGGCAAATACTCCGTCTACCCGGGGAGCTGAAAAATAAAGTCCTGCAGTGATATAGGCCAGGCCTGTTGTGACAGCCAGAGAGAGGCTGCCGATATAGCCGGCTGTGTTCGGACGGAGTTTCATCCCGAATAATCCGAGCACCAGGAAAGTGAGCATCGGAAGCAGGAGGATCGATATTGTATATTCCATAATCTGAAGTTTAGTCTTTCAATTTATTTAAATTCTTCACCTGAATATTCCGGATGTTCCGGTATATATTGATAATGATTGCTATGGCCACTGCTGTTTCACAGGCCGATATTCCGATAGCGAACAGGGTGAAGAAAAAACCTTCCAGTTGGTCCGGGAATAAAAAACGGTTGAAAGCCACAAAATTGATATCTACAGAATTCAGAATCAATTCAATAGAAATCAATACCGCTAACATATTCCTGCGGGTCATAAATCCGTAGATTCCGGCGAAAAACATGATCGTGCTGATCACCAGATAATATTCCATCGTTATTTCCATACTATTCAATTTTCATGTTTAACGTTTCCGGGCGATCAGGATACCCCCGATAATACAAGCCAACAACAAAACACTGATTACCTCGAAAGGTAACAGATACTGGTATTTCTCCGTCCCCATCAAAGCGGTTCCGATCACTTTCTGGTTGATCTCACCGGGTACGAAATGCGATACCGGGAACGAGTGGGTAAGTGTGATGAAGATACAGAGGGCTGCACCTCCTACCGCAGCCAGTATGCCGGCAAAAAATTTGCTGTTTTTGATCTTGTCGGCTTTCTTATTGTCGGAACTGGTCAGAAGAATCGAGAATACGTATAATACAATGATACCTCCGGCATATACAGTCAGCTGTACAGCTCCCAAAAAGGAATAGTTCAACTCGAAATATATACCTGCCGTAGCAAATAACACGAACAGCAGATAAGTCGCCGAACGCAATATCCGCTTCGTGGTGACGGTCAGTATGGAGCAGACGACGATCACTGCTGCCAAAAATAAAAAGACCGCTTGGGGGAGAGTTATATTCATAAGATTTCTTTTATAATATACTTAATTCAATCTTTTGCCGGTCAGGCTTCATTTTTGGTTTCCAACCTGGAACCTTCGTGGTTTAGTTGGAGTACCAGTTTCTCACGGGTAAAAACGGCGTGTTCGTAGGTCGGGATAAAAGTAATGGCCTGATGGGGACAGCTCCGCACACATAGCTGGCAATACAGACAGCTACCGTGGTCATACAGATACCGCACCAGTACCTTTTTCTTTTTTCCGTCTTCGGTAGTTACCATTTCCGATTCGACACGGATGGTATCGTTCGGACAATTCATTTCACAGATACCACAGGCGACGCAATGGTGTTCGTTGCGTTCGTTGTGGGGCATCGTCAGCTCACCCCGGAAACGGTCGAACATTTTCAGGGTAGCCCGGTTCTCCGGATATTTTTCAGTAGTCTTGGGGGGGAAAAATTCCCGGAGGGTAATGCTCATTCCTTTCAGTAATGAACCTAAACCATTGAAAAATGAACTGAAATATTCTTGTGTACTTCTCATAAATCTTGCTAAAAATGTAATTTGAATACCACCACAAAGACCATCAGGAACAGGTTACACAAATTAATGGGCAACAGGTATTTCCATTCCAGTGTCAGCAACTGGTCGATACGCAGGCGGGGGAATGTCCATTTAAACCACATGATGATAAATACCATAACGGCACTTTTTCCCAGAAACCAAAAGATCGAAGGGATGTAGTCCATCACGGTGTTGAAATTTTCCCAACCCGGTATATGTAAAGGCATCCAGCCGCCCCAGAATAAGGTAGTCGCTACGGCTGCCACAATAAACATATTGACGAATTCGGCCACGTAGAAGAAACCGAAGTGCATGCCCGAATATTCGGTATGGTAACCTGCTGTCAGTTCCGATTCGGCTTCGGGTAAGTCGAAGGGACCGCGGTTGGTTTCTGCCGTACCTGCGATCAGATAGACGATAAAAGCGATTAAAGCCGGGAGATGGCCTTTAAAGATAAACCAGCCGTCTGCCTGGCTTTCGACAATCGTCGAGAGCTGCATGCTGCCGGTAAGCACTACCATCGTCAGGATCGATAACCCGATCGATAACTCGTAGCTGATCATCTGGGCTCCGCTTCGCATGGCCCCGATCAGCGAGTATTTGTTGTTACTGGCCCACCCGGCGAGCAGGATTCCCACGATGCCGATGGACGACACGGCGATCAGGAAGAAGATACCCACGTTGAAGTCGATCACGTGCAATCCCTTGGCGAAAGGGATACAACTGAACGCCAGCACGGAGGCTATGATTACAACGAAGGGGGCGAGGTTGAACAGGAAGCGATCGACGTGATTGATGTCGATGATCTCCTTGGTCAACATCTTGATCATATCGGCGACACTCTGTATGGTCCCGTAAGGTCCCACCCGGTTCGGTCCGATACGACATTGAAAAAAGGCACACACTTTA
>OOAQ01002058.1_pt1 | contig 12740 bp, 12 predicted proteins | sample 1671051 | NCBI WGS metagenome assembly OOAQ01 (sample SAMN06348117, study PRJEB24527) | human gut metagenome | biome: human gut; feature: ankylosing spondylitis patient; material: feces | host: Homo sapiens | place: China | collected 2015-10
GGAAGGCCCCGCAGCTGCGGACAAGCCCGCCGCAGGCCCCACGGAGGACGCATGAACCAGCCCCAGCGCGTGGCCGAGCAGGCCCGAACCAGCGCCGAAACGGCCATCAACCTGCGCCTCAACCTGGACGGCACGGGCAAGACCCAGGTGAATACGGGCTTCGGCCTGCTGGACCACATGCTCACGCTCACGGCCTTCTGGGCGGGTATGGATCTGCGCCTGGACTGCAAGGGCGACCTGCAAGTGGACGCGCACCACACGGCCGAAGATGTGGGCCTGACCCTGGGAAAAGCCCTGCTGGAGGCCCTGGGCGACCGGGTCGGCATTGCTCGCGTGGGCTACGGCCGCGTGCCCATGGACGAAGCCCTGGCCGAAGTGACCGTAGACCTTTCCGGCCGCCCCTGGCTGGAGTGGCGCGGCGGCGAACTGCTCCCCCCCGTGCTGGCCGGGGAAGAAAAAGACCTTTGGCGCGAATATTACAAAGCCCTGGCCAGCGCCGCCCGCTGCAACCTGCATGTGGAATTTCGCTACGGCCAGAACGGCCACCATTTGCTGGAGTCCGTCGCCAAGGGTCTGGGCCTTGCCCTGGCCCAGGCCGTACGGCAACACGGCACAACTGTCCGAAGCACCAAGGGAGGTCTTGACTGATGCCCGCCCACACCCGTTCCCTATCTATTCTGACCCTTTGCCTGGTCCTGGCGCTCTGCGCCTGCAGCCGCCGTCCGCGCAGCACGGCCGAGGTGCCCCGTTCTCTTCCGGCGGCCTTTGCCGTCAGCGTGGCGCCCTTTACGCAGCCCCGCAACGCCAGCCAGCTCATTGCGGGACGCATCCCTGAAAACCAGGGGCGCATCACCCCCGAAGACATGGAGGCCCTCAACCTGCAGTTGCGCCACATCCTCACGGCCGAGAGCAAACGGCAGTATACTTTTATTACCGAACAGGAGCTGCCGGCAGACGCCACCGCGTTTCACAGTTCTGAACAGCCCCAGGGCCTGCCCCGCTGGATAGCCTACGGCAAAAAAAAGGGCGCGCACTATCTGCTGGTGCCGCAAGTGCTGGACTGGCACCAGCGTGAAGGCTCCAAGGCCGGGGTGACCAACGCCGCGCATGTGCGGGTGGAATTTTTCCTCCTGCGGGTGGACGAGGGCGAGGTGGCCTCCCGCTCCGTATACGACGAGCAGCAGGTAGGCCTGGCGGACAACCTGCTGAATATGGGCACGTTTATTAAACGTCGGGGCCAATGGGTCACGGCCGAGCAACTGGCCGCAGAAGGCATGCGCAAGGCTGTGAAGGATATAGGTTTATGATCATTTTCCCCGCTGTGGACATTCAGAACGGCAAGGCCGTGCGCCTGCGGCGCGGCCGCGCCGACGACAGCACGGTTTTTGCCGAAGACCCCGCGGAAGCGGCCCGCTCCTGGCAGGAACGCGGCGCGCGCTGGCTGCATGTGGTGGACCTGGACGGCGCTTTTGACGGCGCGGCCAAGAGCCGCGCAGTGGTGGCCCGCATCTGCGCGGCCCTGACCATTCCCGTGCAGCTGGGCGGCGGCATCCGCGATCTGGAAACGGCCCGCGCCTACCTGGATGCGGGCGTAACCCGCTGCATCATCGGCACCCTGGCCCTGGAAAAGCCGGAAACTTTTGCCGCGCTCTGCCGCGCCTTTCCCGGTCGGGTGGGCGTTTCACTGGACGCGGAAGGCGGTCGGCTCAAAAGCCGGGGCTGGGTGGCGGACACGGGCCTCAGCGTGGACGACGTGCTGCCCCGCCTGCAGGACGACGGCGCGGCCTTCATCATCTATACGGATATCGACCGCGACGGCATGCAGAGCGGCGTAAACCTGCCCGCCCTGGAACACCTGGCCCGCGCTGCGCGCGTGCCGGTCATTGCCGCCGGAGGCGTGGCCACCCTGGCAGACGTGCAGCGCCTCTACCCCCTGGTGGGCAGCACCAGCCTGGTAGGGGCCGTGAGCGGCAGAGCCCTCTACGAAGGAACGCTCCACCTTGAAGAGGCCAATGCCTGGATTGCCGCGCAGGGGCAGTAAGGCCTTACAGCGTTGCAAGGCCTGGCGGCTACGGATGCAGACGCCCGCCGTGGAGGTGCAAGCGCAGTTTCAGCCGTTGCAACGCAAGCGCCTGGCCCGTTACGAGGAAGGAAGTTACGGGCAAAGACAGCACCACTATGTAGTTGCACGGGTAAGATCCGGAACAAACGTGCCGTAGCCGTTGAGAATATGTGTTCTCAACGGTACTCTGCTCTAGCGGCGCACCACCGGCGCACACGAAAGGGACGCTGGGGGCTTGCCAGATTTATCAAGAATTGTTATTGATAAATCACAAAGCCTGTGGCGCAACGGCCCAGGGGATCTTTGCACCAAGGAGGTCGCTTATGCCCCAGCTCAAGGATTTCGCCCTCTATGACATCGACTGGAACCTGACTCCGGAACACGCCGTGACCATGTATCTGGAGTGGGGCAACAACGACTGGCATTCGGAATATCCGCCCGTGCGTTCCAAGGACGACGTTTCCCATTATTTTGTGGTGGACAGCTGGCAGAACCCGCCCGTAGTACGTCTGGTGCGCCGCAATTCTGAACAGGCCGAAGATCTGATTACTGTCCCTTTGCCGGAAGAACTGCTGGCGGACTTTCACCAGGCCCACGGCAACTGGCGCGGTATAAGCGCGCCTACGCCCACCGTCAAGGCATGGCTCAAACACGAGCTGGGCCAGGAATAAACCTTTCAAGGGCAAAGGCCCGCCCTTTGCTCCCCATACGGCTCTTCCTTCGGGAAGGTTTCTCAAAGGAAAGCAGGCTGTCTGCCGCCTCGCGCGCAAGTGCGCCCTGCGCCAAGCGGTTTTACGCACGATCTCGCTGCTTTTTCATCTCTCGCGCAGCCAGGGCCGAGCGTTCACGCTCGGCCTTTTCCGCTTCAGCGCGGCGCTGGCGTTTGATCTTCTCCAGCCGGGCGCGCTGGGCCTGCTCACGCTGTTCCCGCGCCTGCTCCAGGAGCTTTTCCCGCTTGCGGTCAAAGGTCAGGGTAGTGCGCAGGGCGGCCAGCCCCAAGGCCACGACACTGACGATAAGGATGAGCACCTTCTGGATGGACCACTGGTCTGCGCCCAGGATCTGCTTAAGCCAGCCCAGACGCAGGGCGTCGCCCCAAAAAACCACCACGGGCACACCGATAAAGCAAAGCAGCAGCCCCACGGCCTCCACCCAGATGAAGGTGCGGGCCATGGTCAGGCCGAACAGGGTACCGTCGCGCACCATGCGCAGGTTTTGCAGACGCTTGCGCAGCTCACGCAAGAGTTCCGCCAGGCGGGGGGCTTCGGCCTGCACCTGCTTGAAGGACGCAGCCTCGCGAAAGTTGCAGGCAAAGGCCCGGTTGATAATACCGGCGGCCTCGTTGAATTCCCGGCTGAAGTCGCGCAGAGCCGTGGGGAAGGGAAACCATGAGGCTTCGTCGCGGATTTCCTGCAGGATGTCCAGATAGTATTTGTAGCGGTTGCGCAGGTCTTCCACCTGTTGCGCAATAGCTGCGTCCAGTTCGCTTTCCAGGGTGGGACGGTCCGCCACCACCTTGAGAAAAGCCATGTAGTTGCTGACGTTGGAAAGCGCCTCCAGGTTGCCCAGGCGTTCGCCCATCTGCAGCTGTACGGGGTGGTCGGCGGGGAACCAGGCCTCCAGCCGCGCGCGCAGCTCGTTGATGCAGACGCGCTCGGCCTCGGCCTTTTTGCGGGCTTCTTCCCACAGCTCGTAGAGGGCAGAAAGAATGAGCAGGCGGCCCCGCTCCAGGGCCGGGTCGATGAGCACGCGGTTAAAGTAGGTCGGGTCTTCGCGCACCAGTTTGACAATCTGGTCCAGAACCGGCTCGGCAAGCCCATTTTGACCTTGCAGACCATCCCCCTATACCTGACCTCGCGCCACTGGGGCATGACCCGCCAGACCTGGGTGTACTGCTCAATAGCAGAGCCGAACTGCCCCTGTTCCTCAGCCAGCCGGGCCTGTAAAAACTCATTCCAGGCCTGCAGGGCCGGTGAAGGGGTCAGGGAGGCCGCCTCCCGGAAGGAGCCCAGGGCGCGCTCAAGCTCACCCCGTTCCACCTGAGTGAACGCCAGCACCATGCGCAGGCGCGGGTCGCGCTGGTGGCGGGCAATGGTCTGCGTGATCCTTTTTTCCAGGTCAGCCAGTTCATCGGGCCCGGCTCCGGCCAGAGCGTCCAAAAGGACCCAGGCCGGGCTGTCGTCCCTGGCCGGATTTTCTCCTTCCGTATCGGGGTCGTGACTGCGGTACAGCCAGCGCCGGGGCACGTTGCGCAACTGGCAGGCGCCGTTAAGGTCCAGCACGGCCGCCAGCACTGTGGCCGCCGGGCCGCCCCCGGCCAGCAGGGCGGGGTAGGCCGCCACGCCTTGTTCCGCCAGGGCCAGTTCTGTCTGCCGAAAGCCTTCGTTAATCGACTCCAGATCCATCCCGGCCAGGTCGTCCCAAACCTGTGCCCGGCTGGGGGGGCAGGCTCTGGTGGGGCACTGTTCGGCTGTATGGCTGTGCACGCCGCAGTAAAAGCAGCCCACGCCGTTGCCGGCCGTGAGCTGGCCAGGCATGAGCAGGGGGATGGAACGGCCGCTCAAGCTGTTTTCATCCAGCAGCACGTTGCACCAGTTGTCCACGGACATCTGTTCGCCCGTGTAGCGCAGATCCTGCACCGTAAAGCCCTCGCCCAGCAAATAGGCATTGCGGTAGCTCAGGTAGGGAAAATCGGGCATGAGTTTATCCCACTGCAGGCCGATTTTCTTGGGCAATTCACTGTTAAAATTGAGGTTATTGCGGTCTGCCAGCACGCAGACGCAGGGCCAGTGGGCCCCTTCGCCGTGTTCCTTGTCGAAGCTGTGCAGGTAATCGCGCATAAAGGTGCGCAGCATGAGCAGATTTTCCAGTGCCAGCATGACAAAGGTTTCATGGACGATAAACTTGATTTTGAGCTGCTGCAGCAGGGCTTCCACCCTTTTAAACATGGCGCTCCAGCCGGCCTGAAAAGCCTTATCCAGCGGGCTGCCCAAAGGGTGCAGAATGGCAAACCAGGACTGGGTGGAGGCGTAGGGCATGCGCACGTCCACAACCATGCCGGACCAATCCGCAGCGGCCATGCCCTGGCGGGCGGCGTGACGCTCAAAACTGATGCCGGGCATGGTGCCCCTGCCCTCACGGCTCTTGGGGTGCACCCAGACATCCAGCTGGTCTGTGACCAGCATTTCCTGATTCTGCAGGGCAGCGTCCAGCAAGACAGTGGCTTCGCGCCGCCGCCCCATCTGCAGCCGGCCCGACATAAGCTCCACGCCCACCGCAAGCTCATTAAAATTGCCCCAGACCTGAAGACGCGCCAGGGCCAGAAACACGTCATCCGTAAAAAAGAACCAAAGGGACTGTTCCGCTGCCTCGCCCACCTGCATGCCGCCGTAGTTGAGCAGGGTCTGCCCCACGGCCGGGGCCAGCGTCCCCTGCCAGCAGACCCACAGCACATGCCCCGTGGCGCTCATGCGCACTTCCCGGCACTCCGGCAGGCGGGCCAATAATTGCGATAACTGCGCCATGCACAATATCCTTTGAAAACCGACTGAAAAGGACTACCATCAGCGACCGTAACCAAGCTGCCGACACGGTCGGCCCATGCCGCCAGCCCCAATGCAAGAGGTAGCCATGGATATTAATAAAACGCTGCAGGAACTCAAAGCCCGCCCCGGCTTCGCCGAACACGTGGGCATGACCCTGGTGCACAACGGCGTAGTGCGCGCCTGGTCGCGCAAGGACCATAGCCCCGTAAGCCAGGTGCGCGTCACCCCGGACAGGGCCAAAATGTCCGCCATCTGCAGGGAGATGGAACAACGCCCCGGCATATTTGCCATTCTGGCCGAAAGCGCCGAGGGGTTGCTCCGCCCTGGGGACGACCTGCTTTTTCTGGTGGTGGCCGGCGACATCCGCGAGCATGTCAAAGCCACCTTTGCCGAGCTGCTGGACCGCATCAAGGCCGAAGCCGTCCTCAAGCAGGAATACGGCCAGGACTGACGGACGGCTTGCCCGCCCTGCCCAAGACTTTGGCCCCTTGTTGGTCTTATCGGCCGACAGGCGCGGAACTTGACGGCGCTTCCAGCAGCGCGGGCGTAGTCCGCGCCGTTGAAGGGGCGCAGGTCTTCCAGCTTTTCGCCCAGGCCCACATAGGTAATGGGCAAATGGTGCTGCATGGCCACGGCAATGGCCACGCCGCCCTTGGCCGTGCCGTCCAGCTTGGTGAGGATAAGCTCATCCACCCCGGCGGCTTCCTTGAAAAGTTTGACCTGCGAAAGGGCGTTCTGCCCTGTAGTGGCGTCGATGACCAGAATGCTGCGGTGCGGCGCGCCGGGGTGCTTTTTGCCCAGCCCCTGGCGGATTTTGGCGAGCTCTTCCATGAGGTTGCCCTTGGTCTGCAAGCGGCCCGCCGTATCCACAAACAGCACGTCCACCCCTTCCTTCACGGCGCGTTCCACAGCCTCATAGGCTACGGCCGCCGGGTCCGAACCCGCCTGCCGCGCGTAAAACAGCGCGCCCACGCGCTCGGCCCAGACCTGCAGCTGTTCTATGGCCGCCGCGCGGAAGGTGTCTGCCGCGGCGATCATGACCTTTTTGCCCTGCATGCGCTCCCGATGGGCCAGCTTGGCGATGGTGGTGGTCTTGCCCACGCCGTTGACGCCGATCATGAGTACCACTTCGGGCGGATTGACGGCCGCAATGCGCCGGGGCGCGCGAAAAATGTCCTCCAGCTCGGCCTTGAGCAGCTCGCGCACGCCCTCGGATTGGGTGATCTTTTCCTTACGGGCGCGCTCTTTGAGGCGCTCCACCAGCTCCAGCGCCGGTTCATAGCCCAGGTCGGCCATGATGAAGAGCTCTTCCAGCTCTTCCCAGAAGGCTTCGTCCAGCTCACCGTGCCCGGCAAACAGCGTGTCCAGGCCGCGGGCCAGCTGTTCCCGCGTGCGGCTGAGGCCTTCGCTGATCTTCACAAACAGACGGTTGCGCTCGTCCTCCTCGTCCTCCAGGTCCAGGGCCAGAGCCAGACGGTACTGCAGCTCGGAGCGGAATTCCTCCACCAGCCGGTAGTCCATGCGGGCAAGCCAGCCCTCAAAATCCCGCACAAAGGCCTGGGCCTCGGCCTCCGGGGCGTCCAGGGCGCGCAGCAGAAAAAGCAGCCGTTGCCGGAGGGCCTCGCCAGTTTCTTCCACGCCTTCCAGCACAATGCCCAGCCAGACCGAAAGACGCGGCTCGGCCTCGCGTAGGCGCAGGGTCAGGGCCGTCTCCTGCGCGGCGACGGCGGGCGACGCGGACGACGCCACCGCCTCTGTAGCCGATGCGGATTCCGGCGCAGTTTCGGAAGCGCCGCCCTGCGGGGCGACCGCAGGCGCTGCCGGGGCCGGTGCGACGGGCCCGCTCCCTTCCGGCGCAACTGTTCCGGGCGCGGCTTCTCCGGGCTCACCGCCGAATATCTTCTTGATGGCGCTGAAAAATCCCATACCACTCTCTCCTATACATGTGCACAGGGGCGGTGTGCCGCCCCGACGTCTGCATTGCTGTGTCTGCGCCCCGGCGGGCGTCCGCGTAGGCGGCCGCCGAAGCCTTGCAAAAATGCGGCGCTCTAAACGGTCTGTTCCGAAGACGGGCCTTGCGGCGCGCCGTCCAGGGTCCGCAGCACATCTTCCAGGGCGTGCAGGCAGTCTTCCACGGCCAGAGCCGTAGTGGGGCAATCCGGATCGTTGAGGGCGGCCTGCATGGCGCGGGCCGCCGCGGCCAGGCGCTCCGCGCCCACGGCCGGGGCCGCCTTTTCCAGTACCTGCCCCAAGCGGCAGAGGGCCGCCGCGTCCCCGTCCTCATACAGACGGCCGAGCAGGAAGGGCGCATGGGCAAAGGTCTGACCAAACAGCCCCGCCGTCACCCGCCAGGCTTCGGGCCGACGCAGCGCAAAGGCCCGCCCCAGAGCCGGGCTGACCACGGCCCCGGCGCTCAAAGCGTCGTCTTTCACCCGGCCCGACACGCCATCCGCCGGAGCTTCGCCCCAGGGCACACCTTCGGCGTCCGCCCCCGTGCCCGCCGAACCCGGCTTTGCAGCAGAAGGTTTTGCAGCCCCGAATGCCGCACCGGCAACGGCCTCCAGCCCCTCTGCGGGCCCGTCCGCACGGCCGCCCCGCCGGGTCAGACCGCGCAGACGGTCCAGGTCGCCCCACTGCCAGAGCAGCAGGCCCAGCACGCCCGTGGCCAACAGGGCCGAAAGCGCAAAACGCCAGACCTCCCGCCGGGCCTTGCGGGCCAGATCTTCATCGCTCACGCGGGGGGAAAGATAAACCTCCACGGAGCCCACCACCCGGCCTTCCATTTTAAGGGGGTTCATGCCCTGCACGCTGTCTTCGGTGATCTCATCGTCCCAGGGCACGGGTTCCCACTGGTAGTTGCGGCGCTGGCCCTCCAGCATGCCTCGTTTGGTCTGCACCTTGATGGCGTAGATGGATTCGTCCTCCATGGCAGCCATGACAATGGTGCGGGCCGTAAGTTCGTCCAGTTCCCAGGCGGGCAGGGAAAGCAGGGCCGCCAGCTGAGCCGCCATGCGGCCCGCATCGCCGCTCAGGCGGTTGGCGGTCTCTTCCTTGTCGGCATTGATGTTCCAGACGCCCAGCAGCAAAAACAGCAGCAGACTTGCCGCCCAGAGGAGCAAAGCCAGCCGACGTCGTCTGACGGAAAAAATGTGGCGCATAACACTCACCGACGGGGGGCGGTCCCCCGCGTTTCTCTGACGGAATCCAGCACTCCCCGACCGCGCAGATGCGCGGCCAGGGCCAGCATATCCCCATCCCGCAACAGCAGCAGGCCCATGACCCAGGCAACCGCGCCGCCAGACACGGCCACGGCCAGACCAGACCCCGGAGGCCAACCCTCCGTCAACAGCACCAGCCCCCGCGCCGCCAGCCCCGTAACCAGGGCGGCCAGCCCGTGCCGCAGCACCGCCGCCCAGCCGGGCAGACAGGCGGACACGGCGACGGCCCCCGCGTTTGCCGCCCCGGCGCGGCCCAGGGCCACGGCCAGGGCGCGCAGCAGAAAGCCCGTCTGCAGCCACAATCCCACGCCGGCGGCCAACGGCGGCACAAATGCGAGGGGCAGCAGCCCGGCCCCACGACTATGTACCAGCGCGGCCCCCACCGCAAGGGTGGACGCCACGGCGGCCAGGGCGCTCAGCGCCGTGCGCCGCTCCTGGCCCAGAGCGTTGCAGGCCGCCAGCAGGGAACGGTTGCAGGCAAGAGCCGGCAGCGCGGGCAAAAAACCGGTCAGCATCAACCAGGCGGTCTGTGCAGCCTGGGCGTCAAACGCGCCATGACAAAACAAAGCCCGCACCAGGGGCGCGCCCACGGCCCAGAGGCCCGCAACAGCGGGCAGACTGAGCAGCAAGGTCAGGCGCAGGGCCGTGCGCAGGGCTGCGGCAAAATCCGCCTGGCGGCCCTGCGCGGCCAGGCGGCTCAGGGCGGGCAGACTGGCCGTGCCCAGGCACGCGCCCACCAGGCCCAGGGGCACTTCCAGCAGACGTTCAGCATAATAGAGACCGGCCACCAGACCCGCTCCCAGGCCGGAGGCCAAAGCCGCCGCCGCCAGCAGGCAGAACTGCGGCGCGCAGGCCCCCAGCAGGCCCGCGGGCGTGCCCGCCAGACAGCGCCAGGCAGCGGCCCCTGCCGCAGATACGGGGGCAGGTGCGGGCGCAGACCTTGCCGCTGCCGCAACGACAGTCTCAGACAAGGCGGCAGCGGCGCCCCCCAGAGACGCCCCTGTAGGCCCCGGTCGGCGCAAGGCGCGGCGCGCGCCCCACCACAGCAGGGCCCACTGGGCCAAGCCCGCGCAGCTCATGCCCAGGGCCAGGGCCGGGGCCGGAGGGCACAGCCCCAAAGCCGCCGCCCCGGCAAAGGCCAGGGCCACGACATTGAACAGCACAGGCGAAAGCCCCGGCAGCCGGAACAGGCCCAGACTGTGCAGCAGGGCCGTGCCCAGGGCCGCCATGCAGGCCGCCAGCCCATAGGGCAGACAGAGGCGCAGCAAAAAGACCGCCAGTTCCCGCTCCGGCCCGGCAAAGCCCGGAGCCAGTCCTGTCGCCAGCCAGGGCGCGGCCGCTACGGCCAGAAGAAGCAGCAGGGCCAGCGCTGCTCCCAGGCGCACAGCCAGGGCGCGGCCCACCTGCGCAAGGTAACTGCGACCCGCCGCCGTATCTGGACGACAATGGCGCACCAGAGCCGCGGTGAGGCTCATGGACAGGGAGCCTTCCCCCAGCAGGCGGCGCAGGGCGTGCGGCAGGCGCAGGGCGGCGGCCAGAGCGTCCGCCGTGGGGCCGCTGCCCACCAGCCAGGCCATGCACATATCCCGCAGCAGCCCCAGCAGACGCGAAGCCAGGGCATAGCCGCCCAGCCGGGCCGCTGTGCGGGCCAACTGCGCCGCCGGAGCTTCAGGGGCCGTCGGCGCGTGGGGCTTTTCTGTCACTGGCCGCACGGTGGTCGTCCTTTACAGGGTTGCGGGGACACATGAGCGGGCACAGGGCATACCGCACGGCCGTACACAGAGGCCGCACCCTTGGCGAGGGGGAAGAATCCGCAGGTCACGGCAAGGTCGGACGTGCGGTTTTTGTGGTCCCCCTGCACGCAGGGTGCGGTTTACGGCCGGTGCGGGTCGGGCTCAGACTTCCAGGCGGCCACGGCCGCGCGCACCAAGCGCTCGCGTTCTTCCGGCAGTTCTTTAAAATCCTCGGCAAAAACATGGATGCGGGTACCGCCGCGCGGGGCGAACAAGCCCTTGACCCGGCACCAGCAGGGGTCCATGAGAGCGCGCAGATCCTCCAGCACCGTGTTGGTGATGGTTTCCATAAAGGACTGGTGGTTGCGGAAGGCGAACATATAGAGCTTGAAGCTCTTGGACTCCACGCAGCGCTGGTCCGGGATGTATTCCACCGTGATGATCCCGCTGTCGGGCTGGCCGGTCACAGGGCAAAGGGAGGTGAACTCCGGAAACGTAAAACTGATGACGTAAGGACGCTGGGGAAAACAATTGGGAAAGGATTCCAGCAGAGCAACGCTGGGGCCTCCTTCCGGGGCGTGCAGGCGACCGGAACCGAGCACCTTGAGGTTCCCGGTCTGGTCCTGGCTGCGACTGGTCATGGGCGAACTCCTTGTCTGGTCGCGCCGTTGGGCACGGCGCTTCCCCACCCTTGTAACCTATCGCGCTTGCGGCTACAATGAGGGAATGCCTCCGTCCGCGCGCGCCCCCCGGCGCGCGCCAGCCCAGTGGAGAACACGCATGAATATCCGACTGCACATCCAGGCCTGCACGCAGGGCCGATGTCTGCCCCTGCTGCCGGCCCCCACCCAGGGCGCGGGCTGCACCGGCGGCCACGGCCTGCTGGCTCCGGAACCCTGGGCCCTGCCCCGGCTGGACGTGGGCACAAACCTGTGCGGGGCCTGCGGCACGGCTCTTTTCAAGGTGACGGGCCGGGCCTGGCTGCCGCCGGTTGCCGCCGAAAGCCTCCACGCCGTCAATGCCTTTCTGCTCACGGCCTTGGTCGACCTTCCCGAAGGTCCGCTGGAGCTCACCCCCCGCAAAGAGGGCCTGAGCCTCGCCTGGGTCACGCTTTCAGACCGGGGCGCGCGCGGCCAACGCACAGATCTGAGCGGGCCGGCCATTGCCGTCGCCGTGGGCGCAGCCCTGCCCCTTTGCCACTGCCAGGGCTTTTTACTGCCGGACGAACCGCAGGAACTGCGCGCCCTGCTCACGGACCTGGCCCTGAACCAGGGCTATGACCTCATCTGCACCACCGGGGGCACAGGGCTTTCGCCGCGCGACACTACCCCGCAGGTCACGGCGGCCCTGCTGGACATGCCCTTGCCGGGCTTTACCCAGGCCATGCTGGCCGCCAGCCTGGCCAAGACGCCCCACGCGGTCATTTCACGCGCGGCGGCGGGCGCGCTGGGGCGCAGCATTGTCATCAACCTGCCGGGCAGCCGTAAGGCCGTGGTTGAAAACCTGGCCGCCGTGCTGCCCGCCCTGCCCCACGCCCTGGCCAAGCTGCAGGGCGATGCCGCCGACTGCGGCGGATAGCGCAGCGCCACTGTGGCGCTGTTCTGACGGCTGCACAGGCAACCGCCGCCACAAAGGCGTAAGCGCTGGAAGGGGCGTTATGAGAATTTCAGAATGCGCCTTTGCAAAAATACACTGCGTCAGTGCGGTCCCGCCGCACGCCGATACATTTTCCGGAACCCCTGGGGGCGCGCCGCGCCCCGCTTTGTCACCCGCAAGGAGAACTTCGCATGCGTTTTCTGCCGCCTTCCGGCTTTGCCCTGTCCACCCCCTTCGGCCAGTTCGGCGATATCTGCCGCATGGTCAAGATAGAGCATTCCGTCTTCGCCTTGCCCTACGCCTGGGCCGGAGCCTTTCTGGCGGCCGGGGGGCTGCCCTCTGGCCGCGCCCTGATTTTTCTTACCATTGCCATCATAGCGGCGCGCTCCTTTGCCATGGCCTTCAACCGCCTGGCGGACCTGCCCTTTGACCGCGACAACCCCCGCACCTGCGACCGCCCCCTGGTCACCGGCGTCATCAGCGCCAAACAGACCTGGGCCTTCTGCGCCCTCATGGCCCTGATTTTCATTGCCTGCTGCGCGGCGCTGAACACGGTCTGTCTGTGGCTCTCCGTGCCCGCCCTGCT
>OOAQ01002061.1_pt1 | contig 12727 bp, 11 predicted proteins | sample 1671051 | NCBI WGS metagenome assembly OOAQ01 (sample SAMN06348117, study PRJEB24527) | human gut metagenome | biome: human gut; feature: ankylosing spondylitis patient; material: feces | host: Homo sapiens | place: China | collected 2015-10
TGTGTGGAAGGACCGGGACGAGATCCGCAGCCTGTGGCACTGCAACATGACCTTTACCCCCGCTATGCCGGAGGCCGAGCGCGCACGGCTGCTGTCCGGCTGGCACAAGGCCGTGGGCCGTAGCAGTGACTGGGCAGAGCATTAAAAGAATTTGTCTGGACTTTGACTACTTCCAACAAAAAATCACGAATTTGTGAATTGTCTGTTGACAAACCGTTGAGAAATGGTATACTGAAAGCATCCCAAGAGAATTGAGATGGGGATGCACTGTGCCACACGACCGCAGTGCGTCCCCATTTTTTGTTCCCATCGCACCCCTTGTCCGCCCGTTCACATCTGTTCCGGGGGCTGGTTCTGGAAGTGCAGCCGCCGGGCACGTCCCTGAAAAAAGAAGGAGGATCCCCATGAAAAGCACCGCAAAGGCCACCGAAAAGCGTTCGCGCACGGTCGTTGTGCTGGCGATCGCTGTGGCGTTGATGCTGCTGGGCAGCATTTTTGCCCAGATGTTCAACACCTCATTCTACAAGGTCAAGGTCTCCCGCATTTCCTTTGATACCGACTCCGGCACCCTTTCGGGCCTGTTGTACATGCCCAAGGGCGTGGACGCCTCCAACCCGCACCCCACCATCGTGACCACCCACGGCTACCTGAACAGTGCCGAGATGCAGGACGAGACCGCCATCGAGATGTCCCGCCGCGGCTATGTCGTGCTGGCACTGGATATGTATGACCACGGCCATTCCCACGGGAACGCCGACAATACCGGCGGCTTCTTTAACTTCTGGCCCACTTCGCTGTGGGATGCCGCACAGTACATGTACAGCCAGGATTACGTTGCCAAGGACGCCCAGGGCAACGGTCAGATCGCGGTCAGCGGCCATTCCATGGGCGGCTTCTCCTCCGAGATGGCCATCTATCTGGATGAACAGAACTACGCTGCCGCCGGTTACCGCATCATCAAGGCCGGTTTGAGCATGGGTGCCGATTACTCCTGGACCTCCTACCTGGGCCTGGACGAAGAGGCTGCAGTTACCACCTTCGGCGGACGCACCATCGGCAAGATCTGCGGCCAGTACGACGAGTTCTTCTTTGCGGCCGACGAGCCTCCCACGAAGAGCGGCACCGTCTACCACAAGGACTATGTTGCCACCACCGCTGGCAAGACCCTGCTGGAGCAGGAAGCTCCGCAGGCTGACACCTGGTACACCGGCTCGGACGGCGGCCAGCGCATCATTTACCAGCCGCGTGAGATCCACCCCTGGAACCACTTCTCCAAGGCTTCCACCAAGGATGCCATCGAGTTCTACGCCACTGCATTTGCCGACCAGTCCGGTCTGGTGCAGAACATTGCTTCCACCAGCCAGATCTGGTACTGGAAAGAAGTCTTTGAGCTGGTCGCTCTGGTGGGCTTCCTGCTCATGCTGGCACCTCTTGCCCTGCTGCTGATGAAGCTGCCCTTCCTGTCCAATGCAAAGCAGGCCGTCGCAGCACCCACCCCGGCCGTCGGCACCCTGTCCGGCAAGCTTGGCACGATCAGCCTGTTCGTGGTCGGCATGCTGATCCCGGCCATCATCTTCCCCGCCGTGTACGACGGCAGTCTGACCGCAGAGCCCATCCGCTGGATGCGCTACGCCAGTGACGTTGCCCTGCTCCTGTCGGTGGGGGGCATCGTTCTGGCAGCCCGCAGCACCGAGGACGACCGCAAGACCTGGCTGTCCGGCTCGGTGTGCGTCCTGATCGCTTCCATCGTCCTGCGTGTGCTGGTGACCAAGAACATCTTCGAGACCAATGCCACCTGGCAGGGCCCCACCGTCAACAGCATCGTGACCTGGGCTCTCATCTGCGCCTGCATCTCCATCGTGACCATGGTCTGCGTCTACCTGTTCGGCGGCCGCAAGCAGAAGGGCATCACGCTGGAACAGTACGGCATTGCCGCAAAGCCGGTGTCTGTGGCCGCAGCCTTCTGCGTGGCACTGCTGGTGAGCGTGATCGCCTACGCCTGCCTGTTTGCCGTGGATGCCATCTTCAAGACCGACTTCCGCATCTGGACCTTCGCCTTCAAGACCTTTGAAGCCAGCGCCATCCCGGCGGCGGTCAAGTATATGCCGTTCTTCTTTGTGTACTACTTTGTCAGCGGCGCCGCCGCCATCTCCAACACCGGCAGCGAAAAGCTGCAGGGCGGCTGGGGCTACCTGCTGGCTGCTCTGACCAACATGGGCGGCATCCTGCTCTGGCTGGTGCTGCAGTACGGCACCCTGTTCCGTACCGGCGTTGCCTTCTACCCGGGACAGGCCCTTGGCGGCATCCTGCTGTTTGCGCTGGTGCCCTCGCTGGCCATTGCATCCTGCCTGGCCAAGTACCTGTACAAAAAGACCGGCAGCGTGTACGTTGCGGCCTTCCTGAATACCATCCTGATGACCATGATGACCGTGGCCAACACCGCGATCTATTTCCAGGCATAAGCACAACCGCAGACTGGGGCTGCACTTTACAGTGCGGCCCCTTTGTGCGATAATGAGAACCATCTGAGAGAAAAGGAGTCCTGCCCGATGCATCCACTTGCTGAAACTCTGCTGGACGAGCCGGTGATCGCAGCCGTCAAGACGGATGACGCTCTGACGGCCGCCCTGGCCTCGCCCTGCAGCACGGTCTTTCTGCTGGCGAGCACCCTGCTCAATGTGGGGGAGCTGGTCCGGCGCATCCACGCGGCCGGAAAGCTGGCCGTCGTGCACATCGACCTTGTGGACGGCCTTTCGGCGCGGGAAGTTGCCGTGAATTCCCTCATTGCGCTGTGCCACCCGGACGGTATCATTTCCACCCACCCGTCCCTGATCCGGCGGGCGCGCCATCAGGGCCTGCTGACCATCCAGCGGGCGTTCATCCTGGACTCCCTTTCCCTGAACAACCTTTCCGGCCAGCTGGAACAAGGCAAGCCGGACTTTGTGGAGATCCTGCCCGGCATTATGCCCCGGGTCATCACCGAGATCAGTACCCGCACCCGGGTGCCGGTGATCGCGGGCGGTCTGCTGCGGGACAAGGCCGACGTCATGGCCGCCATGCGGGCCGGTGCCTCGGCGGTGTCCACCTCTGCCCCGGAGCTGTGGGACATCTGAACCCCGGAAAACACAAAAATGCCTGACCGCTGTCGTTGGCGGTCAGGCATTTTTTATGGAAAGCATCAGCGTTACGGGTGGCTCTTCCTGACAAGATCTTTGGTGTACAGGGCGCGGGTGGCGTTGAGCACGGCAATGACCATGACGCCCACGTCGGCAAAGATGGCTGTCCACATGCTGGCCATACCGATGGCACCCAGCAGCAGGCAGGCAAACTTGACCGCCAGCGCGAACACGATGTTCTCGTACACGATGCGCAGGGTGCGGCGGGCGATGCGCATGGCCAGTGCGATCTTGGCCGGGTCATCGTCCATCAGCACCACGTCGGCGGCTTCAATGGCGGCGTCAGAGCCCAGGGCACCCATGGCGATGCCCACATCGGCGCGGGACAGCACCGGGGCGTCGTTGATGCCGTCGCCCACAAAGGCCAGATTCTCCTTGGACTTTTTGGCGGCGATGAGTGTTTCGATCTGGTCCACCTTGTCGCCGGGCAGCAGACCGGCGTGGTATTCGTCCAGACCCAGCTGGGCAGAAACGGCCTTGGCCACCGGCTCGGCGTCGCCGGTGAGCATGACAGTCTTGCGCACTCCGGCGGCCTTCAGGGCCCGGATGGCCTCGGCACTGTGGGGTTTGACCACGTCGGCGATGAGCAGGCAACCGGCGTATCTGCCGTCGATGGCAACGTGCACGACGGTGCCGGTCTCGCTCACGGCGGGGGCAGAAAGGCCCAGCCGCTCCATCAGACGGGCGTTGCCGGCGGCAACGGGCTTGCCGTCCACCTTGGCGGTCACGCCGTGGCCGCCAAATTCCTCCACGTCGGTCACGCGGGAGGTGTCGATCTCCTTGCCGTAGGCGGCCTTGATGCTCAGGGAGATGGGGTGCTTGGACCAGCTTTCGGCCAGGGCAGCGGCCTCCACCAGCTGTTCGTCGGTGATGCCGTCGGCCGGGTGGACGCCGGTGACCTTGAAGGTGCCCTGGGTCAGGGTGCCGGTCTTATCAAACACCACGATGCCGGTGCGGGCCAGCTCCTCCAGATAGGTGGAGCCCTTGACCAGGATGCCGCAGGCGGAAGCACCGCCGATGCCGCCGAAGAAGCTCAGCGGAATGCTGATGACCAGTGCGCAGGGGCAGCTGATGACCAGGAAGGTCAAAGCGCGGTAGATCCAGTCCCCAAAGCGGGCGGGCTGGCCCATCAGCAGCAGCACGATGGGCGGCAGGAAGGCCAGCGCCAGCGCACCGTAGCAGACAGCCGGGGTGTATACCCGGGCAAAGCGGGTGATGAAGTTTTCGGCACGGGCCTTCTTCATACTGGAATTTTCCACCAGATCGAGAATTTTCGAGACGGTGGACTCGCCGAATTCCTTGGTAGTCCTGACTTTCAGCAGGCCGGTCATGTTCACGCAGCCGCTGATGACCTCGTCTCCGGTCTGGACGTCGCGGGGCAGGCTCTCACCGGTCAGGGCGGCGGTGTTCAGGGCGGAGGTGCCCTCTACGATCACACCGTCAATGGGCACCCGCTCGCCGGGCTGCACCACGATCACGGTGCCCACCTCCACATCATCGGGGTCCACCTGCTCCAGCTTGCCGTCCTCGTCCTCCACGTTGGCGTAGTCCGGGCGGATGTCCATCAGGCTGGAAATGCTCTGGCGGCTCTTGCCCACGGCCACGCTCTGGAACAGCTCGCCGATCTGGTAAAAGAGGATAACGGCGCAGCCTTCCACATAGTCGCCCAGGGCAAAGGCACCCACGGTAGCCACCGCCATCAGGAAGCACTCGTCAAAGGGCTGGCGGTTCTTGACGCCCTTGATGGCCTTGCGCAGCACGTCCTTGCCCACCACAAAGTACGGGATGAGGTAGAGCAGCAGCTCCACCGGGGTGGGAAGTGCCGGCAGCACACCGAGCAGCAGCTTGAGCAGGATCACAAGGGCCAGCGCGATCAGGATCTGCTGCAGGCTCTTTTTTTGCTTTTTGGTCATACAAAACGCTCCTTTTGTCGGATTGCGGCGGTTCTGAAAAAAAACGGGAAAACGCAGTGGAATTCAACAGGTTTTCCCCACAAAAATGGATTTTCCACCCTTTCCCCCGTGTTTTCCACGGGGTTTTCCCGCAGAAAACTTGCTTTTCCACGTTTCTTTTTGGAGTTTTCCGCGAAGGGTGTTGAAAAGTGCGTGGAAAGTGTTGAAAACTGCCCGTTTTTTCCACGAAAAAGAGGAGTTTTCCGCTGCCCGGCGGCAGAGGAAAGAAAAGCTCTCCCACAGGGGGGAGAGCTGCCGCCCGGCAGCGATGCCGGGAACCGGACCGGAAGAGGTCAGATGTCAAAGATCTCGCAGTCGTCCTCCACCTTCTTGCAGGCAGACAGCACATTCTCCATGGTGGCGTGTGGGTCAGCACCCTCGGCAAACTCCACCTTCATCTTCTGGGTCATGAAGCTGACAGTCGCCTTTTCCACACCGGCAACGGTGTTGGCAGCGTCCTCCATCTTCTGGGCGCAGTTTGCACAGTCCACTTCGATCTTGTAGGTCTTTTTCATCGTAGATACCAGCCTTTCTGTTTTTGTGCGGGCCGCAGCCCGGAAAATCATTCTTCGATATGGTCCATCCCCAGAGAGAGGATGCTGCGCACATGGTCGTCGTCCAGTGCGTAGTACACGGTCTTGCCCTCCCGCCGGAAGCGTACCAGCTTGGAATCCTTGAGCACCCGCAGCTGGTGGCTCACGGCCGACTGGCTCAGCTGCACGGCGTTGGCAATGTCCTGCACGCACAGCTCATTGTCGTGCAGGGCGTACAGGATCTTGATGCGGGTGGAGTCGCCGAACACCCGGAACAGGTCGGCCAGCTCGTACAGCACTTCGTCATCCGGCATGTCCAGCTCTTCCGGCTGCACGAGGGGTTCGTTCTGCTGTGCCATGGAAGCATCTCCTTTCGGGATGAAATCGTATGAACGTCTGTTCATGTGTTCATGATATCACGCACATGCCTGCCTGTCAAGCCCTTTGCAGAAGAATTTTGACATTCCCGCTGCATTGATGAAAAAACACCGCAAAACGCCAAAAAGATGCAAATTGAAAAAAGAAAACCCGGCCCGCTGGAAAGCGGACCGGGAGCGGACGGGTGGCGGTGCGGCTCAACGCTTCTTCCCGGCTGCTGCCCAGGGGGCGTACATCAGCACAAGGGCCAGCGCGATGGCGGGCAGAAAGCCCAGAATGTAGAATTTTTCGCCAAACCACGCGGTAAAGGTGCTGGTGATGACGTTGCCATAGGGGTTATTCAAAAAGTAAAAGTTGGTGTGCAGGGGTTTGTTAAGAAAATAGATGGGCAGGGCCGAGCCGAACAAAAAGGCCAGCACCTGCGGCACCCGGCGCACGCTGGGGCGGTATCCGCCCGCCACCAGCAGCACAGGGTAGAGCACCAGCAGGGCGTGGATGCTGACCGAGTGCAGGTTGATGAGGGTGAACCACCCGGGCACATCCCGCCAGCTGGGGCACAGCAGAGCCAGTGCCGCGCCGGGGATGCACAGGGCGTACAGCTCCTCCTTGCACCAGCTGCGGTCGGTGAGGGTGTTGTACAGGCAGACGAACACGTTGATGCTGCACAGGTGCAGCGGCAGATAGCTCCAGTTCCACTGGCCGGTGCAGGCCATGCCCAGCAGCAGGGCGGCCTCATCGGCCAGCAGGGCCGCCGTGACCCCCACCAGAATGTGCCGCCGGGTGCGCAGCGTGCTGCGGCGGTACCACCACACCATGCCCAGAAGGAACAAAGCCGACAGCGCCAGCTCTATGAGATGGACAGTGCCGAACAGCGGGTAGCACTCATAGCCCGCACCGTATTCGGCGGCGGTGATATCATAGGATTTCCAGAAGTCAGACATGGAGGTCCCCTCTCTTTCAGAGCCTATCATAGCACAGACAGCCGGAAACCGAAACGGTATTTTTTACAAAATGCGCCAAAGTGGGTGCATTCTTTGCCAAGCTGTGGTATCTTATAAAAGTATAAAACAACAAACTGCGCAAAACGCACAGGAGGGAATTTTTTATGACATTGGAACCTGGCATCCGCGGTGAGCAGAGCGTGTCTGTCACTGCTGCAAACACTGCAAAAACCATGGGCAGCGGCACGCTGGACGTGTTTGCCACCCCGGCCCTGGTGGCCCTGGCCGAAAAGACCTGTTGGATGAGCGTGGCCCCGGCTCTGGCCGAGGGCGACGGCACCGTGGGCACGAAGCTGGAGCTGGAGCACACCGCTCCCACCCCCGTGGGCATGACCGTGACCTGCGAGAGCGAGCTGGTGGCTGTGGAAGGCCGCAAGCTCACCTTCAAAGTGAGCCTGCACGACGAAAAAGGCCCGGTGGGCGGCGGCACCCACGAGCGCTTTGTGATCCACAACGACAAGTTTGCGGCCAAGGCGGAGGCAAAGAAGAACTGAAAAAGCCTTCCCCCAAGGGGGAAGGCTAAGGCTCCCTCTTTGACGGAGGGAGTTCTTCCGGCTCCAGCCGCAGCGGCGGCGGGTCCTCGGCCAGCAGCTGCTGTTCGGCGTGGGCCTGTGCGTCCTGCAGCAGCTGTACGGCCTGCACGCTGGCACGGAACAGCTCAAAATATATCGCTTTATAATCCGGCACGGCCCCACTCCCCTTTTGCATTCCGTGGGGATAGTCTGCCCCGCAGCACGGGGCCTGATACGCTGCCGGAACGAATCGCCTGAAACGAAAAGGAATCATTATGAAAAACAAAAATCTGTCCTGGGCGGCGGCACTGTTCGTGTTTGCCCTGCTGCTGTGGTGCACGGCAGCCACTCCCGGCAAGATCGCCGACCCGTCTACCTACACCTGTGCGGTGTACAGCACCTTCTTCTCGCTGCTGCCGCCGGTCATCGCCATTGTGCTGGCCCTGAACACCAAGGAGGTGTACACCTCCCTGCTGGTGGGCATCGCCTCGGGCGCGCTGCTGTATGCCAACGGAAATCTGGAACTGGCCCTGAATACCCTCTTCTTTAACGAAGAGGGCGGCATGATCGCCAAACTGTCCGACAGCAGCAATGTGGGCATCCTGGTGTTCCTGGTCATGCTGGGCATCCTGGTGGCCCTGATGAACAAGGCCGGCGGCTCGGCCGCCTTTGGCCGCTGGGCATCGAAGCACATCCACTCCCGGGCGGGCGCACAGTTTGCCACCCTGCTGCTGGGTGTGATGATTTTTGTGGACGACTATTTCAACTGCCTGACCGTGGGTTCGGTCATGCGCCCGGTCACCGACCGGCAGAAGGTGTCCCGCGCCAAGCTGGCCTACCTCATCGACGCCACGGCGGCCCCCATCTGCATCATTGCGCCGGTGTCCAGCTGGGCGGCGGCGGTCACCTCCAGCGTGCCGGAGGGGTCTGGCATCAATGGCTTCACCATGTTCCTGCGCACCATCCCCTACAACTACTATGCTCTGCTTACCGTCGTCATGAGCCTGTTCCTCATCTTCACCGGCACGGACTTCGGCTCCATGAAGCTCAATGAGGACAACGCGAAAAACGGCGACCTGTTCACCACCGAGGACCGCCCCTACGGCGACGACGTGGACGACGGCACCGAGACGAAGGGCCATGTTGTGGACCTGATCGCACCGGTGCTGGTGCTGATCGCGGCCTGCATCTTCGGCATGATCTACACCGGCGGCTTCTTTGACGGGGTGGACTTCGTCACCGCCTTTGCGGACTGCAACGCCTCTGCCGGCCTTGTGATGGGCAGCAGCATTGCTCTGCTGTTCACCTTCGTGTTCTACCGGGTGCGCAGCGTCATGACCTTCCAGGACTTTGCGGCCTGCATCCCGGAGGGCTTCAAGGCCATGGTCAGCCCTATGCTCATCCTCACGCTGGCCTGGACCCTGTCCGGCATGACCGGCCTGCTGGGTGCCAAGTATTATGTGGCCAATCTGCTGGGCGGCTCCGCTGCGGCGCTGCAGTATCTGCTGCCGGTGATCATCTTCCTGGTGGCGGTGTTCCTGGCCTTTGCCACCGGCACGAGCTGGGGAACCTTCTCCATTCTGATCCCCATCGTGTGCCACGCATTCCCGGAAGGCGAAATGCTGGTCATCTCCATCGCGGCCTGCCTGTCCGGCGCCGTGTGCGGCGACCACTGCTCCCCCATCTCCGACACCACCATCATGGCCTCGGCGGGTGCCCACTGCAGCCATGTGAACCATGTGTCCACCCAGCTGCCCTATGCCATCACGGCGGCGTCCTGCGCGGCGGTGTGTTATGTGATCACCGGCCTGGCACAGGCGGTACTGGGCAGCCGGGCCAGCCTGTTCACCTCGCTGGTGCTGCTGGCCGTGGCCATCGTCATAGAGCTGGTGGTGCTCAGCATCATCCGCGCCCGCACGATCAAAAAGACAAAAGCATGATTGGGCTTTGCCGTCGCGGGCAACTTGTGATAAACTGGATAAACTGAAAGAAAACGAACGAGCGGAGGCGCGATCCATGCTGGAACAGGCTTTTCAGGATGTATACACCAAATTCAAGCTGCATTTTTATCAGAACGTATTCCAGCGTTTTGCCACGCGGGAAGCGACCCTGACCACGGTGGAGTCCTTCTGCATGGAGGGCATCATGGCCATGGGCGAGCCCACCATTGCGGAGTTTTCGCGGATGATGAAGATCTCTACCCCCAACGCGGCGTATAAGATCGGCAGCCTGATGCGCAAGGGCTACGTGGAAAAGATCCAGTCCGCCAAGGACCGGCGCGAGTACCACCTGCGCCCCACCCAGAAGTATTTCGAGTATTACAACATCAGCTATTCCTACCTGCACACCGTGGTCGAGCGTGTGCGGGAGCGCTTCCCCGCCGAGGACGTGGACAAAATGGAACAGATGCTCACCATCATCAGCGAGGAGCTGATGCCGGAGCTGGATCTGAAATCAAAGACGGCGGACGAATAAGCGCCGTTTCACCCTGTTGGAGCAAAACGGCCGGGGCAATTGCAATCCGTGCGCCGGAATGATACAATAGGAGCCAGCGAGAACCGCCGCCGGACGTTTTTCCGGCAAGTGCAAGAAAGAAGGCTTTTATCATGAGCATGAATACAGTCCCTGAGCGTCTGGCTGCGCTGCGCGCCGCCATGGACGCCAATGGCGTGGACCTCTACCTCATCCCGGTGGGCGACCCGCACTCCAGCGAGTATCTGCCCGACCACTACACCTCCCTGACCTATTTCTCCGGCTTCCACGGCGAGAACTCGAACTTCGTCGTGACCAGAGACAAGAGCGCCCTGTGGGCCGACGGCCGCTATTTTGTGCAGGCCGAAAAGGAGATCGCGGGCACCGAGATCGAGCTGGAACGGATGGGCGAGCCGGGTGTGCCCACCGTGGAGCAGTACTGCGCCGATGCCCTGCCGGAAGGCGGTGTGCTGGGCCTGTGCGGCCTGACCGCTTCCTGCCAGCTGGTGCGCAGCGTACAGAAAGCGCTGGACGCCAAGCACGGCACCATCAAGACCCTGAATCTGGAAGATGAGCTGTGGACCGAGGGCCGCCCTGCCCTGCCGGAGACCCCGGCCTGGCTCCTGAGCAAGGAGTATGCGGGCTTTGCCCCCGCTGAGAAGCTGGAGCAGCTGCGGGCCAAGCTCAAGGAGCTGGGCTGCACGGCCCAGCTGGTGGGCAAGCTGGACAACCTGGCCTGGCTGCTGAACCTCCGCGCGATGGACATCCAGTGCACTCCCTACGCCATGGCCTACTGCTATGTGACCGGGGACCGTGCCGTCCTCTTCATCAACACCCGTCGTCTGGGCGCGGAGGCCGCTGCCGAGCTGAAGGAGAACGGTGTCGAGATCGCCGAATATGATGACATCCTCACCTTCCTGGCCGCAGAGACCGAGGCCCAGACCGTTCTGGCCGACCCGGCTTCCGTCAACTATGCGGTCTATGAGACCCTGTGCAACAACCCGGCCCTGACCGTCAAGGACGAGGCCGACCCCCTGCTGCCGATGAAGGGCGTGAAGAACGAGACCGAGCTGAACCACAACCGTGAGGCCCATCTGCGCGATGCCGTGGCCATGGTGCGGTTCCAGAAGGAGCTGGAAGAGCGTCTGGCCGCAGGCGAGGAGCTGACGGAGCTGACCGTGGATGAGATCCTCCACAAGTACCGCTCGGCACAGGACAAGTTCATCGTGGAGAGCTTCGGCACCATTGCAGCCTACGGCGGCAACGCGGCCATGATGCACTACCACGCCACCGAGGAAGACCACGCCAAGCTCGAAAAGAAGGGCTTTTTGCTGGTGGACAGCGGTGCGACCTACATGGACGGCACCACCGACATCACCCGCACCTACCCGCTGGGCGAACTGACCGAGGACGAAAAGCGGTTCTACACCTGGACGCTGCAGTGCCACATCGACATTGCCAAGGCCGTCTGGCTGAACTACTGCGACGGCCACATGCTGGATACCATCGCCCGTGAGCCGCTGTGGCAGCACCTCATCAATTACCGCTGCGGCACCGGCCACAGCGTCAGCTTCGTGGGCAATGTCCACGAAGGCCCCCACGCTCTGAACGGCCGCAACACCACCGTGTTCCAGCCGGGCATGATCGTCACCGATGAGCCGGGCGTCTACGAGAGCGGCGTCGTCGGCATCCGCATCGAGAACGAGCTGGAGTGCTACCACAAGGCCGACAACCAGTACGGCACCTTCCTGGCCTTCCGCCCGCTGACCTTTGTGCCCATCGCCACCTCGCCCGTGGTGCCCGGCATCCTGACCAAGGACGAGATCGAGTGGCTGAACGCCTACCACCGCGAGGTCTTCACCAAGCTCGCTCCCCGCCTGACCGAGGAGGAGCGCGACTGGCTGGCCAAGAAGTGCGCCGCCATCGGAGCGTAACCTCTCATAACGAAAATCGAGAGGCCATCGGCCTCTCGATTTTTGTTATCATTCCTGTTCCGGTTTGTGCTCTTTCCAGTAGGCTTTTGCTTCATCAATGGCCTTTTTGAACGGGCCGGAGGGGTAGGTGCTCTCGGCGATGTCCACCAGAAACTTGTACAGCTGGGGGCGCACCTCCTCATACATGCCCAGACGGGTGTAGAGGTCTTTGTAATAGCGGAACACCTGCAGCTTGTTCTGCACCACGGTGGATACGTGGACCTGGGTGTGGCAGATGCTCTGCGGGTTCTGGACGTAGTAATAACCGGCCTTGCCGATGGAAACGAAGGTCTCGGCGTACTGGATATACCGCAGGTTAAAGACGAGGTCTTCGGCCCAGTGCATCTCGCTGACGAACTGGATGTCGTTCCGGGTCAGGAGGTCGCGGCGGTAGAGCTTGTTCCAGAGCACACTGTAAAAATAGGAGGCGGGCTTGTCCATCAGGCGGAGGGCGAAGGTGTCCTTGTCGTAAATGCCTGCGGGCAGAAAGCCGTACTCCCGCATCTCCGGGGGCCGGGCGACGCTCATGACGCCCAGCTCGTCCTGGATCTTATCGAGCACCTGTTCGGGCTTGGAAGCGCCCGCCGGGATGACCATCTTGTAGGGTGCGATGACGAGGTCGGCGGTGTGCTCCTCGGCCGCGGCCACGAGAGTAGCCGTGAAGTCCGGGTCGAGATAGTCGTCGCTGTCCACGAACTGCACATACTTGCCGCTGGCCAGCTTCAGGCCC
>OOAQ01002070.1_pt1 | contig 12679 bp, 7 predicted proteins | sample 1671051 | NCBI WGS metagenome assembly OOAQ01 (sample SAMN06348117, study PRJEB24527) | human gut metagenome | biome: human gut; feature: ankylosing spondylitis patient; material: feces | host: Homo sapiens | place: China | collected 2015-10
CCTACTCCCCAGTCATTGGTTTCAATCAAGGTATTCACCCATTTCTCCAAATCCTGCAGAGTCGATTTACTCCCAATCGAACGCTGGTGAGTTCTCGTCCCCACACGATTCTGTACGGCAATTCTCCGTCCTTCCGCTTTTTTATTATTATTGGGATAGCAGAAAGTACGGGGCATTACACCTGTATTTGCAAAGATAGCACTATCATTCTTAAAAATATCCTCTTTTATCTCTTCGATAGGAAAACGTGCAAAGTTTTTATGCGCCCAACCGTGATTGGAAATCTCATGACCATTATCAGACATTTCCCTAAGTTGAGGCCAGGTCATTCGTGTAGTGTCGGTAATGTTCTCGTTATCCTTATTTATATTAGAGCCACAGACCCAAAATGTTCCCCGAAAACCTCTCTTTTCCAGTTGGGGAACAAGAAGTGTATAATGTTCTGCCAGGCCATCATCAAAAGTATAGCTGATAGCACAAGCCTTATCCTGTTTATATCTGGCAATTTGCACATTCCAGTCTGCTCCCGACAAATAGCCAATACTGATTAATAAACTTAAGATAAAGAGTGAAAATGTCTTCATCGTTCTGTCGTTTTATTGGTTTATCTTCACATTATGCATCGTAAATGAATCGATTATACTCTGATCCACTTTCCCTTTCTTAGCCCGCACTGTGAGATTCTCAAAACAGAAATCAGACAACTTATATTGATCAGACTTCTTAACATTAAAGAATACATTACAATCAATGTCTATATTGCGCATCGTAATGTTATTAGAATAAGAAAGGGGAGTATCTTTACGATCTTTCAAATCGTAAAACTGCGTCCAAGGAGCTATATTCAGACAATTCTGTACATTCCCTGTTATATCCTCTACCAGAATATACTCATATTTTTGCGGTGTATCCGGGCGCATCTTTAGAGTTAGAAGAGCACGTGCTCTATCTACCTTACAACGGCGGACAATCACATTCCGGCTAAGGATAGACTCACTACCACAAGTAAAGGCGCTATGACAGAATCCGTAGGTACAGTCTTCAATAATAATATCATAGTTTTCTCCATTATTGGCATCTTTATCTGCCCAAGGTCCTTTTCCCCCTTTCAGCGCTACCGCATCATCATTGACAGACATATAACAATTCTTTATCAGCACATTATTACAAACATCAAGGTCCACTGCATCCGTACTAGGAGCTTTTACGGGACTGGCAGGCGAAGTAATGCGAAGATTCAACAACTTCAAAAAACTGCATTTATAAAAATGAGTGCTCCAGAAAGGAGAATTCATAATTCTGATTCCCTCAATCTGAGTATTCTTACAGTTGGACAAATAAATAATGCGAGGACGCATTTCTTCCATATTGGTGCAATCCGGATTTATAGAACGCCGTAACCAGAATGATTTCCAGTACCGAAGCCCGTTTCCATTCAATGTTCCCTTTCCGGAAATTGTAAATCCATCCAGTCCATCTGCATTTACCAAAGCCATGAAGTACTTTAAAGTCTGTCCCTCCATACGGGTCATTTTCACCGGAAAATGACTAATATCATCGCTTCCCTTTAATACTGCATCTTCTTCCAGATGTAAATGAGTATTGTTTTTAAAGAAAAGTGATCCGCTTAAGAAAGTACCTTTGGGAATAACTATAACTCCACCCCCATTCCGGGCAGCCAGATCAATGACTTCCTGTATTTTCTTCGTCTGTACAATCGTACTGTCATTCACTACTCCATAATTGGTAATGCTATATTTCTTTCCCAAAGCATTCACATTTACTTCCTTATTTTCCCTAAACCAGTCAGGGATTACTTTACCATCAGGAAAAACCTCCTGAGCCAACATCTGTGTACAACACAGCATTAACACTAATCCAACAATTTGTTTCATCACCTAATATTATCTTTTTAATCTTATCAACCACTATTTATAATGAAAATACCAATACCCCTGCTGTCGGAATCTCTTTCGTCCCTATCAAAACCTTACTTCCTTCAGGTAAGTTGAATGTATAAGGACGATCAGCATAATTCAACACTATCCCCAGACCATTCCGGTATTCCACCGTAACTCCATAAGGCAAATCCATCACAGGAATACTCAGTTGCGCATATAATTTTTTCAAGATATCTTTTTCCAATGCACCATTATGGCTGTCCACTCCGACATATGTAACAGTGCCTTTACCCAGTTTTCGGAACGTGACAGCAGGACCACCTTCATAGAATTCATTGGCATACGTCGCCCAAACCTGCGAATCAGATGCGGGAATCAGTATTTCTCCCCATGTATTCCACTCATATTGCTTTCCATTCATGACAACAGTACCCGGATCTTCCGGTAACAGCAGATCATAAAAGTTCATTTCATTTCCCGTCAGAGGTGTGATCATAGAACCGAAAGGAGCTTCCGGCAAACGGCCATAACGGTCTTTCTGTGCTGTACGGCAGGTCAACACAAGATTACCACCATTTTTCACATAGGCAATCCATTTATTTACTAATTCCTTATCAGCCAGTTGGTAAGCAGGAGCTATCACCACAGGATACTCCGTCAACTCCTTCTGTTCGGAGACAAAATCAACGGGAGCACCAAATGACTTCAAAGTCCGGTAATACTTCTCTATATGTGCAAAAGTATCCCATGTACGGTTCTGTTTCTGCCGCTCGATGCTCCAGGAATTCTCGTGGTTGAAAAGGATAGCGGTACGACGTGCCAGATAGTCGGCAGGCTTCGTTTCGCGCGGAGCATAATGTTTCCGGAGTTCTCTTATCTCTTTTATAAAGGTCTCATATTCCCTTCCGCCGGGAGTGACGGTTACGCCGTCCGTTCCTACTATCCCATAATGATACTGCTCTGTGCCGTACAGCGGCTGGCGATAGCGATACGTACAGATAAAATCGCTTCCACCGGCAAATACACTCCACATCCACAGACGGACAGCTCCCGGAAGCGGTTGCGGATTAATGCTCCCCCAATTCACTTGTCCCGGTTGCAACTCCATCACGCCATACGTACCCTGTATAGGACGGAAGAAGTCATTCGCCCATGCAATACGCAACGGATTTCCTACCCGATATCCACGGCGTCCGATACCTTCGTTATCGCCATACACCATATAGCGTGTATAACTCTGGAAATCGAGTGCAGGACTACCGCCGATATGTCCTTCATCATAGTTGGGGATATAGTTGGTAGTAATCCACTGGTTCTTTGCATATTTTCTGATCAGCAGACATTGTTCATTCAGAAAATCATTGGTCTGCGCAGCGGCAAAACGACGATAATCCAGAATCTGATGATGATTCATAAACATCTGGACACGCTTAGGAAGAGTGATTTCATCAAAAGACGAATAAGCCTCACTCCAGAAAGCGGTTCCCCACGCGTCGTTCAGCAACTGAATGTTGTGATTGTATTTTGCACGGAGATAATCACGGAAAGCCTGTTCCGCTTTCGGATTATAGTCGAACTGTACGGCAGGTTCATTGTCGAGTTGCCATCCGACAATACGGGAATCATTGCCATAATGCTGTGCCAGTTTCTCGATCATCTTATACGATAATTCCCGATAGAGCGGCGAAGCAAATGAGGCATGCTGGCGGGCACCGTGATCGAGAACCGTACCATCTTCATTCTTCAACAGGATTTCGGGATACTTCCGGCTCATCCACACCGGGGGCGTGGCAGTCGAAGTACACATAATGACTTTCAGATCATATTTGGCAGCAAGAGCTACTGCTTTATCCAGCCAGGCAAAATCGTATCGTCCTTCTTCCGGCTCCAGCTGCGCCCATGCAAACTCCGCAAAGTGAGTAAACTCAAATCCCAGTTCATGCATCTTCTTGAAATCACGTTCCCACTGACTTTCATCCCAGTGTTCGGGATAATAATAAACTCCTGTCAATGTCAGGTCCTTATCGTTGAACCAGGAAGAAGTTTGTGCTTTTACAGATTGATGCTTCCGGTCATCTATCAGAGACTCTACGACGGAAGCATCTACCGCAAAGGCAGTCCCGTGGCGGATTCCCTTCGGAAACGAAACCTGATCGGATACATCTTCCCACGTTTCACCATGATCCAGCGAACGGACAGCTCCGTAACGATGATCACGATACTTATCAAAATACACATAAAGCGCATCACCCACAAAAAGAGGTGCCGGTCCTTCCGCCCAATATTTTCCCGTAATCGGGGCGGATACCTTTGTCGGAAAACCTTTGGCAATATTCTTCGTGCGTGTCACACGCAGGTTTTTCTCCGGAGGATTGGAGTTCTCGTTCTTGACGATCATGATCAGATCTCCCTGTGTCGGAGCTTTCACGATAGCCGCGTCGATCACACTGAAATCGGGATTGAAAAACATCTTCGTCTTTGAGAAAGTACGAAAATCCTTCGTTGTGACATAGTACATACGATGGTTCAGCCCTTTTTCGCTTTCGCTGGTAGGCACTTCCTTGTGGCGTCCGGGGATGGTGGTCGCCCAAAAAATGTAATATGTTTCCGAAGGTTCGTCATAAAAGAGTTCCGGCGCCCAACAATTATGAGCTTCCGGCTCGTGCATCATCACGGGAATAGCCTGTTGCTCACTCCAATGAATCAAATCACGGGAAGAAGCATATCCGATGATCCGGTCCGTCCAACTGGAAGTCCAGACCATGTGAAATGTTCCGTCGGGAGCTTGGCATATACTGGGATCACGCATCAATTTATCTTTACCGACAGACGGAGTCAAAAAAGAGCGTCCGCCGTTCAAAGGAGTCCAGTTCAGCCCATCATAACTGTAGGCAAGATGCAGACCGTCCTTGCTGTCATTGATAAAATAAGAAAAGAGATAAGCAGTCTCACCTGCAAAGATTGTCATTACCGACCAAAGAGTTAAAGCCATCCAGGCAAATACTTTTTTCATGGTTCACTTTAAGATTAAAAAGTTTACTTCGCAAAGATATGGTATCCCCCATCATATTCATGTAGTTTCGTACACCAACCGCCATAAAAGCCGTTTTTGATACAATATTCTATGTATCTGTACATCTTTCTATTTTATAGATTACTCAAAAGCTCTACTTTAGCAGCAGATTTTTAAACGTAGTGGAAAACATATCAATTCTACATATCATGAAACAACTTTTAGTAAGTATTGCCATCGTATTTGCCTCTATACTGACCGTAACGGGGCAAAATCATTCTTTCAGTTTATCCGGCAAATGGAATTTCCAGATAGACCGGGAAGATGCGGGGATGAAAGAACAATGGTTCAATAAATCGCTCGACGAGTCTATCAACTTACCCGGCTCCATGCCCGAAAAGCTGAAAGGGGACAATGTTACCGCACGTACCCAATGGACAGGAAGTTTATATGACAGTTCTTACTATTTCAATCCTTACATGGAGAAATACCGGATAGAAGGGCAAGTCAAATTACCTTTCTTCCTGACTCCCGACAAGCACTATGTAGGTGTCGCCTGGTATCAAAAGAAAGTGACAATTCCATCCGCATGGAAAGGGGAAAGAATTCTCCTCTTTCTGGAACGCCCACATATTGAAACAACCGTATGGGTAAACACGAAAGAAATCGGTATGCAAAACAGCCTTTGCGTTCCTCATGTATACGACCTGACCTCGGCCGTCACTCCCGGCAAGCCGTGCCGGATCACTATCCGGGTTGACAACCGGATTAAAGAGATCAATGTCGGTCCGGATTCACATAGCATCACCGACCAGACACAGGGCAACTGGAACGGAATCGTAGGTAAAATCGAACTGCAGACGACTCCCAAAGTCTATTTCGACGATATACAGGTATATCCTGATCTGAGTCACGGGAAAGCGCTGGTACGCATGAATGTAAAATCCTCTTCTTCTGCCAAAGGAGAAATAACACTTTCTGCCGAAAGCTTTAATACGGATACCCGCCACAACGTCCTCCCTGTTCAACAGACCTTCCGTATTCAGGCAGGAGATAACCGGGTAGAAATGGAACTACCGATGGGAAAAGACTTCCTGACGTGGGATGAGTTCAATCCGGCACTCTACAAACTGACAGCCACGCTGAATAGCGGCAAGCAGTCTGAAAAGAAACAGGTACAGTTCGGTATGCGTGATTTCAAGATAGAAGGCAAATGGTTCTACGTCAACGGACGCAAGACAATGCTCCGCGGTACAGTGGAAAACTGCGATTTCCCGCTTACAGGTTATGCGCCGATGGACGTAGCTTCCTGGGAACGGGTATTCCGCATCTGCCGCAACTACGGATTAAACCATATGCGTTTCCACTCTTTCTGTCCACCGGAAGCAGCCTTCATCGCTGCCGATCTCGTTGGTTTTTATCTGCAACCCGAAGGTCCCAGCTGGCCTAATCACGGTCCAAGACTGGGCAACGGGCAGCCGATTGACAAATATCTGATGGACGAAACCATCGCTCTGACCAAAGAATACGGCAATTACGCCTCTTACTGCATGCTGGCCTGCGGCAATGAACCTTCGGGCCGTTGGGTACCTTGGGTAAGCAAATTCGTTGATTACTGGAAAGCGACCGACCCCCGCCATGTATATACAGGAGCTTCCGTAGGAGGCAGCTGGCAATGGCAGCCCCACAATCAATACCATGTGAAAGCCGGTGCACGCGGTCTTAGCTGGGCAGGCTCGCAACCGGAAAGTATGTCCGACTACCGCGCCAAGATCGATTCCGTGAAGCAACCGTACGTTTCTCATGAGACGGGACAATGGTGTGCATTCCCGAATTTCAGCGAGATACGTAAATACACCGGAGTGAACAAGGCCAAGAACTTTGAAATCTTCCGTGATATCCTGAATGATAATCACATGGGCAGTATGGGGCACGACTTTATGATGGCTTCGGGCAAACTTCAGGCAATCTGCTACAAACACGAAATCGAGAAAACATTGCGTACACCCGACTATGCAGGATTCCAATTGCTGGCACTGAACGACTATTCCGGTCAGGGAACTGCATTAGTAGGTCTTCTGGATGTCTTCTTTGAAGAAAAAGGCTATATCAACGCAGATGAGTTCAGACGTTTCTGCAGCCCGACCGTTCCGCTGGCACGTATTCCTAAATTCGTATATACCAACGACGAGGCTTTCCATGCCGACATCGAAGTTTCCCATTTCGGAGCAGCCCCTCTGCAGGAAGCCAAAACGGTATACAGCATCAAGAATGAATATGGCAAAGTATACGCTCACGGCACTGTAGGCACTCAGAATATACCAGTCGGAAATCTTTGTACGCTGGGAAGTGTAGACATGAAGCTAAGCGGAATCACTAAACCGCAGAAACTGAATATGGAAATTCGTATCGAAGGCAGCGATGCCGTCAATGACTGGGACTTCTGGGTATATCCCGCACAGGTAGAACTGACTCAGGGCGACGTATATACCACCGATACACTAGACGCAAAAGCAATCTCCATCCTGCAAGAAGGAGGAAACGTATTGATCACGGCAGCCGGAAAAATCCAGTATGGCAAGGAAGTGAAACAATACTTCACTCCTGTCTTCTGGAATACTTCCTGGTTCAAGATGCGTCCGCCTCATACCACAGGTATCTTCCTCAACGAATATCATCCGCTTTTCCGTGAATTCCCGACCGAATATCACAGCAACCTGCAATGGTGGGAACTGCTGAACAAAGCACAGGTCATGCAGTTTACCGGATTCCCGACCGAATTCCAACCGACCATCCAGAGCATAGACACCTGGTTTATCAACCGGAAAATCGGAATGTTGTTCGAAGCCAACGTACTGAACGGCAAATTGATAATGACCAGCATGGACATCACTTCGAAACCGGAAAAACGGGTAGTTGCCCGGCAGATGCATAAAGCCATCCTTGACTATATGAACTCCGATGCTTTCCGCCCGACAGCGAATATCGCTCCGGAACTGATTCAGGAACTATTCACCAAAGTGGCGGGAGACGTGAAATCCTATACCAAAGATTCACCCGACGAACTAAAACCGAAAATAAATTAAACTAATTGATGACTGATATGAAAACAACATTTCTCGGACTTCTGCTGCTGACAGCAACAGCTATCAGCGCTCAGGAACAAGCCCGCACATTCCAACTGGCAGACGCCCCCCGCTACAGCGAGGAAACAGGTTACGGATATGACCTTGCACCCACTCCCGAAAAAGGGAGCAAAGCACCTTTCTTCTTTTCTGTCCGTGTGCCGGACGGTAACTACAAAGTAACCGTACGCCTCGGAAGCAAGAAGCAGGCAGGTGTAACTACCGTACGAGGCGAATCACGCCGTCTCTTTATCGATAATCTGCCCACCAGAAAAGGGCAGTTCACAGAGGAGACATTTATCATCAACAAACGGAATCCACGCATATCCGACAAAGAATCGGTACGCATCAAACCCCGTGAAAAGACGAAACTGAACTGGGACGACAAACTGACACTGGAATTCAACGGTGACGCTCCCGTATGTCAGAGCATCAGTATCGAGCCTGCCGACCCGTCTGTAATTACCGTATTCCTGTGCGGCAACAGTACGGTAGTCGATCAGGACAACGAGCCTTGGGCCAGCTGGGGACAAATGATTCCTCACTTCTTCGGCACCGATGTCTGTATCGCCAATTATGCCGAATCCGGCGAATCGGCAAATACCTTTATCGGAGCCAAACGCCTGGCGAAGGCTTTAAGCCAGATCAAAAAAGGAGACTATCTCTTTATGGAGTTCGGTCACAACGACCAAAAGCAGAAAGGGCCGGGCAAAGGAGCTTACTACTCCTTCATGACCAGCCTGAAAACATTCATTGACGAAGCGCGTGCACGCGGAGCGCATCCGGTGCTTGTCACTCCTACCCAACGTCGTAGTTTCGACGCCAACGGACATATCCGCGACACACACGAAGACTATCCGGAAGCGATGCGCTGGCTGGCAGCCAAAGAGAATGTTCCCCTGATCGATCTCAATGAAATGACACGTACCCTGTACGAGGCGCTGGGACCGGACACTTCCAAACGTGCTTTCGTCCACTATCCGGCAGGAACGTATCCGGGACAGACCAGGAATTTTGCAGACAATACGCACTTTAATCCTTACGGTGCCTATCAGATCGCCCAATGCGTCATCGAAGGGATGAAGAAAGCCGTTCCCGAACTGGCGAAGTATCTGAAAATAGACCCGGCATACAATCCCGCACATCCGGACGATGTGAATACTTTCCACTGGAACGATTCACCGTTCACGGAAATAGAGAAACCGGATGGAAATTAAAAGAATCCTATACTAAAAGACTATATGAGAATTAAAAACCTCCTTCCCCTACTTCTGGCAGGCTCGTTGATGATAGCGTGCACTCCTGCCAAACAAGCCGGCAACAGCTTCGAATGGGGGCAGGTACCTCAGCAACCGGATTTATCGTGGGCAGACAGCGTAGGCAGCCGCCAACTTCCCGGAGACAAGATGATTATATCCGCCAATTCCTTTGGCGCAGTAGCAGACAGTACCGTACTCAGCACAGAGGCCATTCAGAAAGCAATCGACAGTTGCGCTGTCTCCGGCGGAGGAACGGTTGTCCTGCAACCGGGGTATTACCAGACAGGAGCCTTGTTTGTCAAAAGCGGCGTAAACCTGCAGATTGGCAAAGGGGTGACTCTGCTTGCCAGCCCCGACATCCACCATTATCCCGAATTCCGTTCGCGCATAGCAGGGATAGAGATGACATGGCCGGCAGCAGTGATCAACATTGTCGACGAGAAGAACGCTGCCATCAGCGGAGAAGGTACACTGGACTGCCGTGGAAAAGTCTTCTGGGATAAATACTGGGAAATGAGGAAAGAATACGAAGCCAGAGGGTTACGCTGGATAGTGGATTATGACTGCAAACGTGTACGGGGAATCCTCGTCGAACGCAGTTCGGACATCACACTGAGCGGTTTCACCCTGATGCGCACAGGATTCTGGGGATGTCAGATTCTCTATTCCGACTATTGTACCATAGACGGACTGACTATCAACAATAACATCGGCGGCCACGGTCCAAGCACGGACGGCATCGACATCGACTCCTCCTGCAACATACTGATCGAGAACTGTGACATAGACTGCAACGACGACAATATTTGTATCAAATCGGGACGGGACGCGGACGGGCTGCGTGTGAACCGTCCGACAGAGAATGTGGTAGTGCGCAACTGCACAGCCCGCAAAGGAGCGGGACTGATCACCTGCGGCAGCGAAACTTCCGGCAGCATCCGCAATGTATTAGGCTATGACCTTAAAGCTGTCGGCACATATACCGTGCTGCGACTGAAAAGTGCCATGAACCGTGGGGGAACTATTGAGAATATCTACATGACCCGTGTCAGCGCAGAAAATGTCCGTCAGGTATTGGCGGCGGATTTAAACTGGAATCCGAGCTACAGCTACAGCACTTTGCCCAAAGAATATGAGGGCAAGGAGATTCCGGAGCACTGGAAAGTGATGCTGACTCCGGTAGAACCACCCGAAAAAGGGTATCCGCGATTCCGTGACATATACCTCTCACAGGTAAAAGCGGAAAATGTAGATGAATTCATCTCCGCTTCGGGCTGGAATGATACATTGCGTCTGGAAAACTTCTATCTTTACGGCATCGAAGCGCAGACCAATAAACCGGGGAAAATCTGCTATACGAGAAACTTTAATCTATCGGAAATAACATTGGACGTCAAAGACAAAGATGCTATTGTACTAAAGGAAAATGAACAAAGTAATATCCACTTCGACTATGTTAAAACAACTACTGACCGTCGTACTGCTGGCAATCTGCCTCATTAACGTACAGGCGCAGCAACTGACTCCTCCCGCCGGAACTTTCCGTCTGGGAATATCGAAAGGAACCGACAGTCACTGGCTGGCTCCTCAGGAAAAAGTGAAAGGAATCGCTTTCCGGTGGAAAGCCCTGCCGGATACCCGCGGCTTTATTCTCGAAGTAGCGGTCACCTCCTTGCAGCAGGCCGACAACTTATTCTGGAGCTTCGGAGACTGTCAGCCGGACATGGATATAAACGTGTTCAGTGTAGAAGGGCAAGCCTTCACCTGTTATTATGGTGAAAGTATGAAACTCCGCACCTTGCAGGCGGTCACTCCCACTGACGATATCCGTTTGAGTAACGGCCGTCAGGACAAGACTCCCCTCTTGCTTTATGAATCGGGGAAACGAACAGACCGTCCCGTCCTCGCAGGGCGCTGCCCGCTCGCAGCAAACAGTAAACTTTATTTCTGTTTCTACGAGCAAAATGCACGAGCAGATTATAATTATTTTATGTTGCCGGATCTTTTTGCAAAGATTGATGAACTTAAACATAGTAAAAAATGAATGGAGATACTATTGATTATCATTTAGCTCAAATCCATACAAAGATGAAAAGAATATATCTGTTACTCAGCCTACTGACCGGTTGCCTGTATATGCAGGCAGCAATCTATAACGTCAGAGACTTCGGAGCAAAAGCGGACGGAAAGGCGATTGACTCTCCCGCCATCAACCGTGCCATCGAAGCTGCCGCACAAGAAGGCGGAGGTACCGTATACCTGCCTGCCGGAGAATATGCCTGTTATTCTATCCGGCTGAAAAGTAATATCCACCTCTATCTGGAACAAGGCGCACGCATCATCGCAGCCTTTCCGGAAAAGGACAAAGGATACGACATGGCAGAACCCAATGAGCATAATAAATACCAGGACTTCGGTCACAGCCACTGGAAGAACTCCCTGATCTGGGGAATCGGTCTGGAAAACATCACCATCAGCGGTCCGGGACTGATCTACGGCAAAGGACTGACCCGCGAAGAAAGCCGCCTGCCGGGTGTAGGCAACAAAGCGATCAGCCTCAAGGATTGCCGGAATGTCACACTGAAAGACTTCTCCATGCTCCATTGCGGACACTTCGCCCTGCTAGCCACCGGTGTGGAACACCTCACCCTGCTCAATCTGAAAGTAGATACCAACCGTGACGGATTCGACATTGACTGTTGCCGCAACGTACGCATCAGCCAATGTACAGTTAACTCCCCATGGGACGATGCCATTGTTCTGAAAGCCTCTTATGCGCTGGGACGTTTCAAAGATACGGAGAACGTTACTATCAGCGACTGCTACGTCAGCGGCTTCGACAAGGGAAGCGTACTGGACGGCAGCTGGCAACTCGACGAACCACAGGCACCCGATCATGGATACCGCACCGGACGTATCAAGCTCGGCACGGAAAGCAGCGGAGGTTTCCGCAACATCGTCCTCACCAACTGTATCTTCGAACATTGTCGGGGACTGGCGCTCGAAACCGTAGACGGCGGTCATCTGGAAGACATCGTTATCAGCAATATCACCATGAGGGATATTGTCAACGCTCCTATCTTCCTTCGCCTGGGTGCGCGCATGCGCAGTCCGGAAGGGACACCCATAGGCACCATGAAGCGTATTCTGATCAGCGACATCAATGTATGGAACGCTGACAGCCGGTATTCTTCCATTATCAGCGGTGTCCCCGGTGCATCTATCGAAGATGTTACTTTCCGCAATATTCACCTATATTATAAAGGTGGATACAGCGAAGAAGATGGCAAGCGCACTCCACCCGAACAGGAGAAAGTATATCCCGAACCCTGGATGTTCGGAACGATTCCCGCCAAAGGATTTTATATCCGTCACGCAAAG
>OOAQ01002077.1_pt1 | contig 12650 bp, 9 predicted proteins | sample 1671051 | NCBI WGS metagenome assembly OOAQ01 (sample SAMN06348117, study PRJEB24527) | human gut metagenome | biome: human gut; feature: ankylosing spondylitis patient; material: feces | host: Homo sapiens | place: China | collected 2015-10
GTGGACATGATCACGAAGAACATGAACATCATCACCATGACCACGACCATGAATGTGGCTGTGGACATGATCACGAAGAACATGAACATCATCACCATGACCACGACCATGAATGTGGCTGTGGACATGATCACGAAGAACATGAACATCATCACCATGACCACGACCATGAATGCGGCTGTGGACATGATCATGAGGAACATGAGCATCATCACCACGATCACGACCATGAATGCGGTTGCGGACATGATCATCATGATCATCACCATCATCACGCAGATGAGGTATTTACAAGCTGGGGACGTGAGACGATCAGGAAATACACAAGAGAAGGTCTTGAGAAGATGCTTGAGGCTCTTTCCGCTTCTGAAGATTACGGTATTATTCTTCGTGCAAAGGGAATGCTTCCTGCAGAAGACGGAACATGGATTTATTTTGACATGGTTCCGGAGGAAACAGAAATCCGTGAAGGTGCACCGGAATACACAGGCCGTCTCTGCGTGATCGGCTCCAAACTGAAAGAAGATAAGCTTGCAGAATTATTCGGGCTTGCATAATGATCATGAGGAAACAGCGATTTATGGCAATCCTCTAAAATACTGCATCTGGATTCAGCTCATCGGAGCATGAAATCCTGTGTCATAGATGCGAGACTGAACGATTTCGGCAGATAATAACAGAATCAGAATAAAGATAAAGGAATAAATTATATGATGGATGATATCAGAGTTCCCATTTATTTGGTTACGGGATTCCTGGAAAGCGGAAAGACTACTTTCCTGGATTTTACATTGCAGCAGGAGTATTTTGCCATTGACGGCAAAACTCTGTTGATCCTTTGCGAAGAAGGCGAAGAAGAATATGATATGGATAAACTGAAACTTACAAACACAGTTGTGGAAGTGATCGAGGATGAAGAAGATCTGACACCACAGCGTCTGGCTGCCATGGATATCATCCATCAGCCGGAGCGTGTTGTGATCGAGTACAACGGAATGTGGCTTGTAAGTAAGTTTGAGCAGATGGAGCTTCCTGAAGGCTGGGGCATTGAGCAGGAGATTACCTGTGTGGATGCAACTACTTATCAGGTTTATATGGCAAACATGAAATCTCTGTTCATGGATATGATCAGAAATACAGATATGGTTGTATTTAACCGCTGTAAAGAGGGAGATCCGCTTCCTGCATACAGACGAGGGATCAAGGTCGCAAATCAGAGTGCAGAGGTTATCTTTGAAAATGAAGAGGGCGAGATGGATGACATTTTCCAGGATGAGATGCCGTTTGATATCAATGCACCGATCATTGAGATTCCACCGGAAGATTATGGTATCTGGTTTGTGGATGCCATGGATAATCCGGATAAATATGTAGACAAAATTGTCCGCTTTAAAGGACGTGTCATGAAACCACGTGGAATGGGAAGTAAATTCTTTGTTCCGGGACGTGTGGCAATGACCTGCTGCGCAGATGATACCACATTCCTTGGATACGTGTGCAGAAGCGATTATGCACCGCATATCAAAGAGGGCAGCTGGGTAGAAGTAACAGCGAAGGTCGCATTTGAGAACCGTACAGAATATCAGGGTGAGGGCATTGTTCTTTATGCAAGTGATGTGAAAGAATGCGAGCCGCTTAAGGAAGAGATGGTATATTTTAATTAATTATCTTAGAGCGTGTCTGAAAAATCATTCCCGCAAGATGTGCGTCACAATTTGTAAGATTGATTTTTTAAACACACTTTAGAGTATGTAAAAAATAAATTTGACATCAGGACAGGTATGGTAATTCCGGAAAATGGTGTTAAATTAAGCAGGAGACACATATATGTATTTAGTAGTTGGCCTGGGAAATCCCGGGAAACAGTATGAAGCAACACGCCACAATATGGGATTTGATACCGTTGACCGTCTGGTAGAGGATTACAATGTCCCTCAGGGTGGTGTGAAATTTAATGCCATGTACGGTAAAACCATGATCGGCGGAGAGAAAGTGATTCTTATGAAGCCGCTTTCTTTTATGAACCTGAGTGGCGGTCCTGTTCGTGAGATGGCGAATTATTTTAAAATTGATCTGGAATCAGAGCTTATTGTTATTTATGATGATATTGATCTGGAACCCGGGCAGCTTCGCATCCGCAAGCAGGGAAGTGCGGGTGGACATAACGGGATCAAAGATATTATCCGCCAGCTTGGCACAGAGAAATTTCTCCGTATCAAAGTAGGAGTTGGTGCAAAGCCGAAGGGATGGGATCTGGCAGATCATGTACTTGGCAGATTTTCCACAGAAGACAGGAAACTTGTGGATGAAGCAATAGCAAAGGCGGCAAAGGCTGTGGATATCATAATCTCACAGGGTACAGATGCAGCCATGAACGAATATAACAGAAAAGTACCTGTACAGAAATAAGCAGACAGGAAACAGATGATTGTTCAGCAAAAGGTATAGAAAGCGGTAACTGGAAACAGAAGCCGCTTTTATTACGTCGAAGGATCATGAGGGGTGAAGATGAAAGCATTTTTAACACCTCTGCAGGGGCTTGCAGAGTTTGAACAGATTAAAGAAAAAAGCAAAACGAATAAGGGAATCCTGCAGGTTTCGGGGTGTATGGAATCGCAGAAATCTCATCTGATGTACGGACTTTCCGGGATTGCGCCTTATCGTCTGATCCTGGCGGAGGATGAACGCCGCGCCAGAGAAATTTATGAAGATTACAGATTTTATGACAGAAAAGTATATTCTTATCCTGCGAAAGATCTTCTGTTCTTTCAGGCAGATATCCATGGAAATCTGCTGATACGTCAGAGAATGAAGGTCATTAAGGCGTTACTGGAAGAGAAAGAACTGACAGTTGTTACAAGTATTGACGGATGTATGGATTTTCTGGAATCTCTGGAAAAGATAAAAGAACAGCTGATTCATTACGAAAGTGACAGCACCGTAGACACAGAACAGCTGAAGAACCAGCTGGTGGCTTTAGGTTACGAGCGGGTAGGACAGGTGGAAATGCCGGGGCAGTTCTCTGTGCGTGGCGGTATTGTGGATATTTACTGTCTCACTGAGGAAAATCCATGGAGAATCGAGCTTTGGGGAGATGAGATTGATTCTATCCGGAGTTTTGATCCGGAGAGTCAGCGTTCTCTGGAAAATCTGGAAGAACTTACGATCTATCCGGCGGTGGAGCATACAGGGGACAAGGATATGGTTTCCTTCCTGGATTATTTTCCGGAGGAAAGAACCATAATCTTTCTGGATGAACCAAACCGGCTCACTGAGAAAGGCGGGGCTGTAGAAGAAGAGTACAGACAGAGCCGTATGCACAGAGAGGAAAAAGGCAGCCGGAATCTGCCGGAAAACTGGCTTTGTTCTTTTGAACAGCTTCAAAAAGAACTGAATAAACGCAACTGTATTTCTGTATGTGCGCTGGAACCGAAACAGGCAGGCTGGAAAGTGCGGGAGAAATTTTACCTGGAGGTAAAATCAATCAGCGCTTATAACAACAGTTTTGAACTTCTGGTAAAAGATCTTCATCAGTATAAGAAACAGGGATACAGGATCGCGTTGCTTTCCGGTTCCCGCACAAGGGCTGAGAGGCTGGCAAAGGATCTTCAGGAAGAGGGACTGGCAGCCTTTTATGGACAAGATTATGACAGGGAGATCTGTCCGGGCGAGATCATGGTGGTTTATGGCCATGCAAAGAAGGGCTTTGAATACCCGTTGATCAAGTTTGCGGTAATGACAGAATCTGACATTTTTGGACAGGAACAGAAGAAGAAAAAGAAGAAAAAAAATTACAGTGGAAGCCGTATTCAGGATTTTGCGGAGCTTTCTATCGGCGATTTTGTTGTCCATGAAAAGCATGGTCTTGGTATTTACCGAGGAATTGAAAAAGTTGAAGTAGACAGGATCGTTAAAGATTATATTAAAATTGAATACAGAGGCGGAAGCAATCTCTATATTCCTGCTACTCAGCTTGACTGTCTGCAGAAATATTCAGGGGCAGATGCTGCAAAGGCTCCGAAGCTGAACAAACTTGGTACTCAGGAGTGGAATAAAACAAAGAGCAAGGTTCGTGGGGCAGTTAAAAATATTGCAAAAGAACTGGTAGAGCTTTATGCAGTGCGTCAGGAAAAGGAAGGATATGTCTGTGGTCCTGATACTGTATGGCAGAGAGAATTTGAAGAAATGTTTCCATATGAAGAGACAGAGGATCAGCTCAGTGCTATTGAGGATGCCAAACGTGATATGGAGAGTACCAGGATTATGGACCGGCTTATCTGCGGGGATGTGGGATACGGCAAAACAGAAGTGGCGCTGCGTGCCGCATTTAAGGAAGTACAGGAGAGCAGACAGGTAGCTTATCTTGCACCTACAACGATCCTTGCTCAGCAGATTTATAATACCTTTGTGCAGAGGATGAAGGAATTTCCGGTACGTGTGGAACTGTTGTGCAGATTCCGGACCCCGGCACAACAGAAGAAGGCAATCGAAGATCTGAAAAAAGGTCAGGTGGATGTGATCATTGGAACGCACAGAGTCCTTTCCAAAGACGTACAGTTCAAAAATCTTGGCCTGTTGATCGTTGATGAGGAACAGCGGTTTGGAGTTACGCATAAGGAAAAAATCAAGCAGTTAAAGAAGGATGTGGATGTCCTTACACTGACTGCAACGCCCATTCCCCGTACTCTTCATATGAGCCTGATCGGAATCCGGGATATGAGTGTCCTGGAGGAGCCTCCTATGGACAGAATGCCGATCCAGACATATGTTATGGAATATGATGAAGAGACAGTCCGAGAGGCTATCAACAGGGAATTGCGCAGAGGCGGACAGGTTTATTATGTTTATAATCGAGTGACGGATATTGCAGATGTTGCCCTGCGTATTGCGAAGCTGGTGCCGGACGCAAGGGTGGATTTTGCTCATGGCCAGATGAGTGAGAGGGAACTGGAGAATGTGATGTATTCCTTTGTAAACGGGGATATTGATGTGCTGGTTTCCACCACGATCATTGAGACAGGGCTGGATATTTCCAATGTAAATACTATGATTATCCATGATTCAGACAGATACGGGCTTTCTCAGCTTTACCAGCTTCGGGGAAGGATCGGGCGTTCCAACAGAACTGCCTATGCGTTTCTGATGTACAGACAGAATGTGATGTTGAAGGAGACGGCTGAGAAGCGTCTGGCTGCGATCCGCGAGTATACGGATCTGGGAAGTGGATTTAAGATTGCAATGAGAGATCTGGAACTTCGAGGTGCCGGAAATCTGCTGGGTGCGCAGCAACATGGACATATGAATGCGGTTGGATATGATCTTTATTGTAAGATGCTCAATGAAGCAGTGAAAGAGGCGAAGGGTATCCATACAATGGAGGGTTTCGAGACATCGGTTGATCTGAATGTTGATGCGTATATTCCCGATTCCTACATCAGTAATGAATTTCAGAAGCTGGATATTTATAAAAGAATTGCGGGGATTGAGACACAACAGGATTATGATGATATGCTGGAAGAACTTCTGGACCGTTTCGGAGAACCCGGAAAGGCAGTGCTGAATCTTCTGGCGATTGCGAAGTTAAAGGCGATTGCTCATCAGGGGTACGTAACGGAAATAAAGCAGATTGGAAAAACAGTCCGGTTTACCCTTTATGAGAAAGCAAGGCTGAATACAGAAGGCTTTCCGGCTCTTATACAGAAATACAGAAGAGGTCTGCAGTTTAAGAATGAGCAGGAACCGAAATTTATCCTGGAACCACAGGGGAATCTGATCTTGGCATTGACGGAATTTGCAGAGGAGCTTAAGAGCATGGCGGAAAATATGTGAAATATACTACATATTTTTCGATTTGCCTTGCCCTTCGCAGGAAAAAAGTTTATACTCTAATAACAGTACATTCTGGGAAAGTGGTATGGAAGAAAGACCAGATTGATAATATGGAGGAAGAAATGAAAAAAATGGTAAAGAGAACAGCCGTTGTGACACTGGCAGGTGTGATGTCAGTTGGTATGCTTTCCGGCTGTGGAAGTAAAACATTAGATGGAACAAAGACAGTGGCTACTGTTGACGGAACAGATATTCCGCTTGGAGTTGTAAGTCTTTATGCCCGCGAACAACAACAGCAGACAACAACCATGTATTTAAATTATATGGGAAGTGCAGATCATATCTGGGATCAGACAGCAGGTGATGATTCAGATGAGACTTATGGTGATCAGGCAGTGACAAGCAGTCTGGAGTCTGTTGAGAAGATGTATATTCTCAAAGAGAAGGCTGCGGATTATAACGTAGAGCTTACAGATGATGATGAAGCAGCGATCGCAGATGCAGCATCACAGTTTATGGCTGCAAACAGTGAAGAGACAATTAAGGAACTTGCGGTAACGGAAGATCAGGTAAAAACACTTCTGGAGCTTCAGACAATTCAGAAAAAGATGTATGATCCGGTTGTAGCAGAAGGAAAGATCACAGTTTCTGATGATGAAGCGAATCAGACAACCTTCACTTATGTAAGTATCTCTACAAGCGGTGATGATATAACTGATGAGGAGAAAAAGACTAAGAAAGAACAGGCTCAGGAGATTCTGGATAAGATGAAAGAGGATCCTACAGCAGATATGAGTGAGATTGCCAAGGGTGTAGATGACAGTTATTCTGCAGTACAGGGTAACTTTACAACCAAAGAGAGCAAAGATGAGGATAAAGATTCCGGCAGCGAGGCATATCCGGATGAGGTTCTGAAGGTTCTGAGAGGACTGAAAGACGGAGAAGTTGCAGACAATATTATTGAGACTGACACAGGATACTATGTAGTAAGACTTGACAAGATCAATGATGAAGATGCCACAGCTTCCAAGCGAGAATCTCTTCAGAATTCCAAAGAAAGTACCTATTTTACAGATACAACTGCTAAATGGCTGGATGAGGCAGATGTAAAGGTAGTTAAGAAAGTCATTAAGACACTTAAGATCACTGACAAACATACCTTCATGGCACCGACTCCTACCCCGGTTCCGGAAACACCGACACCTGAAGTGACAGAAGAGGCAACTCCAACACCGGAAACAGAGGAAGTTACAGAAACACCTGCAGCAGAGGATACAGAGACAACAGAGACTCCGGCGGCAGAGGAAGAAGCAGCAGAAACTACTGAAACACCGGAAGCAACACCGACAGAAGCAGCTAAATAAGAAAATCCGAACTGTCAGTAGCTTGCTGATAGGAATTGAGTATTGTAAATTAAAACAGCTATGATGAAAACCTGAGTGTTTTCACATAGCTGTTTTTGAGTTGTTGGAATTGCTGTAACGTAAAAAATCAGGAAATAACAGTGTCACGTCCATGTGTTTTTCCGTAATAGAGTTTGTCATCTGCCCGTTTTACAATATCAGAGATACTGGACTGAAAATCGTTCTCCTCTACGCCGAAAGTCATGGTTACATGGATGGTAATATCTTTATAGCTTATAATACATTTGCTTACTGCGATGTTGATTTCATTCATAAGGACAGCGGCATTATCAAGATTCATTTTGGGAAAAAAGAAAAGAAATTCTTCCCCTCCCCATCTGCACACGTGTCCTGCTCCGAGAGTTTTTTCTCTGAATAAATCCGAGAGGGATTTTAATACCTGATCACCACAGTTATGTCCATAAGTATCGTTAATTTTTTTGAAAAAATCAATATCACCGATTGCGATACTGAAATTCTCGTTTGGATTTGCCCTGATATGGTTTTTGAGAACTTCTTCCATGCGGCGCCTGTTATAAAGTGTAGTCAGCGGATCAGTTCCGGCCTGCTGCTGAAGCTCAATATTATACAACATCAGATGCTGTTCGGCTTTCTGAAGATTGGAACTGAAAGATATACAGATCACGCTCGTGACAACGAAGAATACAACTGTATTTAAAATCTGTATGATCAGTATATGAATTCCGGTAAGAACATATACAGGAGGATGAGTCTGGCAGTGGAAAAACAGAGCCATTCGCATAATAAATAAAAAGACTGTAAAAGCAATTTTATTAAATAATGTATCGTACAGCGAAAACATGGAAACCAGCATTAATGGTAAAATAAAGCTTGTCGCACCGGTTTCCCATCCATAATAGTAGATAAAATAGCAAATCCATCCTGCAGAGATCGTAACATAAAACAAAAGGTTCCATCGTATGAATGTATGGTTTATATAGTACCTTGCGAGAAGACATACAATAAGCCAGCCTGCAGCAGGAAGTGCATGAAGCGGATATCCGAAACCTGTGATGCAGATGATGAGTAATAAAAAATATACAGCATAGATTTCGTAGGAGCGTTTCAATGCGAAATAAAAATACAAAGGTGTGGTTTCTGCGTCAAATTTATGGTTGATCATACCCATAATTATTCTCCTGAGCATATAAAAATAACGTAGGCGTAAATAAGATTAGGATACGTTATTTTTATATTGGGTTAAATGAGACGGAAATGCTTCAAAGCATTGGCAATTCCGTTATCTTCGATATTGGTTGTCTGGTAAGTGCAGTGAGGCAGGATCAGGGGATCCGAGTCGCCCATTGCGATGCTGTTTCCGGCGAACTGCAGCATAAGAAGATCGTTCGTGCTGTCGCCGAATGCATAGGTGTCTTTTACCGGAACCCCAAGGCGGTCTGCCAGAAACCGGATTCCGGTTGCTTTGCTGAGATTTTTCTGAGTCAGTTCCCAGGCCTTGTCTTCATGTATGAAACACAGAAAATGTTCATCTGCAAATTTGCGGAAAGTTTCCATATCAGAATCAGCAGACGGAAAAGCCAGAAACTTGTCAAATGTAAAATGGTTGTATGTTTCGGGCGGGTAGAGAGCCAGATCTTCTACTATAACTTCTGCTTTCAGCTTCTGAACAGTTTCAGGAACAGCACATGAACTGCTGTCATATAAAATCTTATCCGGGCGTTCAAAAAACGCAGGAATTCTGCATTCCCGCAGTAATTCTGTTGTTTTACGGCAAAGCGGATTTGGAATAGAACTGGAAAACAAAAGCTCTTCATTCATATAAATCTGGCTGCCGCATCCGCATACATAGCCGTCGAATCCCATTTCTTTAATGATTTCCGGAATCATTGTATAGGTACGTCCGGAATTGATGAAAAGGAGATGACCATTATAGCGGGCTTCTTTTAAAGCCTGTTTCGCACTGTCCGGAACTGTCCATGGGTAAGGGGTTAACAGGGTTTTGTCAATGTCAAAAAATAAGAGTTTACGATTATTCTCCATCAGATGTCTCCTCTGTCTCAGTATCTGTATTGTCATAAAATTCGTCATCAGAAGGATTTTCATTTCCTGTATGTACGCGGATTCCGTTCAGTTCAACTTCGCCTTCCATTGGGATTACAAGACATTTGCGTCCGTCAATTACGCGTGTTTCCACAAGATCGGCACGTTCAGGATCTACGTGGACTACAACATCCGGGGTTTTGATCTCGAATCTTTTTGTATTGGTGATGTTGGAAGCAACCAGAGAGGATTTTTCTCCGGCTGTGATTTCGTATTGTTCATCAAATGACTGTAGTTTTTCATCTTCTACGCCGCATTCTTCAAAGAGGCGTTTTACCTCAGATTTGGTCAGAACTACAGGTTCCGGCTCATCCTTCTGTGATTCGATGAGGTCGTTTAATTTCTCGTGAATGCTTAATACAGTGTCATATCTGCAGTCGTCGCCCAGAGTGTCTTCAACCAGTGCGTTAAAGGAATCACGCTGTCCTCCTGCAGAAAGAGGTGCTGTACATCCAAGCAGTTCATCGATAAAAATATCCCGAAGCTCGTTTGCATTTTTACTATAATAAAGGACACCATGGATGTCAGTGCTGCGGTCGTTAAACTGCGGGAAAAGGAAAGCAACATCCGGAAGTTCCACGATCCAGTCGCGGATACGGTCCTGGATGCTGTTGGTTTCGGCATTGTAGCAAAGACCTGCCTTAGAGAGTTTTACAGGACAGATACAGCACATGATGTGCTCATAAATCTCATCAGATGCATCAAACATTTCTGCACCGTCGGAAGACTTTCCGGGGATATCATATACTCCATGGATCAGGATGATGTAGTAGTTTTCGGGATAATCATAGTTTTCAATGATCTTATCGTAGAAACTTTCTACCAGTGCATCATCGGTCAGTTTGCTTTCTCTCAGTTTCATAAGAAAATGTTGAGTTCCGTCCTCAGTTTCCTGCTCGAGAGGAAATTCCATGTTCATCAGATTTTTTCCTATTGTTCCGGAAAGGGATTTGCGGAAAATTTCAAAGTATTTGAACATTTCTTCTTCTGATAAAGAGAGAAATGCTTCTTTCAGTTCGGTTTTTTTATTCTTTTCTCCGTCAACGTAACATCCGCAGATGCGGGTGAGAGAACAGTTCTCGGGAGTGAACTGTTTCTTGATTTCAGAAATTTCTTTTTTGTTCATATAGTTTATACCTCATGTTAGTCTGTTCTTTATTATAGACCAGTTGTGATGCAGGGGCAAGGAAAATTGCCTGAAAATTATGGGAAATACAGGTGAGTTTTGGTAGATGTAGTGCTATAATATAGGAAGATATTGTTGCCTGGCTGTGTTGCTGAGAACGTGGTGGACAGTAATGAAAATAAATACAGGAGGATATGAGACATGAATGAAACAATAAAAAATCTTTTGGAGCGAAGAAGTGTACGTGGTTATAAAGAAGATCTGGTGCCGGAAGAAGTGTTGAATGAAATTCTTGAAGCAGGGGAATACGCACCAAGCGGAATGGGACAACAGGGTACACTTATGGTAGTAACACAGAATCCGGAACTTGTTGCGAAGCTTTCTAAAATGAATGCGGATGTGATGGGGACTGAGAGTGATCCGTTCTATGGGGCACCGACAGTTGTTGTGGTCTTTGCAGACAGTAATATGCCTACATGTGTGGAAAATGGAAGTCTGGTTATGGGAAATCTGATGAATGCTGCTCATGCCCTTGGGGTTGATTCATGCTGGATTCATCGTGCAAGAGAGGTGTTTGCTTCTGAAGAAGGAAAGGCATTGAAGGCAGAGTGGGGTGTGCCGGAGTCTTATGTTGGAATTGGTCATTGTGTGCTTGGTTATCGCTCCGGGGAATATCCGAAAGCGAAAGCGAGAAAAGACGGATTTGTGATCAGGGTGTGATTGTAGTGTGGCGGCAGAGTGATTCCTGAAACAGGCTGGCAGGAAAGACATGAGAATGTTCGGGAAATCAAGTTGCCGGCACAGTAGCTGTGAGAGAGGATTGCTGTTGAGTATATTTGATTTTAAGAGAAAGAAGTACAGAACGTTTCTGCAGGATTCTGAGACAGGTGAGGAGATTACTGAGGAGTATGAGAAAGGCCGGGGAGTCTGGAAAAAGCATGATGTTCAGGATGGGAAGGGTTCGGAGATGAGAGAGAATCTGATAAGGAAGCATTATTGGTTTTCGGGGAGAGTGCAGGGAGTTGGATTTCGCTATCGGGCCTGTTATATTGCCAGTTCTCTGGGGGTTACCGGTTGGGTGAGAAATAACTGGGATGACCGCGTGGAGATGGAGGCGCAGGGGAGCAGGGAGCTGCTTGCGCAGATGGTGGAGATGTTGGGGAGACAGAGGTTTATTGAGATTGAGGGGATTGAGGAGAGGGTGATTCCGGTGGAGGTTGAGAGTGGGTTTTATTCCAGATGAAAGGGACGCAAGCTCAAATCATTCTCTTCGGCTCGGTTTCGGGCCTTAAGAAAAGCTAAGCCCCGGAAAATCTGCTAAAAGCATTCACAGATAACTCAAACTCGCCGCGAAGCGGCTCAGACAGTGAGTGATCTGCGAATAACGCTGATCTTCCCGGGCTAAGATTTTCTAAAGGCCCTGCAAATGTCGCCGAAGAGAATTGTTTGGGGCTGCTGGCTGTTGGCTGTGACTGGTGGCTGAAAGAGAAGAGAGATGGTGGTCTGTTAGTTTTGTGGAATAGAAAAGTTTCCTATATATAGTATGAAGGGTACGGGATGTTGTGTATATATGGTATATGGATGGTATATGGATGCTGTATAATATAGGAAGGATAGATAGGGAGGATGGTTGGAATTCAGGTGTAAGATAGACTGGATGGCTGCTGGGGATTTAGTGGAGATTAGGGTGAAAATATAAAAAGTTTGTCAAATTATAAAATTAACTGTTGACAGGGACTGCTTTCGGTGTTATATTAGTTGAGCTGTCGGAAATAATTGTTTCTTGAAAAGAGACAATTTAAGATAATTTCTGAAAGAAAAAAGAAATTAAAAAAAGTGCTTGACAACTTAAAGCGAATATGTTAAAGTAATCAAGTCGCTTGAACAGAGCCGACAATCACAGATCAGAAGAACAGTTCCGAAATCCGGAAGAGTTCGAAAAACTTTGAAAAAACTTGAAAAAAGTTCTTGACAAAGAAAAAGAGATGTGATAAAGTAAACAAGCTGTCGCAAGACAGACAACCTTGATAACTAAACAGTGAAACACATACGATTCTCGAAAATTCTTTACATTTTTAAGAACGGTTTGAAAAACCAAAAACAGTAAAACGAGAGATAGCTAGTTGTTATCTTGAGTGAATCAAACATTTTATCAGAGAGTTTGATCCTGGCTCAGGATGAACGCTGGCGGCGTGCTTAACACATGCAAG
>OOAQ01002081.1_pt1 | contig 12638 bp, 9 predicted proteins | sample 1671051 | NCBI WGS metagenome assembly OOAQ01 (sample SAMN06348117, study PRJEB24527) | human gut metagenome | biome: human gut; feature: ankylosing spondylitis patient; material: feces | host: Homo sapiens | place: China | collected 2015-10
ATGGAAATAACAAGTGCTGAATTTGTGATTAGCAATACGGACGTGAAGAAATGCCCGGCCGGCATTTTCCCGGAATATGCCTTTATAGGCCGTTCGAATGTGGGAAAATCGAGTCTTATCAATATGTTGACCAGCCGTAAAGGTCTGGCCATGACCTCTTCTACTCCGGGAAAAACGATGTTAATCAACCACTTCCTTATCAATAAGAATTGGTATCTCGTCGACCTTCCGGGATATGGCTATGCCCGACGCGGACAAAAAGGGAAAGACCAGATACGTACCATAATTGAAGACTACATTCTGGAACGGGAGAGATCGACCAACCTCTTTGTCCTGATAGACAGCCGGCTGGAACCTCAAAAAATAGACCTCGAGTTTATGGAATGGCTGGGCGAGAACGGTATCCCCTTCTCTATCATCTTTACCAAAGCCGACAAGCTAAAAGGTGGACGTTTAAAAATGAATATCAATGCCTATTTACGTGAGTTGGGCAAACAATGGGAAGAGCTCCCTCCTCACTTCGTATCTTCCTCGGAAGACCGCACAGGACGTATGGATATACTCAACTACATAGAAAACATAAACAAGGATCTCAATGTTAAATGAAAGAAGAATGAAAATGAAAAAGAATTTTTTATCTATTGCCTTTTTGGCAGTATTTATGCTAACGGCAACTAACAGCCAGGCGCAATCATGGTCCGACTTATTAAATAAGGACAACATTTCAAAAGTAGTAAATGCCATCACCGGAACCACCGAATCTATCGACATGACCGGAACATGGAGCTACAAAGGTTCGGCGGTAGAGTTCGAATCGGATAACTTACTAATGAAAGCAGGCGGAGCTGCCGCAGCTACTATGGCTGAAAATAAGCTGAACGAACAATTAAGCAAAATAGGTATTAAAGACGGCCAAATGAGCTTCACTTTCAATGCCGACAGTACTTTCACCAGCACGGTGGGCAAGAAAACATTGAAAGGCACTTACTCCTACAATGCTTCAACCAAACAAGTTGATTTGAAGTATTTGAAACTTCTGAATCTGCACGCTAAAGTAAATTGCAGTTCCAGCTCACTGGAGTTACTGTTCAACTCGGACAAACTGTTGAAACTAATGGCTTTCATCGGTAGCAAAAGTAGCAGTACCGCACTGAAAACAGTTAGTTCACTGGCCGAAAATTACGATGGAATGATGCTCGGATTCCAACTCTCAAAATAGCAAAAGAGAATCGTTTAATACTATTTCGCACTCCATAAAGTATATTTTAGGGGAAAAGCATTATCTTTGTCGTTTGTAATCAAAAAGAGAAGGAAAAATGAAAAAGATACTTTTTTTAATGACCCTGTTAGTAATGGGCGTAAGCTTTGCATTTGCACAAACAAATGCAGATATCAAGTTTGACAAAACAACTCACGATTTTGGTAAGTTTTCTGAAAACAGCCCGGTTGTCAGTTGCACATTTACCTTTACTAATATCGGCGATGCCCCGCTGGTGATCCATCAGGCTGTAGCCTCTTGCGGATGTACAGTACCCGAATATACAAAGGAACCCATCATGCCGGGTAAAAAGGGAACAATCAAGGTGACTTATAACGGAACAGGCAAATATCCGGGACATTTCAAAAAATCAATCACCTTGCGTACCAACGCCAAAACAGAGATGGTAAGATTGTATATCGAAGGCGATATGACAGCAAAAGATGCAAAGTAGGAAAAAATAGACTATTACATAAAGGAGAATCTTTCGGTTCTCCTTTTTTTTTGTTTACTTTGAGGACGGAAATGTAAATTAACACATTAGCAAATTATAAAAACTATGAAACAAGAAGAAGACAAATTCACCGGGTTACCCGAGAATGCGTTCAGAGAGTTGAAACCCGGGGAAGTGTACAACCCGTTGATGGGTCCCTCTAAAAATTATCCGGAAGTTAATATCTGGTCAGTAGCATGGGGTATTGCCATGGCAATCCTTTTTTCGGCCGCCGCTGCCTATCTGGGGTTGAAGGTCGGACAGGTATTTGAAGCAGCTATTCCAATTGCGATCATTGCCGTAGGAGTTTCCGGAGCTGCCAAAAGAAAAAATGCGTTGGGCGAAAATGTGATTATCCAGTCTATCGGAGCTTGTTCCGGAGTAATCGTTGCCGGAGCGATCTTCACCCTCCCCGCTCTTTATATTCTCCAAGCTAAATATCCCGAGATGACGGTTACCTTCATGCAGGTATTCATCAGCTCTTTATTGGGTGGCGTATTGGGTATTCTATTCCTGATTCCTTTCCGTAAATACTTCGTCAGTGACATGCATGGAAAATATCCTTTCCCGGAAGCAACAGCCACTACACAGGTGTTGATCTCCGGCGAAAAAGGGGGCAGTCAGGCCAAACCGTTATTGATGGCAGGTATGATCGGCGGATTATATGACTTCATCGTAGCGACATTCGGATGGTGGAACGAGAATTTTACTACCCGTGTTTGCAGTGCCGGAGAAATGCTGGCAGAAAAGGCAAAATTAGTATTCAAGGTAAACACCGGTGCCGCTGTGCTTGGTTTGGGATATATCGTCGGACCGAAATATGCTTCCATCATTTGTGCCGGTTCACTGGCTGTGTGGTGGATTATCATTCCGGGAATGTCTGCTATCTGGGGTGACAGTGTACTGAATGCATGGAATCCGGAAATCACCTCTACCGTAGGTATGATGAGTCCGGAAGAAATATTCAAATATTATGCCAAGAGCATCGGTATCGGCGGTATCGCTATGGCAGGTGTGATCGGTATTATCCGTTCCTGGAGCATCATCAAGAGCGCTGTCGGACTGGCAGCCAAAGAGATGGGCGGTAAAGGGAATGTAGAGAAAAGCATTATCCGTACCCAACGGGATCTTTCAATGAAGATTATTGCCATTGGTTCCATCATCACACTGATCTTAATCGTATTATTCTTCTATCTTGATGTCATGCAAGGGAATCTGTTGCATACATTGGTAGCCATTGTTCTGGTTGCCGGCATCTCTTTCCTGTTCACCACAGTAGCAGCTAATGCCATTGCGATTGTTGGTACTAATCCGGTTTCGGGAATGACATTGATGACACTGATATTGGCTTCCGTAGTGATGGTAGCTGTCGGACTGAAAGGTCCTTCGGGCATGGTTGCCGCATTGGTAATGGGTGGTGTAGTATGTACCGCACTGTCGATGGCAGGAGGTTTTATCACCGACTTGAAGATTGGTTACTGGCTCGGAAGTACGCCTGCCAAACAGGAAACATGGAAGTTCTTGGGAACAATCGTATCGGCTGCAACAGTAGGCGGTGTAATGATTATCCTGAATAAGACATACGGATTTACAAGTGGCGCACTGGCTGCTCCGCAAGCAAATGCGATGGCGGCCGTGATCGAACCACTAATGAGCGGTGTAGGTGCACCCTGGTTGTTATATGGCATTGGGGCTGTCTTAGCTATTATTCTGACTCTTTGTAAAATTCCTGCATTAGCTTTCGCATTGGGTATGTTTATTCCATTGGAACTGAATGTACCGTTGGTAGTGGGTGGAGCAGTGAATTGGTTTGTTACAACACGTAGCAAAGATGCATCTCTGAATACGGAAAGAGGTGAAAAAGGAACTTTACTGGCATCCGGTTTCATTGCCGGAGGTGCATTGATGGGAGTAATCAGTGCCGCGATGCGCTTTGGTGGAATCAATCTGGTTAATGAGGCATGGTTGAACAATACTTGGTCAGAAGTGTTGGCATTAGGAGCGTATGCCTTACTGATTCTTTACTTTATAAAGGCTTCAATGAAAGTTAAATAAATAATTATGAGGAGACTATTATCCATTATAGTATCACTTGTAACTGCCATATCATTTGCGCAGCAGCCCGTCGAGCTACCTTTGTGGCCCGACGGTGCTCCCAACTCCAGCGGACTAACCGGAGAAGAGCAGGAAACGCGCCCTCATTTTGTCACGAATGTCACGCATCCCACCCTGACGGTCTACCACCCGGAAAAGCCGAATGGAATGGCTATTATCATGTGTCCCGGAGGCGGGTATCGTGGATTAGGTATAGATGGAGAGGGGTACGATATGGCTCCCTGGTTCTGCGGACAAGGTATTACCTATATAGTATTAAAATACCGGATGCCGAACGGACATTGGGAAGTCCCTGTATCAGACGCCGAACAAGCCATTCGCATGGTACGCCAACATGCCAAAGAATGGAATGTTAATCCTTACAAGGTAGGATTAATGGGAGCCTCTGCGGGAGGGCATTTAACTGCTACACTCGCCACTCATTATAATTCGGAAACACGTCCGGACTTTCAGATATTACTTTATCCGGTAGTTACGATGATGCAAGTCACCCGGGGAAATACAAGAACTGCATTGCTCGGCAAAAATCCAACAATGGAACAAATACAGAAGTTTTCTGCCGAATTGCAAGTAACGCCCGATACTCCACAAGCATTTATCGCTCTTACCTCCGACGACCCTTCCGTAGCACCTTACCACGGAGTAAACTATTACCTTGCTTTACAGAAAAACAAGGTTCCGGCAACTCTCCATGTTTATCCTACCGGAGGACATGGCTGGGGATTTAAGGATCATTTTAAATATAAGCAACAATGGACACAGGAATTGGAGAAATGGTTGCGCGACGGCGTTGTATTCCCGGAAAACCCCGAACCCATGTTACGAATCGGAAAATCTTACTTGGGAACTAAATACGTGGCTAACACATTAGATCAAGACGGAGAAGAATCATTAGTGATCCGGACTGATGCCGTAGATTGCCTCACTTTCGTAGAATACACATTGGCACAGGCACTCGGTTCTTCCTTTGCCGACAATCTACAAAAAATACGTTATCGGGACGGCATCATCAACGGTTATCCTTCCCGGTTGCATTATACTTCCGAATGGATAGAGAACGGAATCCGCCACGGATTCCTCACCGATATTACTGCCAAAAACAGTGCGCATACCCAGAAAATCTCTCTTTCGTATATGTCTACCCATCCCAAGCAATATAAAAAATTGGCTGATTCGCCGGAAAATGTACGACAAATGGCCGAATATGAAAAAGCAATCTCCGGAAAAGTCGTACATTGGTTGCCGAAAAGCGAACTGCCGGAAGCCGGATTGCCCTGGATCATGAATGGAGACATTATTGCTATTACAACGAAGATGCCCGGACTGGACATTGCTCATGTGGGAATAGCAGAATATAAAGAGGGAAAACTGCACCTGCTGCACGCTTCTTCTACATTGGGAAAAGTAGTTGTCAGCGACGAACCTCTCAATCACATGCTAAACAACAATAAATCGTGGACAGGCATACGTGTTGTCCGGATGTCTCACTCTAAAAATAACTGATTATGAAACGAGTAAAACATTTCCTTCTCGCCTCGTGCTTATTCCCCACTTTGCTGGGAGCACAAGAAATGGCAAGCGCCTATTTTCTGGAACTTACTCCGGACGCCCAATCGGCAGGTATGGCAGGTACAGGATTAGCTACCACCGACAACGGTAGTACAGCTATTTTTCATAATGCTTCTACCATCGCTTTCTCACAAGAAGTGATGGGTGCGAGTTATTCATACGCTAAGATCAACCAAGATTATGCGCTACATAGCGCCTCTCTTTTCTACCGGATCGGAAGGGAAGGCATACATGGATTTGCTGTAGGTTTCCGGCATTTCAAAGATCCCAAGGTATTCGATTACCGTCCTCACGTATGGGACTTAGAAGCTGCTTATTTCAGAAATGTAGCCAAAAATCTGTCTCTTTCATTAACGTTCAGATACCTGCAAGCCAAAGCCGCGGAAAACGCAGACAGCAAGAATAGCGTTTGTCTGGACTTCGGCGCGACCTACTATCGCAATATGGCTCTATTGGACGAAATGGCTTCCTGGAGCATTGGTTTCCAAGCTGCCAACTTAGGCAAAAAGCTGAACGGACAAAAGTTACCCGCCAGATTAGGATTGGGAGGTACAATCGACCTGCCATTCAGCATAGAAAACCGTTTGCAGGTGGCGCTCGACTTCAACTATCTGCTCCCCTCTGAAATCCGTCATCTCCAGGCTGGCATAGGAGCCGAATATAATTTCCTGAAATATGGTGTTGTCCGTGCGGGATATCATTTCGGAGACAAAGACAAAGGAGTAGGCAACTACGGCACCCTAGGCTGCGGAATAAACTTCTGGCCGATACGTGCAGACTTCTCATACGCCTTGGCTGATAAAGATTGCTTTATGCGCCGCACCTGGCAACTGGGAGTTGGAATAGTTTTCTAAGCTCCTCTTCGAGGCGTTGCTTCACTTCGTCCATCGGCACATCGTGCTTTAATTCCTGACGAAGAGAAGTGACGCCTTTATCTATAAATCCGCAAGGGTGGATATAACTGAAATAACGTAAATCGGTATTCACATTCAGAGCCAGTCCATGCATCGTGACATAATGGCTGCTCCTCACTCCGATAGCACAAATCTTACGCGCACGTGGCGTATCACCTTCCAACCAGACTCCTGTCGCTTTCGCCAAACGTCCGGCCTCAATGCCATAAGAAGCACATACCCGAATCACCGCTTCTTCCAACAGATGAACGTACTCTTTCAATCCTAACTGAAATTCTTCCAAGTTTACTATCGGATAGCACACCAGTTGTCCCGGACCATGATAAGTAATGTCCCCTCCCCGATCAATATGATAAAGGGTGGCATCAATTGCTTTCAGTTGTTCATCACTCAACAGCATATTATTTTCTTTCCCGCTACGTCCTAATGTATAAACATGGGGATGTTCGCACATCACAATACGGTTTTCATAACTCTCGCCGGACAATGTTATCAAACCATTCTGTTTGCCGTTGCCATGCTTCGGCGTATGGTATCAAATTCCAATCAATAAAAAATGTTTTCATAAAAACAAAGGTAAGAAATAAAAAGAAAATGCGTACATTTGTTGGCCCAATATAACAAACACAACTATGAAAATGGACTTTCCACAGGTAGACTTGCCTACCGAAGTATTAGCATGGACGAATGTAACAGAAGACATTCTCAATATTTACAAGCAATCTTGCCGGTTGCAAGCATGTATTGTTGCCATCTGTACCGAAGGTTCGATGAAAGCCTCCATCAATCTGCTTGATTATGAGATTCGTCCTAATGACCTGATAACTCTGTTACCGGGAACAATCATTCAGTTTCGGGAGAGAACAGAAAAGGTATGCCTTTGCTTTGCCGGCTTTTCCGCACATTGCGCCGGACGAATCAACCTGATGAAGAATATTGGTAACGCATATCCCAAACTGATAGAACAGCCGGTGGTTCCTCTTAATGAAGAGGTAGCCAGTTATCTGAAAGACTATTTTGCTCTATTATCACGGGCCAGTTGCAATGAGAACTTCGAAATGGATTCTGAATTGGTTGAATTGTCTCTTCAGACCATCCTGACAAGCATACGATTGATATATCATAAATTTCCGGGTGAAAACGGTAGTTCGAATCGAAAAAAAGAAATCTGCCGGGAACTGATTCATGTTATCACCGAGAATTATAAAAACGAACGTCGTGCACAGTTCTACGCAGATAAATTAGGTATATCTCTTCAACATCTAAGCACGACTGTGAGACAAGTGACAGGTAAAAGTGTTTTGGATACTATTGCATATATTGTCATTATGGATGCTAAAGCCAAACTGAAAGGAACCAATATGACTATCCAAGAGATAGCATATTCTCTAAACTTCCCCAGTGCCTCTTTCTTTGGCAAGTATTTCAGACGATATGTAGGAATGACGCCATTGGAATTTAGAAACAGATAATTTATACGAAGAACGATAGAAAACATAAATGGTGAGTTGTAAAACAATGAACGGTGAATAAATTGCGCATTATCCGCAAAGTATTCACCGTCTATTATTTACAGTTCGCTGTTCATAAATGACAGCTTACCATTCATCGTTTACAGCTTACAGGTTCCTGTCTTTTTATGGTTCGTTTCTTATTTTCTTCCCAAGCTCAACGAATTGAGCACTACACTCACACTGGAGAACGCCATTGCGGCACTTGCCAGCATCGGATTTAATAACAAACCATTCAGCGGGAACAAGATACCGGCAGCAATAGGAATACCGATCAGGTTATAAATAAACGCCCAGAAAAGATTCTGATGAATCAGTTTGACCGTCTGCTTTGACAACTGGAAGGCTTTAGGAAGCAGCAATAAGTCCGATGTCATCAAAGTCACCATAGCCACGTCCATAGCAATATCAGTTCCTTTTCCCATAGCAATGCTGACGTCAGCCAATGCCAGTGCCTGCGAATCATTGATACCATCGCCCACCATCGCAACCTTCTTTCCCTGCATTTGAAGCTCACGTACAAATTCGGCCTTATCGTCCGGTAGAGCGTCGGCAACAAAACGTTCGATTCCTAAACGGGAAGAAACGGCTAGTGCAGTCCGTTGCCCGTCACCCGTCAGCATACAGATGTCAATCCCTTGGCGTTTCAGTTCTTTCACCGCTTCGGCAGAAGTAGCCTTTATCGGGTCGGAAACAGCAATGATAGCCAACAACTCGTTTTCACGTCCAAAGTAAATGATGCCGTTACCGTCCGATTCATAGTGAACCAGCATTTCAGCCATCACATCGCTTACTGTCGCACTGAAATCTTTCAGGAGTTTATGACTGCCTACCCAGTAAGTATGTCCCTCATACGAGGCTTTGATTCCTTTTCCCGTAATGCTTTCAAAGCTATCCAACACGGCAGGTTTTATTTTTTCTTCGTCCTGAAGCGCAGCAACAATAGCGCCGGCAAGCGGATGCTCCGATTTCATTTCCGCAGCTAAAAGTACATCTTTGAAATGTGGTTCCTGCGACTGCGCCCATAACCATCCGGTAGCTGTAGGATGCCCTTCAGTCAGTGTTCCCGTTTTATCCAGTACAACGACATCTACTTTGCGCATTTGTTCCAAAGCCACTGCATCTTTAATCAGAATATGCTGGATGGCAGCTTTGCCTATACCCACCATCAATGCAGTAGGTGTAGCAAGTCCCAAAGCACATGGACAAGCAATGACAAGAACAGAAACAGCCGACAAAATACCATAAGAGATATATTCACTACCACCAATGGTGACCCACAATACAAATGTCAGAATGGCAATGCCCAATACGACAGGTACAAAAATCCCCGTAATACGATCGACAATGCGTTGCACGGGAGCTTTGCTGCCCTGCGCTTCCTGCACCATAGCGATAATACGGGCAAGCACGGTTTCACTGCCTACCTGTGCGGCACGAATGATAAATGAACCACGCTGGTTGATCGTCCCTGCCAATACTTTATCACCTTTCTTCTTTTCTACCGGAACCGGTTCACCGCTAATCATACTCTCATCGACATACGAGTCGCCTTCGGAAAGCTGACCGTCCACAGGTATTTGCTCTCCCGGGCGTACAACCACCAAATCACCTACCTGAAGTTTTTCAATCAAGATCTCCTCCTCCACTCCATTGCGCAGAACACGAGCCGCTTTAGGCTGCATTCCCATCAACTTACGAATGGCTGTCGAGGTATTTCCTTTGGCACGTTCCTCCATCAACTTTCCGGTAAGGACGAAAGCGATAATCACCGCAGAAGCCTCATAATAGACATGCGGTTCCAATCCGCGGTCATACCAGAATTCGGGGAAGAAAGTGTTGAACAGACTGAACAGAAAAGCAATGGAAGTACTAAGCGCAACCAAAGTATCCATATTGCTCCGTCCTAATTTAGCCTGTTTCCAGGCTCCGGTGAAGAAACCACCTCCGAAAAAGACCATAACAGGGATAGCAAGCACCATTTGAATCTCATTAGAATGTGGCACATGCATCAGTATCATGGAATATACCAATAACGGTACTACCAAAATCCACGCACCAATCACCTTCCACTTCAAACGAGTGTAACGCTTATGCTGTTCCTCTTCCCGACGTTCTTCTTTGTGGGCTTCTTCCACAATCAGATCATAACCTGCCGCAAGCACAGCCGCACGAATCTCTCCGGGAGTCAGCTGCTCTTTCTCATAAGAAACGGTCAATGTATTGGTAGCAAAATTAACGGAAGCCTCAATGACTCCCGGCAATTTTTTTACTGTTCTTTCTACATTATTGGCACATCCTGCACAATGCATATTAAGCACAGGAAATGCCTTTTTTGTTGTGTTACCCATATAATTATTGTTTACGGCCTTCCCCTCCTCTCGAAAAAGAAGTTGGGGAAGAACCCTTGTTTGTTTATAGAAACAAGCTAATACAGGTATTTGTTCAATTACTTCTTATCAGCCTTCTGATCGTCTTTCTTTGTTTCTTTTACAAATTCGGCTTCATAACTGAACTTATTAAACCCTGCCTGCAACTTCTTTACATTCGTTTTTTCAGCGTCATACGTAATAGTTACCATTTTCGTTTTTACTTCGGTCGAAATATCCTTCAACCCTTTCTCAAAACGCATATTGTCCTTTACTTTCTTTTCGCATTTCTCACAGTGCATCTGCGACACTTTAAATACAACAACACGAATATCTTTTGCCAATACAGCTGTTACACTCAAAAGAGCCACCACGCAAGTGGCCATCCATCTTTTTGTTCTCATTTTTCTTATTCGTTTAATGGTTATTATTCATTTCTTGCCAGGTTGAAACGTATTCCGATATAGGCTTTTGCCCCGTGCACAGGTCCCCATATCATCGTTGAGTCGAAGTTTCCTCCCCACGGGTTTGCGGCGTCGATGATCGGATTCTTCTGTTTGAAGTTTGTCAGGTTCTCCCCTCCTACGTAGATAGACCAACGGCGGAAATAGCGGGTAATCTGGGCACTCAGTTGCTCGAAGCTGCCATAGCGGCGCTCCCAAGATAGCTGACCGTCTGCCAGTTCATAAGGGGCGGGCATTCTCCCTCCGCCATTGAGCTGGAGCGTAGCGTCAAACTGCCATATTCCGAGCGGAGTCTGGTACGAAGCAGTCAGCAGTCCTTTGTATTTGCTGGTCAACGGTTTCTCCATCCGCTGGCCTTTGTAGGTGGTCTGAGCATCCGTCAGACGGTAAGCTCCCGTCAAGGTAAATCCTTTAAAGAAAGGATAGCTTGCCTCTACTTGGAATACATGCGAATAGGAACGCCCGTCCAGATTGTAAAAAGCTACTTCGTGAGGATTACTGTCCATATCCACCACGACTTGCTTCAGAAAGTCTGTGTAATAATATTCGGCATTGATATTCAACGTTTTGCCAAATACAGGTATGTAGGTGGATACACTGGCACCATAGTTCCATGCTTCTTCCATGTCCAGTCCTTTCGCTATTTCGACCTTTCGGCTGCTGGAAAGCAGGTAGTTGTTTTCTGCCAGTACATGATTCGTACGGTAACCTTTTCCGGCAGAGAGGCGGAAGTGTACGTACTCATTCGGATTGTATTTAAGATGTGCACGGGGAGTCACGAAGAAACCGTGCTCACTGCTATAGTCACCACGCAGACCTGCCATCAGCATCCACTGATCATTCAGATTCAGCGTGTATTGCGCATAGGCTCCGGGAACCGCTTCTTTGGCAAAAGCCTTGATAAGCGGCAATTCCGTTTGATTCTCCAACCGATAATGCTGGTCATAAGCGTCATAGTTGAAACTCAGCCCCGCCGAGAAACTGTTCTGCTTATTAAACTCTGTTTCAAACATCAAAGAGGCATACACGTTTGTCTGGTCTACATTATAGAGTTTTCGTCCGTATATGGCATCCTGATTGTGCCAGCTGGCAGAAAGAATCAGTGCCAGATTCGTATTCTTCTCCTTATTAAATATATAAGCATTCTTGGTGAAAAGTTCGTAACGTTCGGTATCGATTCCTACTTTATAAAGATCGCCCGTCTGCATATCCGTATGATGTGCCTGTCCGCTAGTGCGACTTTCGGAAAGGGCCTTGAAGCCTGCCTGAAAGACATAATGATCTCCCATATAGGCCCATCGGTTCCACAGGTTATACTGCTCTACTTGGGGGATATCCACGAAGCCGTCATCATTGCCGTCGTGCGCTTTGGTTTCGTTTTCATAATGCGCCAGTAAAGAGGTACTCCAACGTTTTGACAACTTTAAGGTGGCGTCCGCATTCGCCTCATACCGGTTGGTACTGCTTGCGAAAAGATTGGCAGATACCCAATCGGCCTCCGGCAACTGCGGCTTTTTGAACTCTACATTAATCTGTCCCGTGATGGCTTCGTAACCATTCTTCACTGATGAGATTCCTTTGGAAACCTGTATGCTTTGCATCCACGGACCGGGGACATATCCCAAACCATAAGGAGATGCCGCACCGCGATAGTTCGGGATATTCTCCGTGAGCATCTGTACATAAGTTCCGGACAATCCGAGCAGTTTGATCTGCTTGGCTCCCGTTGCCGCATCCGAATAGCTCACGTCCACCGAAGGGTTGGTCACGAAACTTTCTCCCAGATTACAGCAGGCAGCCCTGCTCAATTCGGCACTGCTTATCATCTCTTCGTTCATCACGCTGCTGCGCAACTTCATCGTTCCCATTCTGCGGCTGACTACATTCACTTCGTTCAGTTCTACACCTTCCCGAAGGGTAATGTCCAGTTCCTGATTCTTCTTGC